>ENA-UOOH01001271-UOOH01001271.1-fermentation-metagenome-genome-assembly--contig:-NODE-1271-length-24892-cov-53.862785_pt1 | contig 24892 bp, 39 predicted proteins | sample MGYA00245778_ERZ724025 | MGnify/ENA primary metagenome ERZ724025 (study PRJEB28704, sample SAMN03018313) | fermentation metagenome | biome: anthropogenic terrestrial biome; feature: soil... | reverse complement strand
GTAAAATGGCAGAAGAGATTGCATATGGCCAGGGATTGCCCGCGGTGATAGAGCCAAACATGCCCATGATCGACGCGATTGTGGAGGATGTCCGGTATAAAGGCCAGCTTCTGGCCAGGGAGACCAAGCTGAGCTCGGGTGTTATGTCCACGGTCTCCATAGGGTTTGCCATCGGCTTTGTCCTCGCTATTGTGATGATGCTGGGGCCTTTTGCCTTCATGGGAGGGATTTGAACCATGCCAGAAAATATGCCAGAAGATACCAAGCCGGTAGTACCCGTTGCTGTGGTCGATCCTGATCAGCTCAGAGATGTGATGGCAAGGCTGGAGAAGATAGAGGAGAAGATAGAGTTCTACTCCTCAGAGAAGTATATGAGAGCCGGCAAATCCATCGGCAGAGATCTGGGCATGGCCTATGGTATCTGCGCAGGATTGATCCTGGTCTTAGCATACATACTGTTCGTTTACGCAGGCAATTGGAAGGCGGTGATTTGAATGTTCAGATTTGATAGAAAGCAAGAAGTCTTCGATTTCGGCAAATTCAAGTTAGGGGGTCAGCCCGGCGAGTACCCCACATGCTGCATTGGCACCATGTTCTATGCCAGGCACAAGATAGTCTCAGACCCCGAGCACGGTGTCTTTGACGTAGCAGCCGCAGAGCGGCTCTGGAATACACAGGTAGAGATGAGTGAGGTTACAGGAAACAGCTGCATGAACCAGATCGTGGCCGAGAGCAATGAGGCCATGGCCAAAGAGATAGACTGGTTCGTAGGCATATCCGATTATCCCTTCCTCATCGATTCCTCTGCCCCAGAGGTGCGGGCCTTCGGTGTCAAGCATGCCACAGAGATCGGAGTGGCTGACAGGGCCATCCATAACTCCATCAATGCCTCCATCACCCCCGAGGAGCTGGCAGCAGTCAAAGAGAGCGATCTGGACTCGGCGATCGTGCTCATCTTCAATGCCATTGAGAAGGGGACCAAGGGCAAGATGGAAATGATGAACAAGGCCGCAGGCGGCGCTCAGAAGCCCCTGATGGAGTATGCCAAAGAGTGTGGCATCACCCGGCCTCTCATCGATACTGCAGCCATGCCCCTGGGAGCCGGATCCGGTGCTACCTACCGCGCCTGTATCGCCATCAAGGCCATGTACGGCCTGCCGGTGGGCGGAGGATTCCACAACGGCGCATCTGCCTGGGACTGGATGAAGAAGTGGAAAAAGCAGCATAAGGAGGCTTTTGCTCCTGTCGATATCGGCTCGAACCTGGTGGCCGGAATCGTCGGTGCTGACTACTACCTCTATGGGCCCATTGAGAACGCCCCCATGATCTTCCCCGCGGCGGCAATGGTGGATATCATGAAGGCAGAGTCCGCCCAGGAGCTGGGACTGGAAGTTCTGGCAGAGAAGCATCCACTGAAGACGACTCTCTAGGTCGCCTTCTCCTTTTCTTTTTTTTTGAGGGGATTTATGCCCCGGGTTGTGGTAAAAGCCATATTTGGCAATATCCGATTCAAGTGCCAGAGGTGCGGCTCATGCTGCCACCATAAAAGGCCTCTGGAGTTTGATGATCTCATCCCTGCAGAGCAGATAGAGGATTTTTGGAGAAGCTCCAACCTGATTTATCTCACTGAGAAGGATGTCCATGCCATCAGCAATAGGACTGGCATGAGGCCCCCGGACTTCGTGGATACCCTTTACGATTACAGTGAATGCTATGTGAAAATCGAGGACGAGGGCAGAAGGGTGATCCTCGACCTGCCGGTATTGAAAAGCAAAGAGGATACCACCTGCGTCTTCTACCAGGAGGGCTGCAGCATCTATTCCGTGCGGCCGATTGCCTGCCGGCTCTTTCCCTTTCGGGTGGAGGAGGAGACGCTGGACAATGGTGATATCCTTCTCAACATCAGCTACAATCCCACCTGTCCCGGGATTGGAAAGGGGAAGATGGTGGACAGAAAGAAGCTGGAGGGACTGGTGGCAGAGCAGTTCCTGCTGAGAACCGAGGATATCTCGCCTCATATCCAGAAGCTTAATTCCTCCGGAGAGATCGCCTCCGGGGCACGGATTTACAGAACTCTGCCCGGCAGAGGGAGAAAGAGATCCTCTTCGATTTGACCTATTATCGCCCCATTCTGCTCAGTTGAGAATCGGAGCTTGAGGGTGGCAGCATTGAAGGACGGAAGAAAGTGGAAGATCATGTGGCCTTGGGTCCGGATTGGAGGATACGGCCAATCCGATCCCAGGCCGGGAGGTCAGATCTGGATGGACTCATCTATGCCAGATGACCGGATAGTGCGGCAATCAAGAATATGATTGCGGATATGATGATGGCGTAAAATCCGCCGTCCTCTGATGTTAAAGATCCCTTGACCTGTACGTCCTTTCCCACATTGGGTGGTTCATTCTGCGTAAAGCCCGTCATATTCATCTCCTGTGCTCTGGACCAATCTTCTCCCGGGCCAGTTCACAATTACGAGGCATGCATTCCGGTTATTTAAAGTTTTTCAGATAACAGACAATTTTCCAATTTATGAATTAATCTATCGATCTGAATTTTTCATTGATGCCACCAAATAGTAAATATCCATTTAACAAAAAGGTTAAATTGCTTTTTACCATTTTTACCATTTTTTACTTTTCACCCAAAGTCCGTTTGAGCCCCAAATCCATGCTGCACTGGGCGGAAGATCATCTGGCTGCCCAACATCTAGCAGCAAAAAGTTTATCATGGTCTGCACCTTAACTTGAATGGGATAATAATCAATTTCCGGAGGTGAGAAAAGATGGATATGATGTCTCAGATATACGCCATTATTCTATTTGGTGTGCTTGTCGTCGCCCTACCTACGCTCCTGAACAAGTGGTCTGATAGCAGGTCAGGAGTCAGGTAAAGATATGATTGCTTTTATTGCATAGTCCTGGCATCTGTCAGGACTATAATTATCATTCAGATGCTCATCTCATCTTGCACTTCTTGCCGTAATGAGGGCATCTGGTGTTGGTGCAGACATCACGCGATGCCTCGGTGAGATTGAGCAGAAGGATATCAAGGCGGTCGATCAACTCTGACCCCAATCCAGCAGCTTCTGCTCTGGCCATGGCAACCTCGACCTCCTCTTTTAGAACTTTAGCCTTCTCGCCCTTGATGTATGAAGCACGCTCCTCTAGATCCCGTATCTCTTTCTCGGTAATCGTCTCCATAAATTAGAGCTCTGTCCGCCGGACGGATCAACCTTCCTTTCCTGCCCTGACCCTCTCATCGACGGCAATTCCCAGGATATTCTCCTTTCCGGCGAATACATCCTCTGCTATCCTGGCGCAGCCCTGAGCAGCCGCCGATCTCTCCAGGGGGACGACCCTTCTATCCAGAAGGGCGGATACCCGGGGCTCGATCTCTCTTGCCGGGCTTCCGGCCAGGAAGAGCTGGGGACACTCAAGACCCCGGTCGCGGCAGAGGACCAGAAGGGCAGCCATCTCCATGGCAGCGAAGAGGGCGAGGGTCTCCATGGCCAGATGGCGCTCCTCCGGGGAGCATTGATCAAGCCCCATCCTTTTCATCTTGGAGAGGATCCCCCCCCAGTTGAAGGCCTGGTTTGCGGTCAGCTTTCCGGAGTCGACATCTCTTATTGCTTGAACGTCCAGGGGACCCTGCAGGAGGCCGGGTGCGAAGATAGGTGCATCTATGGCTGCCACGATCTCGCCCCTCAGCACGGCGAAGCTGACGGTATTGGAGCTGGCGTCGCATACGATGAAGCTGGAGCTACCCTGCCGGAAAACTCCATAGGCGAGGCCCACTTTCTCCGGGCTCATGCCGTGGCTGAAGACCTTCATCCTGGGATCGACATTGCTTGCGCGATGAATTCCGGGCAGGAGTATGGCCGGCCAGCCTGAGGCCCTGATGGCCTCGAAGACCTGGGTACCCCCTCCCTGATGCAAGCCCGCACCATCCTGACTTATCAGCCCACGGTTAGCTGCGTCCTCGAGCCGGACGATCCTGGTCAGGCCGTCGCCCATGGAGTAGGAGAGGGCAACCAGGTCCACCCTTTCCGGCCCCAGGTTCTCTTCAATCCGGGATAATATCTGCTCGTAAGAAAGATCAGCGGCCGAGCTGCGCGAGAGCTCATAGATTGAGCCCTTTTCACTGGCAAACCTGATAGCTGTGGTGCCGTGGTCTACGCCTAAGAACATCCGATCAAATCCAGCAAGCCTTTCGCCATTGCCAGACTCTCATTTTTTGACCTCATAAGGGTTTTCATGCGCACGCAGTCCCCAGTGTAGTCGCTCTTTCCGTCGACCACAAAGATGTCTACCTTGCCTAAAAGTGCTGCCACTCCTTCATCGCTGGCCGGAACTCCCCGGGCTTCCATGAGCTTTGCTGCCGGGCCGCTAACGGGCTTATTTCCTACAAACGGGCTTATGGCCACTACCTTCTTTTTCTTCAGGCGATCTCGCACCCCAGCAAGGGCGAGGATTGGACCGATGCTGGTGACCGGATTGCTTGGACCGATGATGACGGTCTCCTCCCTCTCCAAGAGATCCAGGAATCCCTGGCAGGGGAGGGCCTCCTCCAATCCGGTGAATGTCACGGATTCGACCCTCGGCCTTCCCTTGAGGCTCGCCCAAAAGTCCTGAAAGTGCATCATCCCCTCCGGAGTGCCGATAACCGTGGATACGATGTCATCGGTCATGGGGACCACCCTCTGCATGACCCCGAGGGCATTGGCTATGGCTTCTGTGGTCAGGCTGAGCTTGACTCCCCGGCGGAGGAGATTGGAGCGAAATATGTGCACTGCCCGGTCCTTGTCCCCAATGGTCAGCTTCTCGTCCACTCCCATCATGAGGAGGAAGTCGTGGGTTAATGTCCGGTCCCCCTTAATGCCCCACCATCGCTTCTCATCGATCATATCCGCCAGGGTATAGAGGACGGAATCAATATCTGGCGATATATAGTTTCCAGAAATCCAGAGGTCTTCGGAGGTGTTCACCGCAACAGAGAGCTCTTGGGGCAGAACGAGCTCCTTTAAGCCTCTCAGGAGCTTAGGGGTTCCTGTGCCTCCGCTTAGGACCAGCATATCAGACTTCCAAAAGCATGATGCCTGTCTGGAGGCGGGCCATGTCCTCATCCGTCAGGGGCGATACTTTCACCTTTTCTGAGGCTATGGCGCTATTCCCCAGTGGATCCTCGATGACTAGGGTTATGGGAAACTCTCCTTTGCGAGCTAGGGCGATGCTCTCCAGGATCTCTTCTCCTCTCCGAGCGCCATCCTGGTTATCTGCCGCCCGGGCCTGGGAGGTGGCAAAACAGACTATCTCTTCGATTCGGTCCAGCACCCCTTCCACGTTGGAGACATATGAGTCGGAGGCATACCCCGGCTCTACGTCCACCCCAAGCTCTGGCACTCGAATCGTTCCGCTTGATGAGCGGATGACCCTGGCGTTCAGATCTTCTATTGTCTCCACCACCAGGGTATTTCTCACCGGCTCCTTCTGGGTCAAAAGAATGGTATCGCTATGCCGAAAGCCGCATTCGCAGACCCCGGCGATAAGCATGGCCTCGCCGAAATATGGTATATCTTGCGTCTCCCAAGAGAACTGCATCTGGGCAGAGCATACAGGGCAGTTGGCATTGGTCGTGAGATTCAATCCTTTCCTCCGACCACTTTTTCTCGGTCAATCTTTATGCCCTTTGGAACCAGAACTATCAGGTCGTCGCCGATGCCAGCAATATCTCCGGATACATCCTCGACTGCCTTCTTCAGCTCACCGATCGCTCTGTCCAGGGCGGCTTTATCCCTCTTCAGGCCGGCGATGTCCGCAAGGACTATATTGCCGTTGTAGATCTCCTGCTTAACCTCAGGCAGAACCTCAATCCGTCCCATCTCCGCCACCCGCAGGATGATCTCATTCGAGCCCCTGGGCTCTTCGAACTGGCTTAAATCCACCTCTATGTAATCCTGCTCGCTGGACTTTCCAATGAGCTTGAGCTTTTCCAGAAATCCTGCCATTTAAGAATCCCTCAAAGGAAAATGTGTATTATTATATTTATATTTAACGCAGCTACATATCATCCAGCTTCAATCCCACGATGCCCATGGCCACGATGAAGAGCAGGATTATTATGGCAAAGCTTGATCCTCTCTCCTCTGTGGGGAGGGTCATCTGCGCCCCCAAAATGAGGATGATCATCAAGAGCACCAGACCTGTGCTCAGCCCTATCTCAAGATATTTCTTATTCACAAAACTCACCACCATTCCCTGGAAGATATACTTTTTCGCCGCAGACCGTCCTCGCTGGCCAGGGCAGCAGTCAGCCTTCGGGTCTTTGAGCCATGCCACCCTCTCCTTATGAACCTTGGGTATACGGGCAGCCTTTCCTTCAGCTCATAGGCGAAAAGGCTCCTTTTCAGCTCCTCTTCCCTCGGCCAGGAGCTATTTGGATTTATCTCATCTCGGGTTATGGGACTGATCCCCCCCAGATCGTCCGCTCCTGCCTCTATCAGGGGCAGAGGGTCAGCCAGGTTGGGCGGGACCTGGACCGCTACCTCTCGAGGGAGTAGCTCGCGGGCAAGTCTTACCGTCCGGACCAGATCCTCCCGCTCGGGCCGGGGATGGGTTGACATGGCAGTTCCCGGCTTGGGGTCGAAGGGCTGCACAATGACCTCTTGAATATGGCCATGCTCATCATGAAGTCGGGATATGGCCTGAATGGATTGGATTCTGTCCTGCCAGCTCTCTCCTATGCCCACTAAAATGCCGGTGGTAAAGGGGATATGCAGCCTGCCCGCCCTGGCAATATGCTTAAGGCGCAGCTCCGGATTCTTGCCGGGAGATTGCTCATGAGCGTCGAGTTTGGCACAGCTCTCCAGCATCAGCCCCATGGAGGCATTATAGGGCTGCAAGGTGGCCAGGTCCTCTTCTGAGAGGAGCCCGGCGTTGGTATGAGGCAGAAGATCATGCTCTATCGCCAGCTCGCAAAGCTCTACCAGGTAGCCCAAAAGGTCCTCTCTGCCCTCTCCTGCCAGCATCAGATGAAAGCCTTCCACCTCCTCCGGCCTCTCTCCCAGGGTGAATAGGGCCTCGGAGCAGCCATGATCTCGCCCCTCTTCCAAAAGTTGCTGGGCAGCAGACCGGCTGATCAGATGGGCCTCATCCAGGTTTCTTCGAAAAGAGCAGTATTGGCAGCGGTTGCGGCAGAGGTTGGTGACGGGCAAAAAAATATTTTTGCTGTAAGTTATCAGCTTCATCTATCGGCGAAACTCCACCAGCTTCAAGATATTCCCCCGGGGGCAGTCCTCCGGCGCCTCACCCACCACCTCTACAATGGTGCACTTTTCTCCATCCTTCAGCCCGATGGGATGGCATATATCGTACATGCTGCAATTATAGTCATCGCATTTCATGGCCTCAAATACGATCTTGGATCCGGGGAATGCCTTTCTGGCATCGAAGGCCGCAATTATTGGGCTTTCTGCTACCTCCACTGCCCTGACTCCTGCCTCATGAATGGGGCACTCATGCACCAGCTCTCCGCGCGTTCCCAGCACCCGGTAGCGCCTCCTCGGCTCCAGATTGATACAGGTATTCCTCAGCTTGCAGGATTCGCATTCGGGAGTGGGGCCCATGAAGGTGAACTCCATGCCAATGCTGGCAAGCTTTGTTCCAATCAATGTGATTTGGGTAGATGCTTCGGACATATTTCATTCTCCTTTTATTAATCATTATTATCCAATTATTATATATTTCATTGAGGTCGGTTTACCATACTAAATCACTCCCGTTGCCTCGGCCGCTCTGGCGGCTGCATCCCGGTTCAGTCCTGAGTCCAGGATGGTATAGCGCTCCGGCCTGATCCTATGGGCATTGACCAGGGCCTCTACCACGGTTTCTGCATCCAGCCCGATCTGGTCGGCTGAGGTGGGAGCTCCCACCTGGGCCAGTGCCTCTCTTATCATCTTCCAGTCTTTGCCGTGCAAATACATCATCATTATGGTTCCCAGGCCGCAGAGCTCACCATGCAGGCCCCTTCTCGGTGCTATGCGGTTGATCGAATGGGCGAACTTATGCTCCGAGCCGCTTGCCGGCCGGGAGGATCCGGCAATGCTCATCGCCACCCCGCTGGAGATCAGAGCCTTTACCACGATCTTGGCCGATTCCTCCAGCCCTGGCCGGATATCAGAAGCACGCTCGACGATCATTTTAGCGGTCATGCCGGAGAGGGCGGAGGCATACTCGCTGAACTCCTCGCTTCTCAGTCGGTGAGCAAGCTGCCAGTCCAGGATGGCGGTGTAGTTGGAGATTATGTCTCCGCAGCCGGCGGCCAGAAGCCTGGCCGGAGCCCGAGCTATTATCCCGGTGTCAGCGACGATGGCGAGGGGTGATTGGGCGGGCAGGGACACCGCCTCTCCGTTAACCGTCAATGAGGCCTGGGAGGAGCAGATGCCATCGTGCGAAGCGGCGGTGGGCAGGGAGAGGAAGGGAATATTCGTTCTCATGGAGGCGATCTTGGCTATATCGATGGATCTGCCCCCACCAGCGCCGATGAGAAAGCCGGCCTCAATCTCCCTTGCCCTGGCCTCTGCGCGATCCACCTCCTCAAGCTTTGATGCCGTGCAGATGAGGGTTTGGGGCTCGAAACCTCCTGAGTTCAGCAGCTCTAATATGGTCTTTCCCACCACATCATCGGTATGAGGCCCGGTGACGATGAGTCCGGGCCCCTCCAGATGCAGATAAGAGCAGATCTGGGGCAGCTCCAATATCGCCTCGTTTCCCACGGCCACTATCCGCGGCAGCTCCATCCATCTCGATCCAGTCAACCGACTCACCCGCTTAGAAATGAGGTTAGAATTAGTGCTCTTTGGCGATATAAAACCATATCTCAGCAGCTGGCAATCTCAGTGCGCAGGTCGCAGAGGATGCGATCCCTTATCTGGTTGACCTCAGTGCTGGTCCTAGTCCTGGGCCTGGGGAGGGGGATCTGAATTATATCCTTTATCCTTCCCGGCCGGGCGGACATGATCACTATTGCATCCGCCAGATATATGGCCTCGTCAACGCTGTGAGTGACGAATAGTACCGTCTTCTTCTCCTCCTCCCAAATTCTGAGCAGCTCAGACTGCATGGTATTTCGGGTCTGAGCGTCCAGGGCTCCAAAAGGCTCATCCATGAGCAGGGCCTTGGGGTCGTTGACCAGAGCTCTGGCGATGGCCACCCTCTGCTTCATTCCCCCGGAAAGCTCATGAGGATAGCGCTTCTCAAATCCCTCCAGGCCGACCATCTTCAGATACTGTCTTCCCCTCTCCTCTCTCTTGGCCTTATCGATGCCCTTGAGCTCCAGGCCGAATACGGTGTTATCCAGGATTGTCCGCCAGGGAAAGAGGGAGTACTCCTGGAAGACCATGCCCCTCTCAGGCGAAGGGCCTACTATGGGCTCTCCATCTATTGTGGCGGCGCCAGAGGTGGGCGCCTCCAGGCCGGCCACTATGCGAAGCAGCGTTGTCTTTCCGCATCCCGACGGTCCTATGAAGCAGACGAATTGATTCTCTTCGATGGTCAGGTTGATGTCATGCAGAGCCTCCATCTCCTTGCCATCTGCGAAAAAGTGCTTGTATACCCCTTTGATCTGCAGCAGAGCCATTATCTGGGAACAGGCAGTAGGATGCTTTATCTCTTTCCATAGAGAAGACAGGTGAGCAAATCAAGGGGAAGGCAGCCTTCCATCCCAGAAGCGTGTAGGGGCAGGGCTGCATTTCTTCCTTTACTGAAATGGAGCTTCCTCATATGGCTATTTATCCTCAACCCGCGCGGGGCGAAAGTATTTGCTTAGATCTTCTCCGGCTTATCCAATAGGCTCAGCTTTTGCATGAGCTCTCCCGTTCTGGCATGGGGTTGGCGAGAAACGGTATCATTCGACTTTTCCAGCTCTCTGGCCTCATCAGCCAGACGGGCAGCAGCCCGCATGACCTCGTGCCCTGCTGCAGCGGTGAGGGCGATCGGCTTCAGCTCCTTTAAGCGGAAGCAGGCCGCGGCATCTATGCTGGCAACCGTCTGGGCCATATAAAGGGCGCCCATCGCTTTGGCCTGGGCATAGGGATTAGAGAAGTGCATTCTCTCGGCGCACTTCTCCGGGGTGGCAAGAATTGTGGGCAGCTTGGCCTGTCCGGAGATGATGCTGGCTATGCTCCTGTCCAGCTCCTCCTCCACCAGACGGATGGCTCCGCAGGCGGCCAGGACGCGCAGGGCATCAGAGTTGAAGAGGGCCATCTCCGCTGGATCAAGGAACTCCCTCTTCGCTCCGATGAGGGGGTCCATGGGAAGAATGATATAGCCGTAGCCTTCGGCTGATAGAGCCTCTCTGGCCTCTTTTTTACTCGGACCGTCGGAGATGATGATAGTTGGAATGCCACGGTATGCCTCCCGGGCGGCGGTGGGGCCTGCGGTAGCGGCATTGGGGCTGCTGATAACTACCAGTTGAGGCTGCCAGGCCTTCAGCTCTTCTGCAGCCTTTCCCTCCTTCTCAGTCATCTTGGGGCCGAAGCTGATGATCTTGAACTCTATATCCGTTCTCTCTGCGATCTCATCCAGGGACAGATCGATAGCCGTAGAGGTGGCTATGTTTCCCAGCTTCACAAAGCCGATCTTGAACATGCCGGTAGAGAAGTCATGGGGAAGATAAAAGGATTTTGTTTTCCAATGCGGATAATTGCCGGCAGCCGATCGTCGGATGGAATCTTGGATCTGGGCTTTCCCGCTTCAAAGGCAGGTTCAGGCCTTTGATCATCAGGAGAGAGATGCACGCATAGCCGCAAAAGCACCCAAGATCCTGCCAATTGCCCAGAGAGAGGTTCGGAAGCTGCAGCAGGCCGATGAGCCAAAGGATGAAGCTGGGACCCTTGAGAGAGCTGCCAGGCTGGAAGATCTGCATATCTGTCAGATGGAGAAGCTGAAAAGAACCAAAGAAGAGTGATAAGGTTTATCATTACTGGATGGCCTCATAAAGAGAAGGCGGCAAGATCCTGAACGTGCATTTTGAAAACTGCAAAAAAATGGACCATGAGACGGCTTTGCAGATAGCCTGGAAGCTGAAGGCTGAAGCCGTAGGCTCTCGAATAATTATAATCAATTTTTATAATTTTGTAATGCCCTAGAATCGACTTTCACCTTCCCCGATTGCGGCGATCTCTCTGGCGGCGCTGAATGCCAGGCAAGGTACATGGAGCCGTTGGTGGATCTAGACTCTTATCAAAGCAATCCTCACGTAGGATTCTGGTGAGGCGAACGACCTTTAGACTCCTATAAGGGTCTGTTGCCATGAAATACTTGAAAATTCATAGTTTTAGGTGCATACTGTAATTTCATAGATGCCTTCCAGGGGAGTGTTTTTGCCTCCCTCCCCGTGTTAGAGAGGTCTATGATAGTTTTAAATTGGAGGGAATGAATTAGCAATCATGCCTCGATTGATAATAGAAAAAAGAAGAAATTTGGGATTAATCCCGGAAGTTGTCGGATATCTATCGAGTACTTCTGCACCAGATTACATATATACTGATTATAAAGTGAGACATCCTGCTGGTGTCTTTGGACTGGCTACTTACTATGTGATAATGGATTTCATTGATTTGCTAAAAGAGCTTGAAGAGAATCAACTTAATTATAATGATATAAACATCTTGGATAGAAAATTTAGAAGTTTGCTTAATAACTTCTTTAAGTTTTATGACTCGTGCTATGAAATTATGCTTGGTTGTTGTAAACAACATATTCCTCCATCCGAAAACGAGTTTATTTGGAGATGGCTGGAAAATGAAAGAAGGCACCCCGATCAAATCTACCGTGTTGGGACTGAATTCCATAATGGTACAAAGAACGAGCTGAAATATTTTAGGGAACTCTACAACAAATTGAAGCATACAAGCAATACCATCCACGAAGAGTATTTTCAGGATAGATCCCATGTTATTATGGGATTCTATATGGAAGCTGTTGCTGGTGTAAGAACCGTTGGCCCGGATGACCACATTCATCCCAGGCATAATGGGAATGTTAAGTCTGCAAACTCTTATAATTTTAAGTTAAGAGAGCTATATTATTTAATATATTTTATATCCGATGAGCTTAAAAAGGCTCTGGAAATGCATTACTTTGACGTATATGGCCTACATCTTGAATTTGATGAGAACTTAAACTCTGATGGCAGAATGAATGATCAGAAATGGAGAGACTTATTGGAGCGAATCAAGAGACTGCCCCAGGATTATTACCCAAATGAGTTTGGCGAGAATCTCTATAATGTTCGGGAAGAATCTGATAGATTAATATTCGAGGAGGGAATAGCTGGACAGACGGATTTAAATGGGCACTTTGGCGGCAAGCAGAGGTTAGATGGGTTCACATCAACAATAGTCCTGCCTTATGTGTCAAGAGATACGTTTAGACCATAACTGCGATCGAAATGGAGATTCACCAGATTTAGCCATATCCTGGATTTGTTAAATCAAACTTGCGTGCTGCCACCCCGCCTTAGAGGATGGAGTAGCTTCGGGCCGCACGCCCTCACATCCGGTTTTATGGAATCCCTAAATCGTCGGGCTTTCGTTGACCAGATCCCCTTGATCAGAATTATCGTAACTCTATTTAAAACTCTGTTTTAGGTTCCCAGAGAGTCGGGGTGAGAGATCCTTGCGGGGCAGCTGCAGTTACGCAGCGTGACCACATTAAGCATCTGCTTTATTTCAGGGCTATTTCACCGGTTAGCCTGCAAAAAGCCGGCATTTCCGCAGGTGCTTGGCCGTGGTTGTGAAGGGAAGGCAGGATAGTGATCTCGGGCGGTATAATGATGCTTGAAATTATCCTACCCTTCCAAGCAAAACTCTTGAGGCCATAGCCCTTTTTCTTTAGGGTCCACGCCTTCAACTTCGAAACGGCATCGGATCATCTCATCAACCTCCGAGAGCGGAACCCTAAAGACCTCTGCCAGAATCTCCTTGGCGGCTTCCAGCTCCATAGCCTTCAGATCACGGTGCACTACCCTATTTTGCTGCCTGATTAGCTGCTCAAGGACTCCTGCCATGGATAACATATACTGCGTGCAAGATTAAGTAGATTTGCCAGAAAACAATATCAATAAACCATTTTTACATAATAGAATGTATGAATAAGATACAAATGGGCAAATCAAGGAAAGTGTGTTCAGATCTCAGAGAATAGCCAAATGAAATCGTTTTCTTAGGCTAATTCTTACAGGAAATAAAACGCCCGGACCGGGATGTTATCTCTATTTTACAGGTAACACTTATATACCATCAGAGCCTTATCCATATCAGGTGAGCACGTGGTTAAACCGGACAGATCGCGATATATTTGGCTCTATTGTAAGTCTAAAGCCCAAAAAGATGAGTGGCAGGCCCTGGCAGGAAAGGCGAATACTCCTCTATCGGCCTGGTGCGCTTCGATTATTGAGGAGAGGTTAGCAGAAGAGGACGGAGGTCAACCACGGCATAAACTGGTCAAAGACATGGAGACCTTGAAGGCTGATAACAAGGCTCTGCGCGACGACCTGAGGCAAAAAGAGGTAGTTTTGCAGAGGTATGAGGCCGAATTGCGGCGCTATCGGGCCGAACCATTCCAGGCAGAGGCATTCAAGGGCGTGCGCACATTCTCAAAAGAGCTGGTGGACATCCTGAAGGCGCGTGGTCGCGTGGGAAGCTACCAGATACTCGAGCTGTTGGGGATCAATCCCGGTGAAGCAGAGGCCATTAAGGCAGTCTCAAAGCAACTGGAAGAGCTGGAGAAGTTCAATCTGATCAAGGCAGACGGCAAGGGCTGGCAATGGATCGCATAATCAAGGACTTTGAAAGAGACTGCCAGATACGAGGAATGGCAGAACGGTCCATAAACTCATATCATACATGCATCCGTGCCTATGGGGATTACCTGGCGGCCCGTGGGAAGGGGTTTCTAACCGCCAATAAGGATGATCTCGTTAGCTTCATAGAGTCTCTGAGGTTGGACAAAGGACTATCGCTAATGACGGTTAAGAGATACCTAGCGGCTCTATCATCCCTCTGCGAATATCTGGTTTTCAAGGAGCAGATCCAAGCAAACTACGTGAGGCCGGTTCGGAGTCGGTATATCAGGAGCTACAAAGAGACTCCAGAAGGGCGTAAGCTCATTTCGGTGGGCGACATGGCCAACCTGATCAATTCCACCCTGAATGTGAGAGACAAGGCGATTATAGCACTCCTGGCAAAGACTGGCATAAGGCGGAACGAACTTATCACCCTGGATATCTCTGATGTGGACCTGATCGAGAATATGATCAGATTGAAGCCCACGGCGAAGCGGACTAACCGAACGGTATTCTTTGATGATGAGTGCGCTTATCTCCTCAGGCGGTGGTTGAAGGTCCGGGAAGGTACGAACAAGAAAGGCAGCACTGCTCTATTCTTGAATCACGAAGGAAAGAGGCTTAACAGGTCCGGAGTCTATAACCTGGTGGTAGAGGCCGCCAGGCGCGCTGGCCTGCACAATCCCGATTCTAAGCGGCTGGAGGATCACTTTTCCCCTCACGCATGCAGACATTGGTACTGCACCCATCTCTTCAGAGCGGGAATGAGGAGAGAGTATATCAAGGAGCTGAGGGGCGACAGCCGGAAAGAGGCTTTCGATCTCTATAACCACATCGACCTGAAGGAGCTGAAAGAGGCTTACCTGGCGTGCATTCCGCAGTTGGGGATTTAGTAGATATCTCCCCTGGCGTCGAGTTTCAATACGAGAACTTGTGACTCCTCGACTTGATAAATGAGCCTGTATTCACCGATTCTAGCCCGGAATCGGTTTTTTTGGCCTTTACATTTTTTGATATCAAAATTGGTTGAAGAAAGAGCAACGATTTTGGTTCTTAATGGATAGGGATTCTCGCTAAGACTGTCGATTAGCTTCCCGATTTTTACCTGATGGGATCGAGGAAGAGATAATATATAAAGCCTGATTTTTTTATCTAAGCGAACACAAAAGCTCATAGACCAAGTTCAGCCTTGAGGTCTTCCCAGGATATGCCACACTTGCGGGTCTCTTCTGCCAGCCTGTCAAGCTCCTCAATCTCACATGCTTCCAGCTCGATCTCATCAATTGTGACATCCTGGATCTTGGTTAAGCCGGCCATGGTATGTACTCATCTTGCAGGAGAGATATAGGTTTCGATAAGGCGGGATCGTTCTATGACATTCTTCGTGCAATTGATAAAAATGTCATAGAACTAAGGCAGAAAAGAGAGAGCGGGCGGGGCTATCTTGCTGTCTCAAAATCACATATCTTACCACCGATCGAAAGGATTAAGATATTTCGTCGCGATCAAGCATTTGGTTGATTTGGGCAATTGTGGCATCTTGCGAATAATCCAAAGCTTTATAAATGTCAGTTCTTGCGCCTTTATCCCATAGCTCTTTTATCTTCTGAAAGGCAATTGGATCGGTTTCAAGCATTCTTCTTTCAGCTTCGACATCTTTTTCATGCTCAATATTTGAGACCAGTGTTTGAAAAGCAGCGACCGGGCACATTTTATCTGGCTTCCCCCCATGTAGCCATATAATACCCGACTCACTACAAATGAGATCATGAGCGGCGTCATAGGTAATATGATCCATATTATAAATTTCTGATAAACAGTCTCTATACAGCGTGTCCTTAAAGATCCCCATGATTATTTCCGCAGCGCCATAGTAATGAAGTGCTCTTGATGAAAGCTCACGTTCGAGTGTTGGTGTTAAGGTGCCTTCCGCTCTTAACAATTCTCGCTTGGAAAAAGTCGATTGAGACATGCTAAGGTAATGCTTTATCTTCTGAAGAATCGTTTTGGTGATGACTGGCAATTGCTCTTTCTGGATGTAATAAGGGTATTCGATTTGAGGCCCGCGTTTCCCAGGTCGAATCAAAGATCTTTCTTCGCTAAAAATTAGCCCACTGTTCTTTAGTCCCTTCAAGGTCTTCGATGCATAAGCCTTATCAAGCTTCAATATATCGCATATTTCCCATTGCGCATGCCCCTTTTCATCACCCAAAAAAGCCAAGACCTTTAACTCAGTTTGGTTGAATCCGAAGTCCTCAATTGCCATTCAAAGATATTCTACAAGCTATTCATTAAAATATCTTTCGATATGCAGAAATGGTTGACAAAGAAACGGTTGTCATACAACCATTATTTTTGTACCTATTTCTATATATATTTAGAGTATATTAGTATACGGGCATGGAGCTTGACTTAGGGACAAGACGTGTACAGGATTATCAAGGGGCGGCTTTGCTGTGCTTGCCAAAATCCTGGATTAAGAGCCGTGGGGTTGTGAAAGGTGATAGGCTTCGTGTGATTGCTCAAATGGATGGATCGCTAAGAATCGAAGCCCCGGAGATAGCATGAAAAGAATAAAGTGCCCGATGTTACCAGCATCAGGCGGCGCAATCCAAAGCAGAACACCAGGCAGGCAACCAGGAGTTCATTATGCATACCTCTCATTCAAAGGATAAAAGGATTTCTCCGAAGGCATGTGCCGATTGTGGCGGCTTCTTTCCCCTGTCGTTTGATCCCGACACACGGCGCTATTTCGATAATAGCACTCTTTGCCAATGCAGGAGGAGATCATGAGATCATTCCCGCCATACAGCGAGCCCCGCCGGTTGCCAGAGTACTCTGAGGCTCGCGGTGAACTCCTCCGGGTTCTGATTCTAGAAGGTTTCGCCGTCGCCATGTTCTCATGGGGGGCAATTTCTTTGCCTGGGGAGATGGAGCCGAAGCTGACCGCCCTGGTGGGCCATGAGATTGCAGTGCTCAGGCTGGATGGATATCATGTTCGCGAGGTAAACGATGCCTGACGCGCTGGAGACTTCAAGCGGTCCTTGGACCGCCCATGCGGGCGAAAGCTATCTCTCTGCGGTGGCTTTCCCGGCCTGGATTTCATTATTTAGCCCGAGACCCAACTTCATCCTCAGCTCCGGCAGGCGCAAAAATGAGTGGCTGGAATGGGTAGATGAAGGGCGGTATCATGGTCTAGCGGCCTTCCAGGTGGATGCTGAGGGCCTGGTGAGCAAGGAGCCGTTAAAGACCATTCCTAGGAAAAGGCCCGGCCATGTGAGCGCGCGGCAGTGGAGGCGGTGCTGATGGTCAGCGAAACCCAAATACAAGCGGAAAATGCCAAGCTGAGGGGCCAACTGAGCAAGGCCATTGCCGATGCTCATTATTGGCGTGAGAGGGCCATCTTCCTTGAGGCTGAGAGGGACTGCTACCGTGACCAGTTCCGAGGGGGCTAAAAATGCAACCTCCCATTACCATAGACGACCTCACCACCAAAACCACAACATCCAGTGGGGGGATAATTGCAGAGCTATCCCCATCAAAAGCGGCCAAAAGCCTCTGTGATAAATTGACATTGGTTATGACTGGTGGTGACGATAGCATATGGTACTTTGACGGTCAAATCTACCAGAACCAGGGAAAGGAGTACATCAAGGACTTAATCTATTCAACAGCAGGAGATCTAGCGGATAAGAGACTGGTCAATGAGATTCTAGACCGTATAGGCTCCAAGTTGCGACTATCCCCCGTCACATTTAACCCAAATCCATCGTTACTGGGGGTAGACAATGGAGTGATAGACTGTAGCACTGGATCATTCCGGCCCTATGCCCGACAGGATTTGATTACTGATAAACTGGCAGTGCACTATGATAAAAATGCTCGATGCCCCGAGATAATCAAGTTCATCGAGAGCGTCACCCCAAGCAGCAACGATAGAATAACGTTGATTGACATTATAGCCAGTGGTGCATATAGAAAGGCGCTTCATTACATCGCTTTCCTGATTGGCCATGGTTCCAGCGGATCATCTACGCTCATTCACCTGCTGCAGGCATTTTATGGGGCTGAAAGTACTGAAGCCATACCACTCAATGAACTGGTAGAGAGACCGTTTGCGTTATCCTCTCTGAAGAATGCCCGGTACAGCATCGGGCAGGAGATTGAGGCAGTCAAAAAATCAGGAACCTCCAGGATTAAGGAGATTTCTGGAGGAGACTGGATATCTGCAGATGTAAAAAATAAAGACCGAGCAAGATTCAAGGGCTGGACCAAATTAATTTTCAAAGGTAATGCGGTCCCTAGATTTACCGATACCACCTGGGCCTTTCGGAGGCGGTTTGTAGAGATCAAATTGCCATACAAATTTGTTCCCGAAATAGACCATGGAGAGCCTAATCAGAGAAAAATGGACCCTGATATTGAGGAGAAAATCACAACCCCTGAAGAATTATCAGGATTATTGAATCTGCTCCTTACCAGGCTGCCTATAATCATCAAGAATAAGCGAATCCATCAAACCAAGGGCCAATACGAGGAATACAGGCAGCAGGTAGACAGCGTAACCAGCTTTCTTGACCTGTTCTGTACCTATTATCCTGAATCAAGAAGCGTACGGATACCAGTAAAGGATATCTACGGCCATTTTCTGAGGTGGTGCGATTTGATCATGGGCAACCAGGTGGATGCTAGGCAGTTTGGCAAATATATCAAGCACCATTGTGAAAATAAACCAGGAATAGAGACTACTATTGACAAAAAGACCGTTACCGTGTACCCAGGCCTCACATTTGATAAAGATAAGTTTGATGAGGTTATCAAGGATTTGCATACCGGATTAAAACCGGATAAGACCGGATTGAATACCGGATTAGAACATAGTCAACAGATATTGATTACCGGATATACCGGATTAGAATCTAATGTAGAAGGTACATGGGGGGATATACATGCCTCCTTTGGTCCTCTCTATGGAGAAGAATGTAAAAATGGTCAAAATGACCCATTTAATCCGGTTTCCGATAGCAAGAGGCCTGGTGGTGATCCGATTTTCAATCCGGTTAAACCGGATATACATCCGGTCCCTTCAGTGGTTGAAGAGTTCCTGGCTGATGGTGGTAAGAGCAGCTTGGACAGGTTCCTGGCAGAGTTCCCGGAGGCAGCAGAATGAAGCTATTGGCATTTGACTTTGAGACTGCTGGCGGGGAGACCCTGATCCATGGTGGTAAGGGGAAGCCAAAAACGCGACTGGACGCACGGAAGGCTACGCCAAAACTTCTGACATATGCTACAGAATCCGCCTCTGGTATCCTGCAGCCTGATGAGTACCGCCGGCTGCTTCCTGTGCTGGCAAATCCTGAGGTGGTTAAGATTGGCCATAACCTGGCATATGATCTTGGGCTCATCCGAGCAGCAGTGGGCCATAGATTTCCAGTGGTCAGTCTCTTTGATACCATGGTCGCCTACCAACTGCTGATAGCCGGGCTCTATGAGAACAGCCTGAAACATTCCGGCCTGGGGGCCGTGGCAAAAGATGTTCTGGGGGTGGACCTGGATAAGTCTCTACAAACCTCTGACTGGTCCGGGATTCTTAAAGAAGAACAGCTGCAGTATGCCCTCAAGGACTCTGAAATTTTGATCAAGCTATATCCAGTACTGAAGGATCTGCTTGAGGCTAAAGGCCTCTCCAGGGTGGCCCAGATTGAGTTTGACTGCATACCCATAACAGTGGAGGCTATGCAGATGGGTCTGCCGCTGGATATCCCTGGGGTGCAGGCTAAAATAGCATCTCTGACTGACGTTATAGGCGGCTTAGAGAAGGAAATCAGGGCTATTGCGAATGAGGCTGGCTGGGTATCTCCGAGCAAGGATAAGAAGCGCCGGAAACTGAATTTGAGTAGTTCACAGCACCTGAAGGCCCTCTTGCAGGCGGTCTATGATGATGTTAAAGACTCATCCGAGGCCACAATAAAGGCCCTTCTGCAACAGCAACCGGATAAACCTCTGGCAGGACTCCTTCGTGATATCAAGAAATATGAGATGCAACAGCGGTTTTTACGATCCTGGCTGAAGAATCACGACCAGGGGCGGCTGTACAGCAGCTATCAGCAGATCGGCACCAGGACGGGCCGATATACCTCCAGTGGTCCTAATGCCCAACAGATTAGCAAAGATCTGAGGTACCTCTTCAAGGCTGCACCAGGGAGGGCTTTGGTAGAATGTGACTACTCTAATATTGAGATGCGTTTGGCTGCTGAGATCTCAGGTGAGCCAACCCTGCTAAAGCTCTACCGTGAGGGTGCAGACCTGCACAAGGTCACTGCAGCTAAAGTCTTTGGCGTTCCAGTCGATGAAGTCACAACAGAGCAGCGCAAGACTGCGAAGGTGATCAATTTTGGTGCATTGTACGGGGGAGGCATTCCCTATCTCATGGAAGCTATCCCCGGCATTACAAAGGATGAGGCCATAACATATCTGGATGCTTTCAAGGCTGGCTATCCGGGACTGTTGGCGTATTGGGATAGATGCAAAAATAAGGCTCTGAGAGTGGTGGTTAACAGCAGGGAGTACCTTGTTGCCAGATCAGCATTAGGCAGGTTGGAGTATGTCCCACGCAGGGATGAAGCTACCGGAATGCTTCATAAAAAATTGAAGAACCGGCTAATTAATATCCCCATTCAGGCAACCGGCGTGGACCTCTTCAAACTGGCATCAGGATTACTGTATAAGGAGTTCTGTAAGCCTGAATACCAGGATTTCAATTTCCTTCTGTCCCTGCATGATTCTGTACTCTTGGAGTGCCCAAAGGAACGAGCTGAGGAGTGCTCTGAGCTGGTCAATAGGGTGTTCATGGCAGCAGCAGGAGAGATCTTCCGGGATGCCCCATGCGCAGCAGATGTAAAGATCGGCACTAACTGGTCCTTTGCGGAGGCCGGCGCATGACCGAACCTGAGGCCGTCGCCGGTCTGCGAAAGATCCGGACATATCTTCTTGAATCCATTTCGCAGGCAGCGGATGAGATCGCGGTGATTGATAGCGAAATAGAGGAACTACTTGGAGGCAGGAGACCAGGAGCAGGAGCAGTATGAGCAAAGGGAAATGTCACTCACGAGGAGCTAGAATGAACATCATGAAAGCAAACGAGCGGAACCTGAGGCGGAAAGTCCGGAAGCAAGCGGCCTACGATAGGCGGCAATACGACAAGCCACAGATCGAGGAGAGCTGATGAGACCTTATTGTCCTATATGCGACGGCGGCAACCGGACGTTGCTTGAAGAGATCCTTAGGCTGGAAGGCCCGGAGGTGTTAGCCCAATGCTACTCCATACCGCTTGAAGCGATCCGAGCCCATATGAGGGAGAGCTGAGATGGGGAGGAAAAGCAAGATTGAAGCCCATCCTCAGAGCGAGGAAATCATAAAGCGGCTGGCTTCTGGAGAAGAATATTCCGATATAGTCCGAGATATTCCGGGCCTCACCTGGGATGATCTGGATTATTATCAGAAAAATAAATTACCAAATATAATATCTAAATCCAAGGATCTTAAAGCCCTGGCTGATGAAATAGAGCAGGCTGATGTCCACCTGGGAGATACCTATCTCCAGCTCGTTATCGGCCTGCAGAAGAAGGCCCTGGATGCCCTGGAGCAGCAGAATGCCAAAGAAGATCCCAAATCATGGGCCATGGTCTCCCGGGAGGCCCGGGGATATGTGGAGCTGATGGGGAAGGCCCTGGATAGGATCAGGGAAGCACCACCGGCCCAAATCACCATCGTCAACAATCCCCAATGGGTTGAGTTGCGAACCCTGATCATAACGGCCCTGGAGCCCTATCCCGACGCAAGGCAGGCGGTGGTCCATGCCATCCACAAGTGACGACCTGGCATATTCACTGGATCCAGTCTTGTGGGCGAAGGAGGTCTTGGGCTTCCATCCAGACCCCTGGCAGGCCTCCCTTTTGAGGAGCCGGTCAAAGAAGATCATCCTCAACTGCTCCAGGCAGAGCGGCAAATCAACGGTCTGTGCCGCTTTGGGCCTGCATGAAAGCATCTATCGCCGTCCCTCCTTCGGCCTGGTGATAGCACCGACACAAGACCAGTCCTCAGAGCTGATGCTGAAGTTCGATGAGTTCCGGGGAGCTGTAGAGCTGCCTTCTGACTACCTGAGCACCGACACCAAGCTAGCTGTCCGGTTTGCCAATGGCAATAGGTTCATAGCCAGGCCTGGCAGCGAGAAATCAGCAAGATCCTTCTCTGCCGTGACCTTGCTTCTCGAGGATGAGGCCGCCAGGGTTGCGGATGCTCTTTATAACAGCGTTCGGCCCATGCTCGCGGTCTCCAATGGCCGGCATGTCCTCATGAGCACTCCATTTGGCAAACAGAACCACTTTTTCAAGATTTGGGATGAGCAGCGGGATCTATGGGAATGGTACGAAATCCCGGCGGAAAAGTGCCCGCGAATAACGAAAGAGTTCTTAGAAGAGGAGCAGAGGACGAACCCCTGGTTTGAGCAAGAATACCATTGCGTGTTCATGGATAGCGAAGGATCGATCTTCTCATCTGATCTGTTCCGGAGCCTGGCAAATCCGGCGGTTAGTGCAATGAAATTTTAGGAGAGTGAAAATATGGCAACAAAATGTTACCTGTTAGGATGCGATTTAGGAAAAAGCCTCGATTATACGAGCTTTGCCGTTATCGAAATGGTCTATGATCCTGAGATCAAGGATCTTCGGTACCACCTGATAGGCTTGGACAGGATCAGGGGGGTGGACTATCCAGTAGTTGTGGACCTGATCGAAAAGGCGGCGGACAGTCTGGAGAAGAAGATGCACCTATATGATTCCTATCCGTATGGGGGGCCTATCCTCTGCATGGACGCCTCGGGCCTCGGAGCGCCCATACGTGATTATCTGAAAGCCCACAATTCATTCAATCAGAAAGGCAGGAGAATCTACCCGGTGGTCTTCACCGGCGGGGAAGCGGCGCGCTATGACATGGTGACCCATAATTACAACATCAGCAAGAGCCTTATCATTGGCAATTTCTTGAGCCTGATGCAACACCGGCGGTTTGATTATGCACCGGACCTTGAGGCCCTCCCTCTCCTGATGAAGGAGATTGAAAGCTTCAAGTATCATCTAACGGCGTCCGGGCATACTGGGTTTGATGCTGAGCAGGGAGCCCACGATGATCTGATTTGTGCGGTTTGCATACCGCTCATTATCGGTGAGTGGCGGTATAACAATCACCAAAAAATGAAAGTTGGTCCAAAGCCGGCGGGATGGTGATAACATGTCTGAAAATTTGATAGATTCGGTAGAGAAGGATATGGCTGTATTGGCTGATCCTAATGCATCGATGGAAGAAAAACGCTATGCAAAGACGGACCTTATGTTATCAAGGCGACTGATAGCAAAAGGAGTTACTGAGCTGTCGGATGGTGCGGGGGCCTGACCCCCTGCCTACATCATTAAGCCGGCAAGGGACTCCTCCCCCCGGCGTGATGTACATCAAAGAGGTTGATACAAAATGGCATATACTGCAACAGTAGCGGCAATTAAGGCCGAAATCGAGACTCAGATAGACGCATTAGTGACCATAAACTCCGGCACGCCCCTGGTGAAGGAGCTGGAAGCGGCTCTTGATCGGGCTGTGGCTGCTCTGATAGCGGCTGGAACCATTGAGCAGACTTCTCGTGTTGAGGATGCATAGACATGACATTAGACGACGGCAAAGCCTTATTTTGGCCTGACTTCAAAAAAATTGAAGCCGGGTTAGAAGAGAAGCTTAAGAATCCGAACATGTCCTTCGCCGCGAGAACGGCAACCCTAAATCAGCTAACATCCTTAAAAGTTAGGTGGCAGCGAGACGGCATAAACGATATCGGCATAGTCGAAAGAATCCGAGATAGTTTAGTCCGAGACCTTGCCGGAGCTAACAAGATGGCTCTTGATGCTGATTCAATCGATCAGGTCTTTGGAGAGCATAGGCGGAAGATCTCGATGGCTAACAAGATCCTGGCAGAAGCGGACCAAAAGCGGATAACAAGCGAACTTCCGAGGCTATAGCATGAGCGAGAGCGGAATCAATCAGCCACTTGAAGAGCTTCCATATGTGGCCCATCGGCTCTCTCTTTTTCAGGCAAGAGACTTGATCTCAGCTAAACGCCAGGGAGACCGGACGGTTGAATTGGTCCTAAAATGGCAGGCCGTGGCAGAAAGTCTTCCAAAGATCCGACAAAGCATAGGCTCAACCCTTGAACCAGTGGTAGGCAAAGGCGACAGCGTGACATGGAAAATTTCCAACCGCCCAAAGTTCGATGCAATCAAAGAGACCATTGAGGCGAACGAGAAAGAGCTGGCTTCGCTTGAATCCGCTATCGAGGAGCTTAATAGCTTCGCGGTGAGTGATTACCTCGTGGAGCTATACGATAGGCGAACCGCCCTCGGGGGATCGGAACGCAAGCTTCGCACGGCTCTTTCCGCTGAAGCACAAGTGGCAATATCCCGGCATTCAGGGAAAAGCGCTGAGGATGCTTTGGCCTCCGACACCAGGTACAATCGCCGCAAAACGACATTTGAAGCCCAAACCAGCACCGCAAAGAAGGCTTTGGCAGCCGTAAACGAGCGGATCAAGCGAATCGATGATATCCTGTCGTCGGTGGGCTGCTGATGTCCACAGAGAGGATACGCTTGGTTCCGACGGCTTGAATCCTTTCTTTTTTATAATGACTTGTTATTTTAATTTTAAAGGGCATCAATTTTGTCTCAGCCTACAAATCCCTATCCGGCCCGGAGATCTTGCCAGAAACGCGACGTGGCTAAGGCGCTGTGGGCTGGAAGGCAAAGGAGCGATGGCCTGGGGCAGGAGAATTTACTTGATGGGTATTTGATGGGTATTTGATGGAAGGGAGAGGAGACCAGGAGAGCACCATCTCCAATAACACGCTCTTTGACATGAGACCAAAACAACTTACAATGTAACCGTAAGTAGTTTGGAAAATAGTGGCAAATGACCCCCACATCCCTTATGTTATCGATTTCTTTGAATATCA
>ENA-UOOH01001270-UOOH01001270.1-fermentation-metagenome-genome-assembly--contig:-NODE-1270-length-24958-cov-3.825362_pt1 | contig 24958 bp, 18 predicted proteins | sample MGYA00245778_ERZ724025 | MGnify/ENA primary metagenome ERZ724025 (study PRJEB28704, sample SAMN03018313) | fermentation metagenome | biome: anthropogenic terrestrial biome; feature: soil; material... | reverse complement strand
CTGATCACCACCGATGCCATGCTACATAACTACCACCTGTTTTTTGAACATTTGCTGAAAAGCGCCGAAGAGAATCAGCTCCGGGCTGAACTGCAGCAGCTCAACCAGGGTATGCTGGAGGCTTCGCAGAAACAATATGAAGCCTTAAAAAACAGTCCCTGGGAAAATGCAGCCCGGCGCAATCTGGCCTTTTTCGCGGTGGGCAGTCGTCTTCTTGACCCCGGGGCAAAGATTCCCCAGGAGGTAATTAAGGAAGCTGAAGCTGAATTGCAGCTTATTCAAGAGCATAACCAGACCGCCATTTCACCGCTGATGACCATAGGGTTATCGCCAGATCCCTTGGAATCTTTGAAGGAGGATTACACCCAGTACATCCCCCGGGGGCATTATACTCACAGCGAAAATCTTAAATCCTATTTCCAAAACATGATGTGGTATGGCCGCATGACCTTCAGGTTAAAGAATGAAGACGAGACCAGATCGGCGGTCTTAATGACTTTGGCTTTGAAGAACGGCCTTAACCAGGCATCCTGGGATAAGATCTACCAGACCACCAGCTTTTTCGTGGGCGAAAGTGATGATCCCGGCTGCATAGCCTATTCTAATTTGTTGGAACAGGTTTATGGCGTGGAAAGCAGTCTCAACACTTTGATAAGCGATAACGAGAAATGGCAGCAATTCCTATCCAGGGCCAAAGAGCTGCAGGGGCCGTCTATCAACTCCATCCCCATCTTCGATGCCAGCATTCAGCCTGACCGGGAGCAGGAAATAAAGGGTTTTCGTTTCATGGGGCAGCGCTATACCATAGATGCTGACATATTTCAGCGCTTGGTATATCGGGAAGTGGGAGAAAACCAGCAGGGGGAACGCCGCCTGTTGCCCAGGGGTCTGGATATCCCAGCTGCCATGGGATCGGAAGAGGCCTACCGCATACTGGAGGATGAGGGGCAGACCCAGTATCAGAACTATCCCCAGAATATGACTCGATTAAGACAGCACATTTCAGGGCTGGACCCTGCGGTGTGGCACCACAACCTTTATTGGAGCTGGATAAAGACTTTGAAACCTCTGACGCTGGAAAAGCCTCAGGGCTACCCCAGCTTTATGCTGGGTAATGCCTGGGCCCGTAAAAGTTTAAATACTTTCCTGGGCAGCTGGACCGAATTGAAGCATGACACCATCCTCTATGCGAAACAGGTTTACGCGGAAATGGGCGGCGGTTTCGGAGATGAGATCGATGACCGCGGCTATGTTGAGCCTGACCCGCATTGCTACGCCAATCTGGCTTCTCTGTCCGCGATGACCCGGGAAGGGCTGCAGGCCAGGGGGTTGATTGCAGAGCGGGATGCGCAAAGCCTGCAATTGATGGAGATTCTGGCCTTGAACCTGAAGACCATATCTGAAAAAGAGCTGCAAAATCAGGCCCTGACTGATGAAGAATATGAACTTATCCGCAGCTTCGGCGGCCAGCTGGAGCACTTCTGGATGGAAACCCTGCGGGATCAGGAAGGGGGACGTTCTGCGCTGCTTAACAACAACCCCGCCATGCTGGTGGCTGACGTAGCCACCGCCCCGCCGGATTTGGTGCTGGAGGAAGGCAATGGCTATATACACTCTATCTATGCAGTGGTTCCGGTAGACGGCAAGCTGCGCATCGTGAAAGGCGGAGTTTACAGCCATTATGAATTCACCTGGCCGGCATCGGATCGCCTGACCGATGAAAAATGGCGAGGGATGCTGGAAAACAAACAAGCCCCGCCGGCTCCGGAATGGACCCGGGCTTTTGCCGCAGACGGATCGTGCCGCATCATTATGCCCTGGGAAAATGAGCCGTGAGAAGAATAAAGGTGCCCGCCTTGTTCTTGCTATGTTTTGTTTTGGGTTTTATCGGAGGGCGAGTGGCGGCGGCAAGCCAAGAAAATGTGATGATATCAAGAGATACTGATGGTAACGAAATGGCGGAAAGCTATCAGCTAACAAATAGTCAGGTTAGGGTCTGGGAAGGCCAGCAGATGATTTGGGAATCGCCTGCAGAGTGGAGAATAGAGCAGTTCCTCCTGGCTGACACCGATAATGATGGCCGGGAGGAGCTATTGATGCTCTTGTGGAAATACGGCAGCTATGGGGATGTTAAACCATTCTGGTTGGAGCAGGAAGACCAGGCCTATAGTTGCCACCTTTTCATGTATCGCCTGCAGTCGGGGCGAATGAGAGCCGTGTGGTGTTCTTCCGCCCTTGATCCTCCCCTGCAGTCGATTGGCGTCAACACCGGCCCCGACCACACCTTATCCCTTGTAGCCAGGGAAAAATCCGGATGGCCTCTCTATAATCCCCGCAGCAGCTGGCAATGGCAGGACTGGGGCTTCACCCGGGTAGACAGTTGATAGGGCGGCAAATGGGTACGGTCCTCATTTGGGTCACCCCAGCGGTTTTTCACCGCCCGGCTGTCGCCCGTCCCTGCCCGGCACACCATCAAAAAGGCGCCGCAGAATCCCGCGGCGCCTTTTTATTTCTCGAAATTATTTATCCATCTCTTCTTTTCCTCGTTTGGCCTTTTCGATGATCTTTTCCGCGTTCTGGGCCGGTACTTCTTCGTAATGGGCGAACTCCATGCGGAATTTGCCGCGGCCTTGTGTCATGGATTTGAGATCTATGGTGTATTTGGCCATCTCCGCCAGGGGCACCTGTGCTTTGATGAGCTGTCTCTTGCCCACCGGTTCCATTCCCATCACCCGGCCGCGCTTACTGTTCAGGTCGCCGATGATGTCGCCCATGTTTGCTTCGGGGATCTCCACTTCCACATTGACGATCGGTTCCAGAAGAACCGGCTTGGCTGACTCCAGACCCTTCTTGTAGGCCAGGCGGGCCGCCAGTTTGAATGCCATTTCCGATGAGTCCACCGAATGGTAGGACCCGTCATAGAGGGTCGCCTTGATGTTGGTGACCGGATATCCGGCCAGGACGCCTTCCTCCAGGGCTTCTAAAAGGCCTTTCTCAACCGCGGGGAAGTAGTTGCGGGGCACGGCCCCGCCGAACACGTTCTCTTCGAATACGAAGTGTTCATCAGTGGGTTCGAATTTTATCCACACATGACCATACTGTCCATGACCGCCGCTCTGTTTTTTATGTTTACCTTCGGCTTCCACGATACCGCGGATGGTTTCCCGGTAAGGGATGCGCATCTCCCGGCTGACCACATCCACCCCGAACTTGCGGGACAATTTGTCCAGGATGATGTCCACATGGCTGTCGCCCATGGCCTTCAAAATAGTCTGTTTGGTTTCGGTATTCTTCTCCACCCGGATAGTGGGATCTTCTTCCAGTATCCTGGTAATAGCGCCGCTCAGTTTATCTTCGTCGCCCTTGCTCTTGGGCTCGATGGCCATGTTCAAGGTGGGTTCCGGGAACTGGATGGGATCTAAAACCAACCCACTGGCTTTGGTGGTCAGGGTGTCGCTGGTTGCAGTGGTAGCCAGTTTGGCCACAGCCACTATATCACCGGCGTTGGCCTCAGGCACCGTGGCCTGCTCCTTGCCGGTCATCACCAGGATCTGAGTTATCTTTTCGTCACGCTCTTTGGTGGCATTGTAGATCACGCTGTCGGCCTTGAGCTTACCGGTGAAGATGCGGAAAAAGGTCATACGGCCGATATAGGGGTCGGCGATAGTCTTAAAGACCTGAGCCAGAAAGGGCTCGTTCTCCACCTCTTTGCCTTCTACCAGGGGATTGTCCTGAGGGTTGGTACTGCAGTCGACGATAAAGTCCATCAGGGGCAGGACCCCGATATTTTTGGCAGCCGATCCGCAGAATACGAAAACCGCCGACCCGGTAGCCGCAGCCTTTTTTATGCCTTCCATAATCTCGGCATCGCTTAACTCTTCGCCTTCCAGGTATTTCATGAGAAGGTCGTCATCGGCTTCAGCCGCAGCCTCTTTCAAGGCTTCTTTATATGTCTCCACATCATCCATCATGTCGGCGGGGATGTCTTGTTCGCTATATTTGCCGCTGCCGGCTTCAAAGATAAGGGCCTTCATTCTGATCAGGTCCACCACGCCTTTAAATTTGTCTTCGGCTCCGATGGGGAGCTGCACCGGTATGATGTGATCGGGAAAGGTGCTCTTCATCTGATCCACTACTTTGTAAAAATCGGCGTTCTCACGGTCCATTTTGTTGATGAAGGCCAGTTTGGGTATCTTGGAGAAATCCTCCCAGGCCACCTCGGTTTGCACTTCAACACCAGCGTTGGCGGAAAACATCATTACCATACTGTCGACTACCCGCGCCGCTCCAACCACCTCGAAATAGAAATCGGCAAATCCCGGGGTGTCGAGCACATTGATCTTGTGATCCCTATATTCGCAGGGCACCAGCGTGGTACTGATGGTAATTTTCCGCTTTACCTCTTCCGGCAGGTAGTCGGAAACAGTGTTGCCGTCGTCAACTCTCCCCATCCGCTTCGTTGCCCCTGTATTAAAAATCATGGCTTCTGCCAGGGAGGTTTTCCCGGTACCTCCGTGGCCGACCAGAGCTATATTACGGATTTTACTGGTGGGGTAAACCTTCATTCAACAATGACCTCCTCGCTTTTTCTATACAGTAAAAATGGTACAATAATTTTACCTTATAGGCAAAATTTTTTTATTTTTAGCGTTTTTGGGCCGACATCACATAAAATATCCAGTACAACAGCAATGCCGCCGCCAAGAAAATGATCATCTGATATATGACTATACCTCGGAAAGAGTCTACTATAAGGGTGAAGACCACTCCCAAGGCCAGCGGAAACAGGTACAGCTGGTGAAAGGGTTTTTCCGGATAAGCCGGGTCCTGCCGGCGGCGTCGAAAGTAGCCCATATTGAGCAGGAGGAAAAACAGTGCCGTATTGATAATCAGACTGACCGCGATCATGTTTTATCGCCCCGGGAGAAGAAATCCAGATAGCGTGCGAAGGTCTGCCGGTATTCCTCCATAAGCTTATAATCGGTCAGATCCAGCTTGATGGGGGTGATGCTTATGTAGCCCCCTTCCACCGCAACCACATCGCTGTCGGGCTCTTGAGTCTCCTGCACCACTCCTCCGCCCATCCAGTAATAAGTATTGCCCCGCGGGTCTTTGCGTTCTTCGAAGAGATTGTCATAATTGCGCACCCCCAGCCGGGTAATGCGGATGCCTTTGATTTGTTCCGGATTCAGAGCCGGTATATTGACATTGATAAGGGTGGTATTGTTGAGCCCCTGACGCATAACGGTGCGGATTAGATTGCGGGTAAAAAGGGCCGCAAAATCGCTGTTCATTTCCGCTTTGTAGTCATTCAGCGATACCGCTATAGCCGGAACACCCAGTATCACGCCCTCAGCAGCGGCAGATACGGTTCCCGAATAAAGCACATCAGTCCCCAGATTGGGCCCATGATTTACCCCGGAAACCACCACATCAATCTTCCGGTTGACCAGCCTGCTCAGGGCCAGCTTGACGCAATCCACCGGGGTTCCGCCCACGATCCAGGCCCCATGGACGCCTTCTATATTAGTGGACACGACCTTGATAGGATCGAAAACGGTTATGGAATGACCGGTTCCGCTGCGTTCCCTGTCCGGAGAGACCACATATATTTCAGCGATAGACTTCAGTTCCTGAATCAAGGCATGCAGCCCGCGGGCGTGGATGCCGTCATCATTGGTTAGTAAGATTCTCATGGATGCTCCTTGGCAATGAATAAGATCCCGTTTATTGAGCGAATTCCACCCCTCGCTCCATTAACCCCACATGATTTAGCGGCCAGTAGATGAATATGGCTTTGCCTTTCAAGCGGTCCCGGGTCAACCAGGTGTTCCAGCGGTGGCTGTCATAACTCTCGTTGCGGTTGTCGCCCATCACAAACAGGGCATTTTCGGGGACTACCACCGGGCCAAACTCGTAATCCATCACTTCCTGAAGATAGGGTTCCTCAAGGGGCTGATCATTTATATATACCTTTCCCTTTTTGACCTCTACTTTTTCACCGGGCAGCGCGATGACCCGCTTGATATAATCCCACTTGCTGTGCAGTTCTTCGGGCGGGTCGAATACGATTACATCCCCACGCTGAGGTTCTTTGAAATGATAGATGAATTTATTGACCATAACCCGGTCCTGAAGCTGTATGGTAGGCAGCATGGAGCCGGAAGGAATGATTCTGCCTTCAATCACAAATGCCCTGAGGATCATGGCCAGGATAAAGGCGATAACTACTATACTCACGGTTTCCTTAATGAAGTTGACGAATTCCTTGTTCATATTCACCTCAACCTTTAAAACTCGTAGATTTTTATCACCATGTTATCGGGATTGTTTTTGTCTTTGCTCAGGCCAAACATGACCTTTTTGTTTTTAAGGCTTTTGTTGAGAAAGTCGATGATGTAGACCATCTCCGGACTGGAGGGAAAGGACCGGTGGGCGATCAACTCCAGTTTGCCCGGATCGCGCTGTTCTTCGCCAGTTTCGGGTTCTTCAGGCATGGCTGCTCCTTTCTACAATTAGACCACTAAATCTGGTAAAGCCTGTGATGTAAACATACAAAACAATTTTACCTCAAAAAGGGGCGGGAATAAACCATTAAACCATGCTCATGATCACCACGCCCATAAATACGGTTATGGCCAGAGGGATGTACAACAGCCTGGCCGCCTCATATGGCGGGATCCCGCGCCTGGCCAGCATATCGCTGATAGGCACGATTATGGGCAAAACGATGATCGTGCCGATGAGCATGAAGTAAAGCTCTTGAGGAGAGCCATACCGGTCCACCTCACCGCGGAAATTATAGTGCATGGGCATCTGGTCGACGGTTTGGGCGAGATGGTTGATATAGGCCGCCATTGCAACCAGAGCCATTAGGTTCAGGAAAATGAGCAAAATCCCGCCCCCGGTCTGCCAGATATGAGGCCTTTTTACAGCAGGAGGCCGGTCATCAGAGCCTGACGGCGGGTTCCAGTAAAGTTTGACCTTTTCCATGAAGCGTTTATTATCCTGTGGGGAGATGTAATAGTTGAAATCAGAAGTTTCAATCTTGATAAGATTCTTCAACTCGGTAGCATATACGATGGCCAGCTTCTTCTCCCGGCGCTCGCTGAAATAACCGCTGTAAGAGCCGGGCCACTCATTTCCCGCCAGGCGCGTCAGACCGGCCCGCTCTTTGACCTCCAGGGCGAGTATGTCTTGATAAGGAATGAGTATCTTTTTAAAGCCATAGTTTATGGTTATGCCCGCCCGCTCTACTTCATAGGTCAGGCCGCGGGTGGAACGGATGGCATAGTAGATGTAGCCTGTAAGGCCCCCCATAGTGACAACTATCAACCCGAAGAGGACTTTTTGCGGGAGCTGATAGGTCAGCCAAATCACCCCGCCGGAGACCGCCAACATGAATCCCAGGAAGATCCAGTCCCAGGAATGCTGTACCTCACGCGTTTTATTCAGCATTACGCTCCCTCCTCTTCAAAGATACGCTGACAAATGGCAATTCTCTCACCCGATTTCTACTTATATGACCCGGACCTCTTCCGGGACGGCGAAGAAATAGATGTAGCCTTCCTTCACCATCTGCCCGCTGATGGCCTCCAGGGCCCGGCAGTAGGCTTCTACCTGGGCGCGGTATTGTTCGATCAGAACCAGGCGGTTCTGCGGGGTGATGCGGTCGGTCTTGTAATCCACCACCACCAGTCCGCCTTCCTCCTCAAAGTAGAGGTCGATAACCCCCTGCAAAAGCAGCTTCTCCCGCGGGGCCGGGGAGTCCTCCAGGATCTGTCCGGCTTCCACCAGCTGGTTGAAACCGACCTCGCGGAATACCCGCCGGGCCTGCAAGATGCGCTGGCCCAGGGCGGAAGCAAAGAACTCCATGATCTTACGGGAATCTATACTGGCGGCCTCCACAGCGGTGAGCATATCCTTTTTCACCATGGCATCCAGCTGGGCCTGCAGTCCGGCTTGACTGACGTGCTTAAAATCCAGCTGCTGCAATACATAATGCATGATGCTGCCTCGCTGGGAGGCGGTCAGGACCAGGGACCGGGCCTGCTCCGGGCGGCTCATAAACAGAGGCCTTTTGTTTAAGGCAGGGACGACGCTGTGAAATTCTTCCTCCCCGGGCTTAGCGGCTTTGGTCAGCTGGGTGACGGTCAGTTTGGAGGGCAGCCGGGCAGCTTGCTCATAAGGATAGCGCCAGCTTAAACGCTTGGCAAGCGAGTCTTCGATTCGGCTATTCATTTCATCCCGCCCTGCGGCCAGCCGGGCCAGGATCTCCTCCTGCAGGCTCTGGCGCTGCTGCTCCATGGAGATAAGCTCACTGCTCTTGACCACCGCCATTTTCCAGCGCACCTGGTCAAGACAGGGAGCGGTTTCAAAGGATTCTTCCAGGCAATCCCGCAGGGGCTGCCCATCAGGATGTTGTATCCACAGCGGGCCCAACCAGTCCATAATCCCTTTGGCCTGAGAGAGTTCGTACCTTCCCAGAGATCTGGACCAGGCTGCCGCCTTTTTAGCCAGGTTTTTCACGGTTCCCACCATGACCAGCCGGGATTGGGCCCGGGTCATGGCCACATAGAGTATGCGCATCTCTTCGGCCAGGCTTTCCAGGCGCAGCCGGTCTTTTATGGCCATACCGGCTACGCTCTCACTGCGGCGCCGGGTGGTCAGGTTTACATAACGGCTGCCAATGCCCAGCTCTTTGTGCATAACCACAGGGGCTTTGCTGTCGGACAGGTTAAAAGATCTGCCCAGACCGGCTACGATAACCACCGGGAACTCCAGGCCTTTGCTTTTATGGATGCTCATCATCCTGACCACATTATCATTCTCGCCCAGAACCCGGGCCATCTCCAGGTCACGGTTGCTGGCCATGAGATTTTCTACAAATCTTATAAAATTATACAGGCCGCGCAGACTGCTGCTTTCGAATTGCCGGGCCCGTTCGGCCAGAATGCGCAGATTGGCCTGGCGCTGCAGACCTCCCGGCAAGGCCCCCACATAATAGTAGTACCCGGTTTCTGAATAGAGCTGCCAGATCAGCTGATCCACCGGAAGATAGCGGGCTTCTTTGCGCCAGCACTCGAGCTGCTGCGCGATCTCCCCCACCCGTTTGGCCAGCGGGTCGGAGCAATTGAGGCCGTACTCTCCAAAGGCTTCGTAAAAGGCCCCCTGCGGTTTTTCCAGGCGGATGGCTATCAGGTCGGCGCTGCTTAAGCCGAACAAGGGCGAGCGCAGTACGCTCAACAGGGGTATGTCCTGACAATGATTATCTATGAGTTTGAGCAGATTGAGCATAACCTCTACCTCAACCGCTCCGAAATATCCGGTATTCACATCCGCATGAGCGGGTATTCCCTTTTCGGCGAAGACCTCCATGAATTCTGCGCTCCAGTTGCGGGTAGCCCTGAGCAATACGACCATGTCGCAATATCGCAGCGGACGGTATTCCCCCGCACCCGCATCATAAATGGGCTGTCCCAGGATATCCTGTATGATGTCGGCCACCACTGCCGCTTCCCGGGCCACATCGCCCCGGTCTTCCTCCGCTCCTGGGTCTTGCCTTCCGGGCTGTTTATCGATCAGGGTCACGCTTACCGGAGCCGCGGCCTCTTCCGGCACTGCCAGCCCGTTATGCAGAAAGGCCTCTTCATCATACTCCAGTTCTCCCACATGGCGGTTCATGATCCGGGCGAAAACGTAGTTTACCGCTGCGATTATAGCCGGCTGGCTGCGGAAGTTCTTCCTGAGGTCGAGCCGGCGGCAGTACGGTTCATTCTCGTCTTCATAAAGCCGGTATTTGTGCAGGAAGAGTCCGGGGTCAGCCAGGCGGAAGCGGTAGATGCTCTGCTTGACATCCCCTACCATAAAAAGGTTGTCAATACGGGCGATGCAATTCAGAAGAGCCTCCTGCACCTGATTGCTGTCCTGGTATTCGTCCACAAAGATGTATTGATAGCGCTGCCGGTATTCCGCAGCAGCCTGGGGATCCTGCAGAATCTGCAGGGCGAAATGCTCCAGATCGTTAAAATCCAGCATCCCCTTTTCGGCTTTGCGGTGGCGGTATTCCCCGGCAAAGGCCTGCAACAGCTGGTTGAGCTGATATAAATAAGGATGGAGCTGGTTTAATTCCTGGCTCCACTCCTCCAGGCTTTTACTGAAAATGCCCTTCTGAAGCGATTTTAACAGCTCTTTGCCTTCTTCCCGCAGCCCTTTTACGGTCTCCTTAAGGGCTTCGTCGCCGCCGCGCATCTGCCGCAGGCGGGGATGGTTCAAGGCCCGCATAGCGTGGTAAACGGCTTCCGCACCTGCTGACACGGCTTCTGTCAATGCCTCCGCAGTCTGTATTTCCTGTTCTAAAGCTTCTATATAAGAGGCTGGCCCGTCAGGCTGCCGGCATATCTGCAGGGCTTCCGCAAAGCGATCCCGGGCAGCGTTTATCTGCACTGCGGCGGTTTCCATCAGGCTCTGCAGCCAGGGGCTCTGGGCTAATCCGGCGGCATCGCGGGCATAGGCCTGGAGGCTTTCCTCCAGCCATCGCCACGGCTGGGGCTGACTCTGTACAAACTCGTACATCTGCAAGACCAGATCCCTGAAGCCCTGATCACTCTTGCCGGAAGCAAACATCTCAATAAGCCCCAGGAATTCCGGAGCAGCCTTTTCATAAGCTGATTCCATCACACTTTCCAGGGCTTCCAGCCGCATCATATCGGCCTCGTTCTGATCCGTCACCCTAAAAGCCGGATCGACATCCACCAGATGATAATAGCGCCGGATAACCTCGGTGCAGAAGGAATGGAGGGTGCTGATCGAGGCCTGGTTCAAGCGAGTCAGCTGCCGGCGGGTGTGCTGCAGGTGTGGGCCGGGCTCGTGCAGGGCTTCCAAAAGGGCATGGCTGATCCTCTCCCGCATCTCACTGGCGGCCGCTTTAGTAAAAGTAACCACCAGCATCTGATCGATATCCGCTTTATCCTGCAAAATGAGCTGAATCACCCTTTCCACCAGGACCGCGGTTTTTCCAGATCCGGCGGCGGCCGATACCAGCAGATTGAGGTTGCGCAGGCTGATGGCCTGTTGTTGTTCAGCGGTCCACTGTCTCATGATGATCCCCTCCTCTCCGAGTCGGAGTAAATCCGTTCCATGAGCTGATCACGGTCAACTGCAGCCAGCTGCCGGTAGCGGTTGGCGGCAAACAGGCTGTCAAAGTGGCACACCGCATGGTAGCGGCAATGGCTGCAGGCTTTTTTATTCCCCTTCTTATAGGGGGCAATCGCTATATCCCCGGACATAATCCCTTGGCTCATATCCTTGACCAGATGCTGCACATGCTGGAGAATAATTTCGAACTGATCCAGGGTCAGAAGCGCGGAATTGCTGTAGAAGCCTCCTTCCCCGCTCATCCCCACCGGCACCACCTGTGAATATCCCCGTATATCCCGGTCCATAGCCCTGACCACTTCGGCATCCTCCAGGGCCAGGCCTCGCAGTCTCAGGCGGGCGGCCAGCTTTTTTTCGATTTCTTCCACTACATCCCGGTCGGCTTCTATCAAAGGGTCGTCGATATGAAAATAGAAGATGCCCCCGGGGCGGATCATCCCGTCAGGGTTGTGCAGGCCCTGCAGAACCGCCATGAGGTAGATAATGAGCTGCAGGCTCAAACCGTAATATACGTCGTTCATATCTAAATCCCGGGGTCCCGATTTATAATCGATGATGCGCACGTAGGCGTCTTTCCCGTGCTTGTAGACATCCACCCGGTCGATGCGCCCCTCCAGCAGAAGAGTTTCGCCGTCAGCCAGTTCCACTGCCACTGCGGGGAAGGTTCCTCCCGGCCCGAAGCGCATCTCATATCCAAGAGGATTGAAATCTCCGCTTTGCAGATGACGGATCAGGGTCCAGGCCGCGCGCTGCCCGATCCTCTTCAAGCGCTGCCCCAGGTAGCGGTAGCGGTGGGTGCTCATAAATACCCCTTCCCCGTGCCGGGGCAGCAACCGCTCCATAACCTCGTCCATCAGATCATGACAATGATCTGCGCTCAAGGCCTTCCAGTCAAGCTGCTTGGCGCGCATCTCGACCGCGAAATCAAGTATGGCCTGATGAAAAAGATCACCCACATCCGGGGCCTCCACCTCATAGGTCTTGCGTTCCAGGGGCCTTAGCCCGTAGCGGACAAAATGTGCAAAAGGACAGGCGGCATAAAGCTCCAGCCGGGATACGCTGCCCTGGGACGAGGCAGCATAAAGCCGCCTGCACTGAGCCTTATCCACTTTTCCCGGCAGATTGCCGAACAGCAGAGCCTCCTCCAGCCGGGTCATTTGGAATTGCCAATCGGGTTGGGTTTTATACCAGTCATATACCGCTTTCCAGCGCAGAGACACGGTTTTTCCGTCCAGGGCCTGGCGCAGGCTTTCGACCAGGTATTTATAACTGCTGCCGGCCGACAACAGGTAATGATCTTCAGCCTGGGCAGCGTCCATGGTTTCAACCTTCACCGTGAGGCCGGGGTAAATCTGTTTTAAGCGGTCTATCAACAATGAAGGCCGCAGGGCTTTGCCCTCAGAGTCGGCCAGGCTGTATGAAAACTGCACCGCCTCCTCGGCCTGAGAAAGTGCGGCATAAATCAAGAAATCCTCTTCGATTGACAGCAGATCATTGCTCAATCCTACTTCCACCCCGTGGGACTGAAGAATCTCTTTTTCGTCCAGCGAGAATATTCCTTCGGAAAGGCTGCCCCGGGGCAGCATGCCGTCATTCGCCCCGACCACAAACATAATCTGACTCCGCTGGTTTATAGAACGGGTGGCAGTTCCCACCAGAACCTGATCCACTGTTGAGGGGATAAAACCCAGGTCAGAACAGGCCAGGCCCGCCTCCAGCACCTGACGGAATTCCTTGAGATCGGTATCCTCTCCCCCCAGGACTTCCGCAATCTGATCCAAAACCTCCACGCAAACATTCCAGATCTGGCTGTTCTCACTGGCCAGTTCGAAGCGTCCCTGGGAGATCAATTCTTCAACCCAGGTTTCCAGGCCTTGTGGAATTTGCATCTCTTCCAGCCATTCAAACCAGGCCCGGGCTATTTGTGACCAGGAGGATTCAGCCTGCACTTTTTGGGCCAGCGACTGCAGAGGATTGACCAATGCCTGGCGGTAGAGATTCATCTCTTCCCGCAGGCTTTCCTCACCCAATGTAAAGGGCTCCAACCAGCCGCGTCCTCTAATGTTATAACGCCAGGCATAATTCTCCAAACGGTCACAATCCCGCGTTTCTACAGGAGTCAGTCCGGTTTTTATAAGGCGCAAAACGTCCTCCAAACGATAATACCTGGTCAGTACATCCAGGGCGGAGAGCATCAGCTCAACCAGGGGGTGGTGCAGAATACTGCGTTTATCGTCCAGGAAGTACGGGATCTTATACTCGTCAAAAATCCTCTTGATCAGCCCTGAATATGCGGCGGTATCGGAGCAGATAACCGCAATATCCCGATAGCGCGCCCCTTGCCGCACCAGGGCCAGGATCCTCATCGCCAGTGCCTCTACCTCGTCCTGCGGGCTGGGGAGCGCCGCAATGGAAATAGCGGCGGGGTGCTCCGGAAAAGTGCGGTGGGGATAGGCGTAAAGCTCTCTTTCCAGGTGCATCAGTTCAGGGCTGAGCTTGCCGGGGTTCTTGACCGTAATTATATGTTCTTCCAAACCCGCATTTTTAGCCTGATCATGCCAGCGGCTATAGTAATAGCGGGAAAGCGCGAAAATTTCCCGGTCCCGATCCTCGCCTCCCAACTCCATGGTGAGGCTTATGGCCGTGGAAACAGCGGTTTTCATGAGCTGTTCAATCAGCTTCAGGGTGCTGGGCGAGAAGGTAGTGAAATTGTCGATCCAAACCCGGGCCCGGCTTAAAAAACGCGATTGGGGAAAGCGTTCGATAACCAGATTTAAATAATCTTCGCTGTCCACATAATGATCCTGGAGGTGAGCGTTGAATTTATGGTATAGCAGAGAAATGTCATGCAGTTTGCTTTTTAATAATGTATCGTCAGATAGGCTGCGGGCGCATTCATAAAGAACCCCGCTGTCCACGGCGGATCCTTTTAATTCAGCCAGGATCTGACTGCATTGCTCGATGAAGCCGGGCTGCCGGCAGGCCTGGCGATAAACCGTGAACTGCTCCTCACAAGCGGAGATCACCTTTTTCAGTACCATGTATCGCCCCTGCTGGCTGAGAAGAACCCGGGTGCGCCCCCCGGCTTCATTCAAGACCCTGGCGCCGAGTCGGCTGGGGCTCAGTACCTCAAGTCTCATTATGCCGGGAAGATCGAGTTGATTGATCACTTCCCGCTCGGCCTGCAGGGTGAACTGCTCCGGCACCAGCAGGATCACGGGGTCATCCCGGTTGAGATTCAGCTCCTCCCGGATCTCAGCCATTACCTGCCGGGTCTTGCCCTGACCGCAGCGCCCCATTATATAACGGATGGCCAAACCCTCATCCCCTTAAACTCAATAGTTTTTTTTTATCATACTGGTTTCTCATTCCAGCAACAAGTGGGGCGCGCGGGAGAACGAAGCAGGCCTAGGTTCATCGCCAAATGATCCGTGGCGCGGTGCGGGGTGGTATCCGGTGATACTGGTATTTGGGGTAGCCTATCAGCATAGCGCCAAAAGCCTTGTGGCCTTCGGGCAGGGCCAATTCCTGCATAAGTGGCGGGAAGGTTTCGGCAGCCGCCCCGACAAATCCGGCCCAGCAAGCGCCTACGCCCATAGAATACGCCGCCAATTCCAAATAAGTCAACGCTATGGTGCAAGATCCTTGGGAAACATGAATATCTTCAGGCGCATGGGCTATAATCAGATGCGGAGCATTGCGGCATATGGTATCAATCCCCTTATCCCAGGCATAGCACACGGCCTCCATGTGCATCACCGCGGCTATCTGGGGCATATGTTCGATAATATAGCGCATCCAATCCACTACCAGGCCTGCAATATGGCGCACCTGGTGTTTATCTGCAACGACCAGCCAATGAACCGGCTGCATGTTGTGGCCGGAAGGGGCATAAGCGGAAACATCAATTAGTTTTTCCAGGATGGCACGATCAACGCTCTTGTCTTTGAAACTGCGGATAGAGCGCCGTGATTTTAAAAGATGCTCCACCTGAGCGGGGGCAGGAAGCAGACCGGGATCAACCGGCACACAATCAACGGAATTTACGGTTTTTACAGATATGGCCTGGTGCGGACAAACCGCCACACAATGGCCGCAGCGCAGGCAAAACTGTTCGGCTCTTTTTACTGATCTCGGGAAGGCGTCCAGTTCTCTGAATACAATAAGTCTGGCCGGACATTCGGCGGCGCAAATACGGTCGCGTTTGCATTTGGTCTGATCGACGGTTAAAAAGCTCAATGAACTCTCCCCTTATCTATGTATCTTGACACCGCATGGTGTTCTCCCCATTATAGCACGGGCTTGCTTTGGCAGAATACCGTCCTGACAGCCGGGGCGGCCTGTTTGTTTTTTCCAAGATGATCTGCCGCGTCTCCCCATGATGATCGGTCAGGTTGGGGATGATGCCCCGGTTGACTATTGCATGAGATCTCCAGGAGGTGTATGATTACGAATAAGTAATGAATAATAATTTTCAGTCTTCACTCTCCGAGTCTCATTGCCTGAATAGATATGGTATTGAGACCGACAGGGTTCAACGGGAAACGGTTGGGCCTCCCATTGTGGAAAGGAGTCCGGTAGGAAGGCTTTAGTTGGATTTGCCTTTTAGCCAGCCCTTTTTGCAAGGTCTGGCTTTTTGAATTCTGAAACAGTCTATGACCGGTTTCAGACCCCGGCCCTGAGAATTAATGATATCAAATGATACATCCGGCATTCAGAAGAATATCTATTTTCATTAGTTAATTCTATTTTTTAGGTGAACAAAACCATGAAGGTTTACCCCTAAGGGGCAGCGCTTTCATGGTTTTTTTTATTCTATTTCCCCCAAATCTGTTTAACCCGTCAAAGCATGGTTTGACGGGTCTATCTCCAACAACGCTCCTGATGGGGCTTATCTGCATATTGGTTTGATGCATGTTGATAAAAGGGAGGTTGAGAAACAAGATGAACCGTCCAGCCCGATATGAAGGAGGTGTTATGATTTAAACCCAGGTTACAGTACTTCATCAAAAGGAGGTAGGATATGAGTACAGCAGTAATCCAAGGCATCATTAATGTAACCGGCGATTGTAAAGCCTGTGACCATTGCACGTCCATATGTCCCACCGGCGCCATCAGCGGACTGCTGGGACAGAAACACAAAATCAATCATAATCTTTGCATCAACTGCGGACAATGCTTGATCAGCTGCCCTTTTGGCAAGATCGAGGATGTCAGCCGGGTTGATGAGGTGAAGAAGGCTCTCGCCAATCCCCAGAAGTATGTGGTGGTTCAGGAAGCGCCCGCGGTTAGAGTAGCCCTGGGCGAGGAGTTCAGCCTGGAACCCGGCGCCAATGTGAAAGGCAAAATGCATGCCGCTTTGCGCAGACTCGGTTTCAATCAGGTATATGACACCGAGTTTGCCGCCGACCTTACCATCATGGAGGAAGGAACCGAATTAATAAACCGGGTGTTCAACGCCCTGGGGGTGGCCGGCAACGAACATAGCGGGCCGCTGCCCCAGTTCACTTCCTGCTGTCCGGCCTGGATCAAATATGCTGAAGATCAGTATCCGCTTGTACTGCCCCATTTGTCGTCGGCCAAATCTCCCCAGCAGATGTTCGGAGCGGTGGCCAAGACTTACGCTGCTGAAAGACTGAATGTTGATCCCGTGAATATGTATGTTGTCTCGGTAATGCCATGCACCGCCAAGAAGTATGAATGTGATCGTCCCGAGTTTATCGCCAGCGGATATAAAGATGTCGATGTGGTCATTACCACCAGAGAACTGGCCCAGCTGATCAAAGATGCCGGCATAGAATTCCTGAATCTTCCCGAGGAAGCAGCGGATAGCCTGATCGGTTCTTCAACCGGCGCGGCCACCATATTTGGAGTAACCGGCGGTGTCATGGAGGCGGCTTTAAGAACCGCCTATGAATTATTGAGCGGCCAGTCACTGGATAATGTTGAATTCAAGGCGGTTAGAGGCCTACAGTCGGTCAGAGAGGCGACGGTGGAGATACCCGTCAAGTCTCTGGGCAAAACCCTGCCTGTCAATGTAGCTATCGTAACCGGAACCAAATATGTTGGCAAGCTGATTGAGGATGTGCTGGCAGGTCGCAGCAAATATCATTTTATAGAAGTCATGAACTGTCCCGGAGGGTGTATCAACGGCGGTGGCCAGCCCATCCGAAGAGAAATGATTTAGGAGGGAAAGGGAATGAAGTTTTTCACCGAAAGTGAAGGCATGACCAGACGGCAGTTTTTTAAGGGAGCGGGCATGCTGACCGTGGCCGCCGTATTCCTCGGTGTTTTCAGTAAATTGGGATTTGATGCTCTGGCTGCCAACACCGACTACATTGAAAAAAGAGCCGCCGGAATGTATGCTTTGGATGAAAAGATGACCCTCAGAAAGTCGCATGAAAATCCGGAAATCGCCCAGATTTACAAGGATTTTCTTTCGCCGGGCGAAGTAAAGCCGGTTAGCGAAAAGGCCCATCATCTGCTGCATACCAAATACGGCCAAGACATCCCCGATTTCATCGCTGAGTTGAAAAGCGGAGCCCATGAAGCTGCATAATTAGGAGGGAAACGAATGAGCAGTACTAAAGGCAAGGTCTTAAAACACGGTGCCCAAACCCGGACCATGCACTGGGTGCATTTGATCGCTTTTACCATTCTTGGTCTGACTGGTGTCGGTTTTTACTGGGATATCAATATTATCGGCAATATATTCGGCGGATTCGGCAATGCTTCGCTGGTGCACAGATGGGCCGGAGTCGTTTTTACCGCTGCCCCCGCCCTTTATATTCTGCTGAATTTTGACCGGTTTTCCCGCTTCATTGACACCATAACCCACTTTTCCAAAGAAGATTTTCAATGGTTAAAAGTAATGGGTGGATATCTCCCTTTTATTAAGGTGGATAAAGCTCCTCCCCAGGATAAATACAATGCCGGCCAAAAAATGTTGGGAGTGATGATCATCTTCGGTTGTATTCTGATCATACTGACCGGTTTTCCCATGTGGATATGGCGCCATAGTCTGCCGCCGGCATTCCTGGGCTTTTGCTATAATGTGCATTTTTGGACCGCGATCATTATGATCTTATTAGTCGGCGGCCATTTCTTCCTGGCAGCCATCCATCCCAAATCCAGAGTGGAGTTTGCTTCGATGATGCTGGACGGCTATATCGATGCTGAAATTACCGCCCATCACAACCAAAAGTGGTATGCTGAGCTTAAAGAAACCAGTTGATTAAAACTGCACCAACACATTGCGAAAAAGCGGTCTGCTTCCATTCAGACCGCTTTTTTCAGCAGAGGGCAGCGGGCTGGAAAACAAGGCCATCCCTGCGGCTGTGCCCGCCGATTTCCTGCCAAACTCGAACACCAGGGAGCAGAGACGGCTGGTTGGCCATTCCACCCTGTCAATGATCAAAGTCAAACTTTATTCTCTTCTGCTGCAATGATAAAAAATGCATGACGATACCGATCATGGCAAAGAACCCAAAATAGCCGCAGACGGGTAAGACAATGGCTATTAGCTCTTTAAAGCCGGCAATACTCCCCATGAAAGCCGCCACCATCAATACTGGTATCAGAATGCTTCCCTTTATATTTTTGATTTTCTTGATGCGGAAAGTTACCCCAAAAAGACAAGATAATGAACTCCCAAACATTCCGCAAAGCAGAAGAACTGCATAGACCAGTCCCCAAACAGGATGTATTTTTTGGGCAAGAGTAAGCATGGGAAGTTCTGCATCTGCCAGCATAGGTTGATTCAAAATCAAAGGGAGCAAAATGCAGACGAATACAATCATTAATTGAACCGCCCCCTGAAAAATCCCTTTATGAATAGCTTTATCTTCTTTTACATCTGTTGCAATCGGCACCAGTATGGACATGACTACCATCATGTTATAGGAAACAAACACAATCGCGGCAAACAGCCAGTTTCCAAGCAAAGGATTTGCCCCGGAAAACGGTCGGGCAACCATATTGCTTCCATCAAAATATATAAATGATAAAATACCAGAGATCATAGCCACCACAATCAAGAGAGGAACTGTAATACTAAATGCAGTCAAGACCCCTCTAGCTTCCCACAGTGCTACTACCCCCAGAGAGATAGCCATGAGTGCATTTCCCATGATTGTTGGGATGCCGAAGATCTGATGCAGCAGGGCTCCAGCTCCCGCTGTCATAATAACGACAACATCAAACAAGAAAAAAATAAATACCCCGCCAAATACTGCGCGGAGCCAGGTTTTTTCTTTTCTTACAATGATTTTGTCAAACTCTGTAATTCCTGTTCGGTTTGAAATTTTCATAACAAAGCCGCTAAGCAGCAATAGCATCAGGATGGCAAGGAACATTCCTATCAGTCCGAAACCTCCAAATACTGCAAAGAACTGCATAAGTTCCTGTCCTGATACAAAACCAGCGCCCAATAAACTTCCTGTAAAGGCCATGGCAATCTCTCGCGAGGTTATACTCTTCATGTGCTCTAAATTACTCATATCCCTTTTTGCCCATGGCATTATCGGTACCATATTGAAGAGCCGGGCTGCCGTAGGGCCCGGGGAGCCAAACGGCCCGCGACCAATGCCATTTGAGCCCAGCTTACCTCTTCCTGAGGACGAAAGTTTCCGGCTGAATCAGGGGTTAGCAACCCCAATCCAGATACCAGGCCTACATAATTGGGTTTATTGGCGCTGATTTGCCCAACATCCCGGAAGGGGGTGTCAATGCGGTTGGGCATCTCGGCTATTTCCTGGAAGCCCAGACTATTAACCAGCCAGATGGCCAGATCTTCCCGGCTAAGGGGCTGATCGGGCAAGAACGCCCCGGCAGATGGAATGATGCCACGTTGTATGGCCAGCTTAAAAACACTCAAATCGGGATCATCTTGGGGAATATCGGCCAGGGAAACCTCTATCTGCTGTTCATCTTCCCGGTAGTCTCGTGGATTGGTGGCCACGACCAGAACCTTCAAGATTTCCCGCCGGGTCATGGCCTTATCCGGCTGCACGGTGTCAGAAAGCAGGCCATTATTGTTTAATAATGATAAGGCCGGTGCTGCCCAGTGGGCACTCCAGGGTTCAGATTTATCCTTGGATAGCTGTGATAGTTGAGAATTGTTAAGGACTTCCCCGGTTACGGCATTAAATACCGTATAGGGAATTAAGTAGGCCGGGATGCTCTCTCCAAGAGTCATATACTGTTCGTCTCTGGCCAGGATGTAACTGAACTTGAGGCTCTCCGCCGACCAGAGCTTATCTTTAATCATTTGTGGATCCTGCAAATGAGGCAGTACTTCACACTGCACCGGGCGCCACTGCTTCAAATAGGCTCTTATTTTACCATTGCTTCCATCCAGGGTAATGTTAATACCATCCCTGTTAAACGGAATTCCGTTAACCAAACGCACAAACTGGTAATGATAATAGCCCCGGTCATCTTCCCAATTGGTTTGGCAAAATGCCACCTGCTCAACCTTGTCAGGGTCAAATTTCCGGATAGCCGCCTGGGCCAAATCTTTGCCTTTGGCATAGGTCATGACCGGCTCAGAGCTTATTCCATCATAGTCCTCGTCGCTAAACCCGATTACTTTTCCGGTAAAGGCATTGACCTCTACCCGCAAATGGCTATGATGCTTTTCAGGATCTTGCAGGCTGTAGGACCAGTGTTCCTCCCGGATTCCGCCCCCGCTAGAGCCTCCGCTCCCACTTTTGCGGATTTGGTCTGTGTACCCCATTAGGCTAAAGAAATCCCGGGCGGCTTGCATAGCCACCTCCGGGTTTACATATGCCTCAGGTTCAAGGGGTTCGTTAAGGGCCGGGGCGTTAATTACGGGTACAAAAGCCTGTTCATACAGGCGGGGAATCGCATCACCCTGCCGCCTGCCCCGGTAATCCAGGAAATGACCAGTCCGAGCATCGACTAGCGGTGCATTTATATTCAGGCGATAGGCGGGAACCACCCGTCCGGTCCTTTGGCCCATGGAATCTTGTTCGTCTATATAGCATGGAATCAACTCTATCTGTTCTTGTAACTTATTGGCCATATCGGCTGCCGGTATCAAGTCGTTCCCAGCCGGAAGCTCAAGTTCGTGCCAACTGCAGGCGTATTGGGTGACCGCACCGGTATAAGCGTTAACCCCCACGCTAATACTGTCAAAGTCGATGGCTGCTCCATTAACCAGCCGCTGCCAGTTAAAAATATAGCACAAGTTCAGATTGCGACTGGGAAAAGGTGCAACCATGTCATCTCGAAGCTGAATCTGGGCGTATTTTTGGGGCTGTTTCTCCTGCAGAAATTGTCGCGCCACCACTTGGGCCTGTTCCCGGGTAAAAGTCACGGTTTTGCCCTGGTAATAATCATCACCCGGATTATAATACATGCTCTGGACTTCACCGCTTGCAGCGTCAATTTGCCCGCTTACCCGCTGCCCCTGGGAGGGGCGCAAACCGCCTTGCTCTGCTTCATGAATCCGCCAAACTGAATTTCCTGCGTAATCTTCGAATTCAGCGACCAGGTTCCGGCCCTCAGTGATTTCCGGAAAGGCGGAACAAAATATCTCTAAGGCCTGCTTTGAGCTTATTACCTCAATAGTCTCAGTACTTGCCGGTATAGGCTTTTTAACAATCTCCACTGAATCCACAGCCGCCGTCGCCAAAGCCGGCAAGGCGGTCAATTGCACGGCAACGGCCAGTACCACTGCCAACATTTTTCTTTTCCTCATTCCCCTCTCCTTTCATCCCCTCTGTATTTATCAAAGTATACTACATTATGGTATATATGGGACATGGCGACAGGTTCCATCCATACTTCTGACAAGGCTAGAAAATCAGGCAGAAAATCAAAAAAGGCGGGAGATTAAAATCCCGTCTTTTCGGTCTTTTATAAATGCAATGGAATGTGTGAGCAAAATAGATGCACTAAACTTATATCAGTTTTATATAGTCCTGTGCACCATAGAAAAAGCGATAAATGATAACCACCCTGGCCGCTTCATCAACCTTATAAACCAGTGCATAGTTTTTAATGGTTGCCTTGCGGTAAGCCCCTTTTTCCAAATAAGCATCATGACACCGTTCATATATAAACGGATTGCTTTTCAAATAGCCGTAACATTTTTCCACTTCATCAAGAAAAGTGGTAGCTGCTAGGGGATTGGCAAGCTGAATGGCAATATACGAGACGATATTATCCAAATCGCTGTGAGCAAGCTCCGAAACAACTAACCTATACATTGTATTTTTCTCTTATGCTTTTTAAAGAGGTGTCTCCGTCCAGCACCTTTCCTTCCGCTATCTGTGTCTCGGCTGCAGCTAATTTGTTGTACACATCCAGCATAAACAATTTTTCTTCGTACATCTTTACACTCATAATAACCATATCGCCATAGCCGTTTTTGGTAATATATATCGGCTCGGTTGCCTCTTGGCACATTTTAGAGATTTCGCTAGTATTTTTTAAATCCCGGATCGGAATGATTCGCGGCACACTCTTCACTTCCTTTATATTCTAATGGTATTATTGTGTCATAATTATACCACTAACGCAAGAGCAACGGATCTAGCCAGATCTTTTACTTTTGGAGAAGAGAGTACCATAAGTTACCACCCCCGTGCCAGTATCTCTGATTTCCCGGAGCGGTTCTGACCAGCACCTGGCTCAAAGCCGCCTGGGGATTGATAACATCATCGTATGTTGTGCCGGAAATATTGACCGCGATGCGGTGGCCTTCGACATCGTAGCTGTAGGTGGTACCGCTTACGGCGGCGAGTTGATTTTGATTGCGGGAGTTGAAGGTATATGAATTGAGAGGAGGCTATCCCAAAAAGGGGAGCCCCCTCTCATAAAGACTACTGGTTAGCGACGGTGCAGATTACTTCCTGATAGCTGGTTTGTCCTGCCGAGTTGGTCTCCAGGGCGGTAATGTTATGGGGTCCATTGGTCAATGCAGTGGTATCCAGTGCATAGTGGAACCCAGAGTTGCTGTTGTTGCAGTCAGGATAATTTGTCTGCACATCGGGGCGTGGATCTCCTAAGACGGCTTCCCCGATGATTACGCCGTCTACTTTGATTTCTATTTTGGATACCCCCTGGCCGTCCAGATACCAACCGGTTACCTGATAATCGCTTCCTGAGATGACTTCATCTTCAACCGGAGTATCAATTGCGCCTACCGGAGGAAGCAAAGGATTGGCCGGACCGGTGGTGAAGGTGGCAATCTCGCCAGGAATCCAGCCCAGGGAATTGTGGGCTAAAGCCCGGTATTGATAAACGGTTTCGGGAATTAACCCGGCCAGGTTGAAGGCAAATGCTTCAATGCCATAGCTCCCACTGGCAACAGTGGTATCGATCCATTCACTTTGATCATTCTCACGGTACTGGAATTTAACCTGGTCGCAGTTTTCAATACCTGCCAGGGTCACTATGGCTCCGTTTAAGGTGGCTCCAGCCACGTTGATATTGGTGGCGGCATCGGTGGCAACAGTGAGAGCATTGGCGCTGGTGGTAAAACTGAACACAGTCTCTCCAGTCGTTTTGGCTTCTTCAACGCTTTCCAGCGCTGCTGCTGGAATGGTTAAAACATACTCGATGCTGACATCAAAATTAGCTGTGGGTTGAAGAATCAGGGTCTTGTTCTGAATAGTGGCGGTAAAAAGAACTGGGGTGCCGCTGTTCATCAATGTGATGTTGTTATAGCTGCTTCCGGCGGTGATAGGCTGGTTGTAGTCAGCCTTGATCACTTTATTAAGTGGCACATCCACGCTCTCATCAGCTGGTTCGGTGTTCACCAATTTCAACTTCAGTTCATTGCTCTCGCTGAGATTGTTGCCTCCGGTGTCATAACTGTAGGTGCTTTCCAAACCAGTGTTGTAGGTAACCTTAATCAGCCTCCCCAATGCATCATATTCGTAGTGCACGGCCTGAGCGGGAAGAGTCCAGGCCAGCATAAGAAACAAAGATAATGAAAAAAGCAAGGTTGCTTTTTTAAATAAATCCCGAAAATTCATTATATTTCTCCTCTCCCATTTGTGTTCTGTTGGCGACGTTTGGATTCTTATTGATGAATCGCCTAGAGTGATTCGGTAATTCGGTCATTTTCCCATTGTTACGTTATCACCGTCCCAGTGTAATAGACCTTGGTGAATCTTCAAATGAAATTTGCCTTCTATTGCGAATTGAATTTTCTGATCTCTTCAATCACTTTTTTAGAAAGTTCACCATAATTACTATTTAGTAAAATAGAGTTTCTGTATTCATATTCAATTCGTTCAAGAATACTAAAAGCAATGACTTCATCACTATATTTAATATTCAATTCTAGTATCCTTTCTATAAATTTTAATATTTTAATCACTTCTGATTCATTATTTTGCACAATACATTCTATTAGATAGGGTGCGAGTACATCACCATATACTGTATGAGACCCTGTATCATCGCCTTCTTGCCATTCTACCTCTTCATTATATTTGTCAATTAAGTTTGGGAAATTTTCAATAAGCATCATATTTAGTTTCTTGCTATTCACTTTACTTACCCCCTAAAGCATTCTTTAAATCGTCAAGTAATTTTTGTGCAAGATTTAGATCACTACTGTTCAAGGCTTCTTTCTTAATTATATTTTCAAGGTTTTTCACACGTTCCGCACCTTTTATTAAATGATCTTTTCCTCCCACTAATTCTCCAGTTGATAATTGGTGTCTTATTGCATCTGCTAGTCCTCCATCCCCAATTGTTGCTCCTGGACGTAAGCGTCAAACAGCGAACGCCTATGCATCAGGAATCATTTGTAGTATCCTTG
>ENA-UOOH01001266-UOOH01001266.1-fermentation-metagenome-genome-assembly--contig:-NODE-1266-length-25001-cov-3.714062_pt1 | contig 25001 bp, 24 predicted proteins | sample MGYA00245778_ERZ724025 | MGnify/ENA primary metagenome ERZ724025 (study PRJEB28704, sample SAMN03018313) | fermentation metagenome | biome: anthropogenic terrestrial biome; feature: soil; material... | reverse complement strand
ATAGCAAGAGGGTGGCGATGGTCAAAAGTAGTAAAAGCAGTCCTATCAGAATCAAAAAGGCTCTGGCGAAATGGATCCGGTTTTTGCGTTTGCTCAAACCGCATGCCCAGGCGATGGCAAACAAAATCCCCACCACGGGAATGCACAGCACAAGAAGCGTACCAAACCAGCCGCCGGTCGTTACCACCACATCTATGCCGGGAGGGGGCAGTTCATCTTCCGGTTCGGGTATGGGGGGCATGTCCGATCCATCGGGAGGCGTTTCACAGGCGGGAGGGGGCAAGGAAGAAGAAGGTTCTTCCACAAATGCGGGGAGATCAAATTCTTCGGACGTGTCTTCGTTTGTCGGGGCTTCGGATCCTAATAAGTCATCGTTTTTCTCAGATGCGGGGTCGGAGTTGGACTCATTGGCAAACACGGCGGAAAAAACCGCAACAGCATCTTCGTTTTTGGTGATCACGGAATAACGAAAACCGCAGTGATTACAAAACGATTCTCCCGTAATGCGCAGTCTGCCGCAACGCGTGCAGTACATAAAAGCGCCTCCTTTGCAAAAAAAATCAATTTACCTATAGTATACACCATATTTTTGCGAAAACAAACATAAATTGTAAAACGAACAATCCATTTCCAAAAAAAATCATTCCCTTTAACTTGACACGTTGTCTGATGGTATGATAAAATGTAACAAAATCATGGAGAGAATTTGCTAAAGGATGGTGAATCGCGGTGAAAAGAGGCGCTGCTTTCATATTGATAACCGCAATCCTGTTTTTATGTGTCGGCGTTTCGACGGTGGCGCAGGATACCGACGGTATATTAACCGCGGGTAATGTCACCCCTAATCCCGGGGATACCTTTTCCATTTCTTTATATCTGGATGCCAACACTTCCCTCAATGCCTTTCGCCTTCTGGTGACGTATGATCAGAGCATTCTGACCTTTGTGGATGTGGAAGACGGGGCGATTTTGTCCGGTATTGGAACCATGGTCAGAGAAGTGGATGGCGAGCCCCTCACAAACGAAGTGGCTTTGGTGTGGAATGAGGCTGATCCCGTAGAAGAAAATGGTCTTTTATGCAAATTAAAGTTCACTTTATCCGAATCGCTGCAACCCGGTGCCCAGACCACCGTGGCGGTGGCGGGAGACCCGGAAGAAGGTTGGTGCCTGGACGGTGATTTGGAACTGTACGAATTCGTTCCGGTTTCTGTGAAAGTCATGGTCGCCTATCCCTGTGATATTACCTTTGACGGGGAAGGAATTACCACAGACATTGCTTTGAACACCCCGGTGTCCGACGTGGTGTCGGAACTGGAAAGCGGCGGATATACTGACGTTGTAATCCGCGACAAAGACGGCACCGATAAGCTTTGGAGTGCTTTGGTGGGAACGGGGGATACCATTCTTGCCAGCGGAAACGTGTTTACCGTTTGCATTCCGGGAGACTTGAATAACGACGGCACCGAATCCGTTACCGACTATGTCATATTGCGTTCTCAACTGTTAAATCCCGGTATTCTGTCCGGGGTGTATGAAAAAGCCGCGGATCTCAACAACGACGGCAGTGTATCGGTGACTGATTATGTAACCATGCGGGCGCACCTCTTGGCTCGTTGAGGAAGGAAGTTTTATGAGTACCACTTTGACACCTATCGGCTATTCCTCTCCCTTATCCATGTATGAAACCCAGACCGCCATCGGTACCCTGAAACGGATCTTTGAAGACAATCTTTCAAAAGCGCTATGTTTGAAGCGGGTATCCGCGCCCTTGTTTGTAGACAATGGCAGCGGCTTGAACGACGATTTAAACGGGGTGGAACGGGCCGTTTCCTTTGATATCAAAGAAGACGGACAGACCGCTTCCGTGGTTCATTCCTTGGCAAAATGGAAGAGAATGGCACTATCCCGTTACGGATTTTCCGCTGGGGAAGGTTTATACACCGATATGAACGCCATTCGCCGGGACGAAGAAATGGATAATCTCCACTCTATATATGTGGACCAGTGGGACTGGGAAAAAGTGATCAATCGTTCCGACCGGAACAAGGAGTACTTACAGGACACCGTTCGTGCCATTGTGGGCGCCATTTGCGATACCGAAGACGCCATTGTGGCGTTGTTTCCTTCATTGAAAAAGAAATTAATCCGGGATGTGTATTTTATCACGACCCAGGAACTGGAAGACCATGCAAATCGGCGGCGCATTGAAAAGTGGTAATCGCCATGACGGGCGGGCACCTGATTACGACGACTGGAATCTCAATGGTGACATTTTGTTCTATGATGAACTGTTGGATCTGGCGATGGAAATCTCATCTATGGGGATACGGGTGTCTCCCGAATCGCTCGATCGACAGCTGACCATAGCCGGTTGTGACAATCGTAGAACCCTTCCTTTCCACGCTGCTTTGTTGGCAGGGGAATTGCCTTACACCATCGGTGGTGGCATCGGGCAATCCCGTTTATGCATGCTGATGCTGGAAAAAGCCCATATCGGAGAAGTGCAGGTATCCCATTGGGATCAGAAAACAAAAAATATTTGCCAGAAAAACGGCATCGTTTTGTTATAATGTTTACCATCAATGCGTCCCGTGAAACCACCTGTTGTTTTTCCGGTCACCGCCAATTGCCGACGGTTTTGCGTGGATTGAAAATCAACTTATTGGATACCATCGAAGGTTTGTATAAGCAAGGCTACCGCCACTTTATTTGTGGCGGCGCATTGGGGTTTGATACCTTGGCTGCGCGGGCTGTATTGTATTTACGTACAAAAAAGCAGGGGATTTGTTTACATTTGGTGCTTCCTTGCCGGAATCAGTGCGACGGGTGGAGCAAAAAGGATACGGAGTTGTATAAGGAGATTTTGTTGTCCGCTCACGAAGTGGTGTATCTGCGGGATCGGTACGAAAAAGGTTGTATGCATCAGCGCAACCGCACCATGGTGGATGCTTCTTCCGTCTGCGTGGCGTATTTGACCGTTGCTACCGGTGGCACAGCCTATACCGTCGAATATGCCAGAGAACAGGGTGTGGAAGTGATCAACTTAGGGAAAATCACTGCCCCGTCTTCAGTATGATTTTGAAAAAATGTAAAGGTTTATATCCACCCTCAGGGGTGGATACTTTTATTTCCGGGCCTAACGGTAATGAATATGATTTTTGTTTTTCATTATATATCATGTCTTTGTATATTTTTGTTTGTTAGAATTATATATTATAATCAAAAGGACAGCCGCGCAACCACTTTTTGGTCATGCGGCTGTTCTTTTTTAGCCGTTATTGCAACAGCCTCTTTTACATGGATTCAGCGCAAAAGATCAAATTCCTTGCACGTGACATGGCTCAAGTCGGTCAAATCAAATTTGGCGCGTACATTCTTATTTATACAGTCTTCCAAATACCTTTCCAGATCCGCCAGCAACTGATAGCACAGGGACATGTTGCGGATATAGGTATACTGGGTGGCTTCCATTCTGGCACACTCGGCAAAGGCAATGAGATCATGACGCTGTTCTTTCAAACGGCCAATGGAAGTCAATAGCCCCTTTTCCGAAATGGTGCCTGCGTTGAATGCATTGTGTAGCAACAGAAGGGTGGCCAGTTCATCGGCATGAACCGCATAGTGTTTGGCGGTCAAAGCCCATGCCAGTTTGATGCGGTCGTTGGGTGCCCCTTGTAAATCAAATGCAAAGAAAGCGGCCGCTTCTCCAGCCTCTTTGGCAACCTTGCGCAGATTGTTCAAGCGGGAACCATTTTCCGTTACAATGAGTTTTTGGAAGAGGGTGGAGGGATAATTTTGAGGATAGGGGAGACCCACGCGGCAATAACAGTAGAAATAATAGTTCGTATCGAAAACAGAGCCGCCGCCGGCCATGATAGGATATAAAAGATCCAGTGCCTTGCGGGCTTCTTCCTGCCGATTCCAGGATACACGGGCTGCATAGCGACCCAAAAAGCTTTCCATGCTTTCCAATTCATCCGCGTTCCAGGATAGCTCCGCCTGGTAAGCCTGATTTTGGTCGTAGCAGTATTCAAAAGCAGCGTAGGACTCAATGCCCTCGAATCCTTTTTTCTTGGCGATTTCGGCCATAAGACGAATGTTGACCAAACTTGCCATGGGAATCATCCAGTGGTAATATCCGTTCCAGGGTTTCATGATACCGCGGAACTGATTGGTCACCCGGTCAGCCTGACCCCGGAACAAATCGTTTTTATTGGCTCGGTAAGACCAGTAGTCGATGACCAACACATCATCAATACCGGCTTTTATCAGTTCCTGCTTGAAGTCGTCATGCAAAACATCCAGTTCATTCATGAGCATATCGTGGTATACATACACATGCTTCATGCCTTTGGATTTCAAATGCTGGGTGAGCCGAATGATATACTGCGTGAACAACTTGCTGTATGTGTGTTCCTTACAGACATGACAATCGCAGCGGGGGCTTTTGATTTCAAAAGGATGATCCACATCCACGGCATGTTCATCTCTGACTTCGTCCAAACCAATTTGAAAGCCATCCAGCCCGTTGGGCGTTAAGTATTTGTCGATGATTTCATCGTATATGGAAAACATCAAATCGTAGGTCTTTTCATCCGTGAGGCAAAAGCCGAAATTGCGGGGGGACCCGTCTGTGTTTTTGGCGGAAACGTCAGGATGCATGCGGGGAATCAAGGTGTTATGTCCCAGGGAGTTGAACAAAGGTTTTATCTTGATGTTTCTGGTTTTCGCGTAGGCGCAGACCTCGCCAAAAAAGTCTTCCACAAACATGGTGGGTAACACATTTTTTCGGTTCACATACCCGCCTTTTTTGGCGGAATAGTATGTAATGGGAGAGGGTGTTTGCAATTCGGGATGAGTGTGCAGTGGCACATACAGATATTCGGCGATACGGTAATCATACTGGAGATTCCAGCAGCCGTATATACCGATGGTCAACTGGTTGATTTTCAGATTTGCGCAGTAATCAATGATTTCAAAATAGTCTTTTTTGGTTAAAAACTCACTGCCCCAGCGGGTTTCAAAAAAATAGCCCCGATCTTCAAATTCCGGCCAGTCTTCAATTTCCACCAACGGCAGATGCCAGTTTTCCCCGTTCATGCAAACGAGAAGCTGCAGCAGGGTGACAACGCCGTAAAGAGCGCCGCCGGCATCATATCCGATGATTTCGGCTTTTTCCTCGGTGATATTCAGTTTATAGGCGTCTGCGACTTGAGGTACCATTTCATCGGGACGAATAGACAAGAAAATGGGATAGCCCCCCGCACACTGGGAACGGGAAGACGTTTTCCCGCACAAAGCCGTAGTCAATTTCTCCCTTGCCGTTTGAAATACGGGATGAGAATGATCGTCCGCAATGATTTCAAACAAGGAGTCGGGATATTTGACAATTCTGACATGTCCGGGCGATTCTTGCATTTTTCGGGGTAGGGGAATCAAGGGTTTTACCATTGTACTCATTGATGTTACCTCCTATTATCTCAAAGCAATAGCTTCTTTTCCGTGCATGTGCTTACATTGTGTCAAGTCAAATCAGGGAACTTCGCCGGTCTTGGCACAGGGATTCAAATGGTTATCCCAGTTCAGCAAGAACGGATATTCCACCGAAAGATTGCGCAGGTAGGTATATTGGGTGGGCTTTATCTGGTCCATTTCCACCAAAGCCATCAACGCTTTCATTTGTCTTGCCAGCCGATGAATTTCGGTTAACAGTCCTTGGGAGGAAATTCTTCCACTGTTAAAAGCTTCGTGCAAAAAGAGCAGTGTTCGGAAATGGTCCAAATAAACTGCAAAGTGCTTGGCCACACAGGACCAGGTGAGAAACAATCGGTTTTGAGGATTTCCTTTCAGTTCCTCTTCAAAGAAAGGCAATGTTTGATTTGCCTTTTGGATGAGTTGCTTCAAAACGGGAAATTTAGCATATTTCTCTTTTATAATAAGATTTTTGAACAGATCGGAGTGATAATCTTTTCCCGAAGCCGGATAACAATGAAAATGTTGATACAGGGATAAATCCATCAGGTTTTCAGCCTAGTTGGTGTATATAAATAAATGATCCAGCACCTTTTTGCATGTCCATGATATTCACCTCCGAATTTACGGCTGGCGGCAGTACATGGGACTGAGTGCGTCACACGATACGCCTTGCCCGTGATGCAACATCGTTTCGCCGAGAAGCGCGATGGAAGCGGCATCTTGCAGAAGAAGATGAGCAGGGGCAAGGGTATACGTAAAAGAAGGGTCTTGCAGGGAGGAAATGAATTTTTCGCCGCCGTCCCCATTGATCATAACAGGCAAATGGTAGGAGGCAAGTTCATCTGCCAATTCTTGAACGCCGATGGCTCTGGGAGGGGTTAATGGAAGGAGTGTTCCGGCTTCGACCTGAAACAGTTGATTGTAATAGGCGTTTCTTCGTGCATCCATCACGGGACACAATATGCTTTCTTTGGCTAAAATCATGCGATGCGCCAGCCCCATGGTGGTGGGAACCGGAGCACAGGGCAGATTGTTGGAAAAGGCAAGGCCTTTGGCAGTGGAAATGCCAATCCGCAGTCCGGTAAAGGAACCGGGTCCGCAGGCTACCGCAATGCCGTCTGGCTTTCCATCCACTTCTTGTAATACGCGGTCAATGAGGGGAAGCAGTTTTTCGCTGTGGGTCAATTGGTTGCAAGAATATGCCGAGGATAGGATTTTGCCGTTTTCACACAAGGCTGCAGCGGCGGTCAATCCCGAAGAATCGATGCCCAGTATCAGCATGATAGACTCCTTATTTTATTACTTCATTTCGATTTTACGGTCATCATCTCGACCGGATACCCGAGAAATAGTTACCCGCAAAGCGTGCTCCGGAATGGAGGTGGGAATATTCTCACACCATTCGGCAGCGGTGATACCATTTTCGATCAGATCATAATAACCGATGGACTCCAAATCGTCTTCAGAGGATAACCGATATAAATCAAAATGATAAAACATTATGTTACCCCGGTAGGTGTTGCATAGAGAGTAGGACGGACTGGTTACCGCCGCATGGGGTGCCAGCACTCTCGCCATCCCTCTCACAAAGGCGGTTTTGCCTACACCCAAATCACCATATAGGGCTACAAAATCCCCCTTTTTGAGAGATTTTGCCAAATCTTCCCCGATTTTTTCTGTTTCTTCCGGGGAGTGGGTGTACAGGATATCAGCCATCAGTATAACCCCATGATATGACCGTCATCATCGATATCAATCCCTTCAGCGGCAGGTACTTTGGGAAGCCCCGGCATGGTCATGATTTTGCCTGTGAGAACCACGGCAAAGCCGGCACCGCAGGACAGGGTGATATCCCGCACCGTCAAGGTGAAACCCGTTGGACGACCCAAAAGGGCAGGGTTGTCCGAAAGAGAATATTGCGTTTTAGCCATGCACACGGGAAGATCATTGAATCCAAGAGAATCGATTTCCGACAACGCTTTCTGTGCGGCGGTTTCAAAGATTACATTGCTTGCTCCATAAATGGTTTGCGCCAAAAGAAGAATTTTTTCTTTGATCGGTAGGGAAAGATCATAAATAGGATGGAAGTCATTGGGTTGATCACAGGCCGCCACCACGGCGTTTGCCAAATCCAGGGCGCCCGCGCCGCCTTCGGTAAAGGCATTGCATCGTTTTGCCGGCACGCCTAAAGATGCACAAACATCCGAAATGACTTTGATTTCCTCGGGGGTGTCAGTATGAAAATGGTTGATGGCAACCACGATATTAACGCCAAATTTTTTGAGATTTTCAATATGGGCCACCAAGTTGCAGCTGCCTGCTTTGACCGCTTGTACATGAGGGGAAGGCAAAGCGGCTTTGGTAACGCCGCCACCGGATTTCAAGGCTCTTACAGTGGTAACCAATACCACAGCAGAGGGGGTCAATCCGCCCAAGCGGCATTTGATATCCATGAACTTCTCCGCGCCCAAATCAGCACCAAAGCCGGCTTCGGTCACCACATAATCCGCCAATTTCAATGCCAGTTTGGTGGCACGCAGTGAGTTGCATCCGTGGGCAATGTTGGCAAAAGGACCGCCATGGATCACGCAAGGGGTGTTTTCTAGAGTTTGCACCAGGTTGGGGTTGATGGCGTCTTTTAATAAAGCGGCCATGGCGCCTTGGGCTTTCAAATCCCGGCAATATACAGGGGTGCCGTCATACCGATATGCCACCAGAATACGGGAAAGCCTTTCTTTTAAATCGGGTAAATCGGAAGAAAGACACAAAATTGCCATGACTTCGCTTGCCACGGTGATCTGATAATGGTCTTCTCTGACCACGCCGTCCACCCGTTCGCCCATACCCACTATGACATTGCGAAGAGCGCGGTCGTTCATATCCACGACCCGCTTGATCATGATTCGTTTGGGATCAATTTGGAGGGCGTTGGATTGATAAATATGGTTGTCGATCATCGCGCAAAGAAGGTTGTTGGCGGCACCGATGGCATGCATATCCCCTGTGAAATGGAGGTTGATATCATCCATGGGAACCACCTGGGAATAACCACCGCCGGCCGCGCCGCCTTTGATCCCGAAAACAGGCCCCAGAGAGGGTTCGCGGAGAGCCAGCATACCTTTTTTCCCCATCTTGCTCAAAGCCTGTGCCAAACCCACCGAAACGGTGGTTTTGCCTTCCCCGGCGGGAGTGGGATTGATGGCGGTAACCAAGATCAGTTTACCGTCCTGTTCGTTTTGCACCCGTTGCATACAAGACTCCCTGATTTTGGCTTTATAATGTCCGTACAGTTCCAATTCATCGGGCTGAATACCGGCGGAAAACGCAATTTTGGCTATAGGCAACATATGAGTACGGGACGCAATTTCAACATCTGACAACATATGTGTTCGTCCTTTCCATGTGTTTTTATAAATTATCTTAATTATATCATGATTTTATAGTGAAAGCAAGAAAAAATTGACAAATATCAAAATGGTTAATTCCATGTGATGTTACTATAGTTTGCTTTTTTTAGCTTTTTAGTCCCCAGGCACCTTGAATAGGAGAGAAAGGTAAAACATACTGACAAATCATTGAATTCTATTGACAAGAGGGGGGGATAAAAGTATACTGAAAGCAGTCAATTCCTCGATAATCTTACAAAAGGAGATAGTATCATGACAAAAAAGAAATCATCAGATTTTCGTTACAACACGGGTGAAACCAAGGTTCCTTGGGCGGCTGTCGGAGAAAATTACAATGCAAAGGATTTGAAGCAGGTCGTTCGATTTTTGATGCAGGGCGAAGGCGATGCATACCAGGCAGCCATGTCTGCTGTGGACCAAAGCATCGATGCTCTTGGAAAAATTGCGACTCCCCCCGGAAAACTTTCTCTGGGTTCCCATGTGGAAGCCTGTGAAAGAGAAGTCAATGCATACCTGGGAACAGATTCAGCGTTGTTTGTGACCAACGCCACCGCCGGCTTTGAAATTGCTTATAAATATGCCAATTTGCAGGTCGGAGATGAGGTCATCGTTCCTGCCATTACCTTTGTCGCCACCATGGCGTATCCCGTTTCTATCGGTGCCAAATTGGTGTTTGCCGACCTGGATCCTTTGACCTTAAACATGGATCCCAAAGATGTGGAAAAGAAAATTACATCCAAAACCAAAATGATCGTGCCTGTTCACCTTGGCGGTTATCCCGTGGATATGGATCCCATTATGGAGTTGGCCAAGAAACACGATCTGGTGGTGCTGGAAGATGCGGCCCACGCGTTCGGCACTTCCTATAAGGGCAGAAAAATCGGTACCATTGCGGATTTCACCGCGTTTTCTCTTCACGAAGTAAAAAACTGCACTTCTTTCGGTGAAGGCGGCATTTTAACCACCAACGTGGATGCTTTCAAAGGGGAAATGAGCCGTGCCCGATTCTTAGGTTTGGATTTTTCCGGCAAAATCAAAGATTGGTTATATGACATTACAGCCATCCAGGGCAAATACGGTCCGTTTGTGGCCTCTAACAATGCTTCTACCACCGAACTGCAGGCCATCGGATTGTCTTGCCAGTTAAAACGCTATGACAAGATTTTGGCGGAACGCCGCGGTGCCGCGGAATATTTGAATCGTCGGTTCGCAGGGAACGATGCCATTCTTTCCCAGCCCCTCGGCGACAAAGAAACACTCCCTTCCTTCCACCTCTATCTGCTTCAGATCGATCCTGCCAAAGCGGGCGGCGATGTGCAAATCTTGAAGAAGAAACTGGAAGAAAAAGGCGTTACCAACATTCCTCATTTTGGTCCTTTGTATCGCTTTGACGTTCTCAGACAATTGGGTTACAACGAAGACGAAATTGCCAAGTCCTGTCCCGTATGTGAAGAAGTGTTCTACAAACGCTTCACCCATTTGCCCGTGTATGGGTTGACGGAAGAACAGTTGGTGTATATGGCCGATGCGGTTCTGGAATCTGTGAAGGAAATGCAAGCAGGCAAATAAAAACAATAAAAAGAGAGGCGTTCAGCCTCTCTTTTTACATATTTTATCGCCAAAGCTTCTGTAAAATGAGAATGTTTTCGGATAGACGAACCCGCCTATGACAGTGGCTACAAAATAGCGTAGGCAAGCGGCGGAAGGATGATAGTCCAAAAGGGGATAAAATACCCACTTACCCAGCTTCAAGACGCCGAACACCAACCCAAGTCCCACCATGAGTTTGATCACCTGCATGAAGAAGGGGGCTGCAATGTCATAATGTAAAAACTTTTTGTCCCCGTGCCGGACGGAAAGAAGCCCCGAAGCAACACCCAAAAGCATCCAGATATTATTCACTTCATCACCCTCCTGACCGCTGCCTGTCAGCCAAAGCAAAATTGCAATAGGAAACAGAAGGGTGAACGCGTCTAAAAAATAATAAGCGGCGGGTTTTTTTTGTGCAAGACGAACGATCCGAAGCACCAATGCCAATTGCAAAACACCCAATATCATGGCGGTTATGACGTCTAAGGGCGTATGAACACCCAAATACATACGGGAAAAAGCAATCAGCAGAATCATAAGAACGCAGACGGTTTTTGCGTACTTATTTTTAAAATATACAAACAATCCGCTGTACAACACCGTTGCGTTTTGGGTATGGCCGCTGGGGAAAGAGAACCCCCCGGCAGTAGCACGGGCTGCTTCCACAATGGTGAAAAATTCATCCTTTACCCAGGGGCGTTCCACCTGAAACCATGCTTTTAACAAAAGATTGAGAGCCATACCGAAGAGTCCGGCATACAGCATGGTATATCCGTGCTTTTTATCCATACACCAAAGTATGGCTAAAAACAAGCAAATGGTTACGATTTCATGCCCGCAATAAGTAATGATTAAAAAAAGGGCATTTATGAAAGGCGTTCGCATACCCTCAAAATAATAGAGAACACTCATTGAGACAACTCAACAAGGTTGGTTTCTGAAAATAAACACAGCACGGCATCGGGGTTAATTTCGTTGATATAGTCTTGCACGGAAAAATTTTCTGGCAAATATCGTAAATCTAAAACGTGGGTTTCAGCCACGGCAACAGAGAGGAAAGGTGTTACGCCACAAGCAAAGGAATCCCGCAAGATCAGAAGTTTGGTGTCGTTGGTGGCGCGGTTGTTTTTAACGATTTGCTTGGGAAAATCTCCGCCGGTATAAGCAGCGTAGCATTTTTTTCTATTCATTTCTTCTGACGTGGGATATTCGCCTCTGTACTGTAAATTTTTTTGAACGATGATGGAATTTAAAAAATCACCGGTTACATGGGTCGTTTTATCCTTGACGTAATGGGTTTCCACCGAAAGATTGGTAATAAAATTGGGATAAATCAAGGTGATATTATCCACGCCGGACCAATTTCTGCCGACCTTCTTGCCCAAAGAACCTAAAAACCATTCATTGTAAACACGTTTGCTGTACTGATTTTCATTGATCACGGTTTTATTGTATTCCAGGTTGTAGGTATCGCTGAGGTATTCTAATATTTTACCGGATGCCCAGAAACCGGTTTCAGGGAGCCAGTGATGGTCGGTAATGAAGAAACATTCATAATAGTTATCAAAATCATTCTTTAATGCCGTCCGCAGATCCACATAAGGAACGCCGTTGGATTTCAATCCCTTCAAATAGCGGTCGATGGCATCGTTGCAATTGTCGGTATATCCATCCGGCAGCTGGGGATTGTTTGGATCCACTTTATTGGGTGCCTGAAAATAGACCATAGGAATGTCTTTGCTTTTGCAGTATTGATACAGGTCGGTATAGCAGGAAACCTGTTGGTTGATCTTTTCATCGGATGTGCGTTCGTAATAATAGGTGAGATATCCGTTGTTGAGTTTCATAACCAGACGGCCGTTATCGTTTTTCACATTCTGCCCCAAAGCGTCCCGGATGAAGGTATTCACTTCAATATACGTCATTTTGCTTTTCAAGGCATTGTTGACTACGTCGTCCCCGTCTTCCGTTTCTTCCGACACAAGCTGTTGGTTATCTGATGGGTTCGTACTCAGCCATGCTTTTGCCTGATTGGTATAAAAAGCAAGAGATGACAAACCAACCAACATTAAAAACAAAAAAGAAGAGATGCGCGCATACAAATTTTTTTTCATGGGACTATCCTCCATTAAAAGTTGAAGTAGATAAAGGGATCATATGCGCCCCGGATGATATAGGATGAAGCCCCGACAAAAGGGGCAAGCAACCCTCCGGCAGTAGCGCGGGCTGCTTCCACAATGGTGATAAAAAAGGTATTTATGAAAGGAATTCGCATACCTTCGAGAAAAGAGAGAACACTTATTGAGACAATTCAACGATGTTGGTGACGGTATACAAACACACTACGGCATCCGGCTTAATTTCGTTGATATAGTCTTTCACGGAAAAGCCTTCCGGTAAATTTCGCAGATCCAAAACATGGGTTTGAGCCACGGCAACAGAGAGGAAAGGTGTTACGGCGCAAGCAAAGGAATCTCGCAGGACCAGAAGTTTGGTGTCGTTGGTTGCGCGGTTGTTTTTGATGATTTGCCTGGGCCAGTCCCCGCCGGTATATGCGGCATAGCAGTTTTTGCTGCTCATTTCTTCCGCCGTGGGATATTCGCCTCTGTATTGTAAATTTTTTTGAACGATGATAGAATTTAAAAAATCACCCGTTGTATTGGTTACTTCCTCCTTGACGCTGTGGGTTTCCACCGAAAGATTGGTAATAAAATTAGGATAAATCAAGGTGATATTATCCACGCCGGACCAATTTTTGCCGGCTTTTTTGCCCAAAGAACCTAAAAACCATTCATTGTAAACACGTTTGCTGTACTGGTTTTCATTGGTCACGATTTTGTTATATTCTATGTTGTAGGCGTTGCCGAGGTTTACTAATATTTTACCGGATGCCCAGAAAGCAGTTTCGGGGAGCCAGTGATGGTCGGTAATGAAGAAACATTCATAATAGTTATCAAAATCATTCTTTAATGCCGTCCGCAGATCCACATAAGGAACGCCGTTGGATTTCAATCCCTTCAAATAGCGGTCGATGGCATCGTTGCAATTGTCGGTATATCCATCCGGCAGCTGGGGATTGTTTGGATCCACTTTATTGGGTGCCTGAAAATAGACCATAGGAATGTCTTTGCTTTTGCAGTATTGATACAGGTCGGTATAGCAGGAAACCTGTTGGTTGATCTTTTCATCGGATGTGCGTTCGTAATAATAGGTGAGATATCCGTTGTTGAGTTTCATAACCAGACGGCCGTTATCGTTTTTCACATTCTGCCCCAAAGCGTCCCTTATAAAGGTGTTCACTTGAACATACGTCATTTTGCTTTTCAATGCATTGTTGACCACGTCGTCCCCGTCATTGACGCCTTCCACCAAGGGTTGTCCGTTACCGGATTGATCCAAACCCACCCAAGCTTTTATTTGATTGGTATAAAAGGCAAGAGAGGACAAACCCACCAACATTAAAAACAAAAAAGAAGCGATGCGCGCATACATATTTTTCTTCATTTGATTGTCCTCCGTTTAAAAGTTGAAATAGATAAAGGGATCATATGCGCCCTGGATGATATAGGACAAAGCCCCGACAAAAAGGACAATCAACACAACGGCAGTAACAATATCCAAGACAAAATTGTTTTTTTCGAATTTCTTTCTAAACAGGGAAACCCAGGGAACAGCGCATACCCCGCCGGCAAGCAAAAGCATCCAGGAGGATGACAAATACCGTGTAAAAGCAGCATCCGTAAAGCCAATGCCTTGGGCACCGAACATCACGTTGATATATTGCCATGCTTCGGTCATGGTGTTGGAGCGGAAAAGCACCCATCCTAATATAACAATCAGCATGGTGATGAGCCACTTGAGAGGGGAAAGGTATTTAAACTTATCAGGGTATCCGGTGAGCTTTTCCACGGCAATCAGCACAAAGAACATCAAACCCCAGGCGATAAACGTCCAGTTGGCACCGTGCCAGATACCGGTGAGGGTCCATACTACAAACAGGTTGAAAATCAATCGTACTTTGGAGTTGACCCGGCTGCCGCCTAAGGGGAAATACACATAATCTCTGAACCAGGTGGAGAGGGAAATGTGCCATCTTCTCCAGAAAGCGGTGATGGAAGTGGCGATGTAGGGGTAGTTAAAGTTTTCAACAAAGTGGAATCCGAACATACGACCCAGACCGACCGCCATGTCAGAATATCCGGAGAAATCATAATAAATCTGCAAGGTGTAGGCAAGAATGCCCAGCCAAGCCATGGAAACTGACAAGGAACCATCGATATTGTTTTTAAACGCAACATCTGCCGTCAGTGCCAGTTGGTTGGCAATCAAAACTTTTTTGGCAAGACCGATGATGAAGCGCACTACCCCATCGCAAAAATCAGTCAAATTTTCTTTGCGGTGATTGATCTGTTCGGCAACGGTTTCATACCGTACGATGGGGCCAGCAATCAATTGAGGAAAAAAAGATATGTACAAAGCCACATTCAGCGGGTTTTTCTGTGCCTGACCATGACCGCGGCTTACGTCGAAGACATAGGACATGGCCTGAAAGGTGAAGAAAGAAATACCGATAGGCAAAACAATGGTGGGAATATTGCTTTCGCTTCCAAACCAGGAATCCCAGGTTTTGACCACGAACATCAAATATTTAAAAACAAAAAGTAAAGCCAGATTAATAAAAGTCGTTATAAAATGTATCAGTCTTTTTTTGCTTTTGTTTTCCATGTTTTTGCTGACCCATAATCCCATGGCATAGTTAAAGAGGATGGAGCCAATCATGGCAAAGACAAACCAAGGTTCTCCCCAGGCATAGAAAAAGAGGCTTACTATGCATAGGAAAATGTTTTGTACCGTGCGAGAAAAAGAGAATATGCCGTAATACACCAACAACACAACGGGTAGGAAGGCAAATAGGAATACACTACTCGAAAATACCATACTTTTACTCCAATTTCCATGATATAAAGAATACAACTCATTATACAGGATGGTCCATAAAAAGTAAATGGCAATTATCAATTTTATTAAAAATAACTAAGAATGAAAGGTATGTATTCATAAAGTCGTGCAAATCACGGATAATAATACCTTTATTAACAGGAATCGGCTGTGATTATATGCTGTGATTATATTTTGTAATGTATAGGAAAAAAGAAAAAGTATAAAAAAACGAAAAATCCTGTTGACAAACAAAGGTGGGTATGTTAAAATACAACTCGCGCGGACAACGGGAGACAACCAAACAACCTGCAACATGCTGGTGTAGCTCAATTGGCAGAGCAGCTGATTTGTAATCAGCAGGTTGGGGGTTCGATTCCCTTCACCAGCTCCACAATCGAATCAATATGGGGGAGTTCCCGAGTGGCCAAAGGGGGCAGACTGTAAATCTGTTGTCAGTGACTTCGGTGGTTCAAATCCACCTTCCCCCACCAGCGTGACGCTGGATCCAATTTTCGTAATTTGGGTTCAGTGTCATTTTTATCTTTGATACCCGCGCCCACCCTATGTATCTATTTTGTACGGTAAAGACACCAGCTTCAAGCCGGACACAAATCGCGCATCCAAATTAGGTGCGCGATTTTTTTGATTATTACCCGCGTCGAGGGTGCAACTATTCTGTACGGTAAAGACAATACGCTCTCAATTTATTATTGTGGTTTTTTTGATAATGTGTGACACTTTTTTTACTTTCTTACGTTGTTTCAATGAGATGGTTTCCAAAAAAATCCATAAAAAAACAATGCTCAACCAGGTTTCCAGTTTGTTTGGGATTGGGTTGTTATGAAAAACGCTCAAAACAATCAACATCAAATAATACAACCAATTAATCAAAAATCACAGGATGTCTTTTGAAGCGGGGATCTTCTTGATCCAGTCAATCAGGGTTGTTCATCCACCGTATGTAGTTCCTGCCGTAAAATCCACATGAAGTGATCTCCCGTTCATTGGTTTTATACACAGGGAAAAACAAAACCGTATCGGTTCAATATCGAATGCAATTCCTCTCCTTCTTTTTTGGTGAGAAAAATATATTTTTGATGATTTGCATCATACACAACGGGGCAGGTGTCGCGGGCGATGCAAAATATATATTGACCATTTGAAAAAGATACGGATATATCATCATGAAAACTGCAAGAAGGGGTATCCTTATATAACCGTTTGGTGTCTAATAGGTTTCGGATGGCTTTTGCATCCGGAGGGAACAATGGTTCATCAATCGTTTTGTTCTCATAGATAAAGCGCACACGTCCGTCTGTCAGCATTTCTTTGTCAATCCTGTTTACTCCAAATTGAAATGCCAATAGCACCCCGCCAAAAGCGATGACAAGCAATAGAAGCAATATCCCGGTTCTTTTCATATCGTGCCTCTTTCTTTTTCGGAGTTAATGGCATAATGTTACAAGTACAAAAAATGTATGATATTTTCATGATACATTGTATAGGTATATAGGTAAAAATGCAATAATTTTTTTTCATCTGATTTGGTGTATTCAAATCTGAAACAAATAGTATCTAAAAACCCCATTTTTTTTATAAAATGTGTTATACTATTTTAGAAGAAACAATGTGTATACCATGAATTGGAAGATGCTATGAAGATTGTGTATCTTGGATATGATTTATTGTACCCGGCACTGGAGGCGTTGTATCAGGAACAATGCGGCGTCCAAACAATATTCACCTTCCCTACCGATAACCGTTATGAGTTTAATCGGGAGGTGATTGGGTTTGCCGAAAAGCACCGGATTCCCTGGACAGCAGAGCGGATCACGCTCACAGATATTCATACCTTGATTAACCAAGGGTGTGATGCCATTGTCAGCGCCGGCTATATCTATCGCATTCCGGTTGACCACACGCTTCCTATGGTGAATATCCATCCCTCCTTGCTGCCAAGGGGGAGAGGACCCTGGCCCATGCCGGTGACGATACTGCGAAACGAAGCTTTCAGTGGTGTGACCATTCACAAAGTGGAAAGTAGCTTTGATACGGGGGATATCCTGCTGCAGGAAAAATTCTCTGTTTCCCCCCGGGAAAACTTGGAAACTTTGATGCAGAAAGTATATACGCGATTACCTGCTATGATCCGTACGTTGGTTTCGGATTTTTCCCATTTCTATGCGCATGCCACGCCCCAGGGGGAAGGGACGTACTGGCCCGATCCCGACGATGAGGGTGCTACGGTCACGCCGGATATGCCGGGGGAAAACATTGACCGCGTCCTGCGGGCATTTTACGGATATCCTTGTTATTTAAAACGGGAACAGGATTTTCGGGAAATTGTGAAGGGTAAATTTGTAACGCAATTACCTGAAAAAGAACCGGCGGTCAGTTTCCGGGTGGATGCCGGATATATCATCGTGGAGCAGTGAACGGAGAAAGAGGAAATGAAAAAATGCCCCAGTGATGCCTGGAACAAATGGACATTGATTATTTCCGCTTCCATGAAACGAACCGATGGATTTTTTCATCGGTTCTATATTTTGTAGGTGGTTTTAAAAAAAATACTATATATTGTGATTTAGTCACTGAATACCCCCATTTGGTATGCTATAATCAGGTAGCAACAAAAAGGGAGAAATGTATGTTTTTGTCGGGTTTGCAAACATTAACCTTATTGGATTTCCCCGGAAAAGTGGCTTGTACCGTCTTTACGGGGGGATGCAATCTCCGCTGCCCCTTTTGCCACAATGCGTCTCTTGTGCTTCATCCCTCTCGGGTAGAGCCCATACAACTCCAAGATTTTTTCGTTTTTTTAAAAAAGCGGCAGGGGATTCTGGACGGGGTTGCCATCACCGGGGGAGAGCCTTTGCTGCAAAAGGAATTGGACGGATTTCTCAAAGAAATACGCGATTTAGGCTTTGCAATCAAGCTGGATACCAACGGTTGTTATCCCGAAGCATTGAAGCGTGTAGTCACTGCCGGGCTTGTTGACTATGTAGCCATGGACATTAAAAATGCACCCGAAAAGTACCCGATGACCGTTGGCGTTCCCTCTTTTGACATTGCCCCTGTCGCGGAAAGTATTGCCTTTCTCATGGAGGGGAACGTGAATTTTGAATTTCGAACCACGGTGGTAAAAGGCATTCATACTCCCGCAGATTTTGAAGCCATCGGCACATGGATTGCGGGAAATGAAAAGTATTTTTTACAGAAATTTGTGAATTCGGGCGATATTCTTGGCAAGGGCGTCGGGTCTTTTACCGAGGAAGAAATGGAAGCCTGTTTGGCGCGTGTGAAACCTGTTGTACCCAACGCAGCGCTGCGTTATTAATTGTTCATTATGATTTGGAGGATAAGTACACCATGTACCAAGTAATCAAAAGAGACGGAAAAATCGCAGAATTTGATATTACCAAAATTTCTGCCGCCATTACCTTGGCGTTTGAATCCCAAAACAAACAATATCACCCCAGTGTCATTGATTTTTTGGCACTGAAGGTCACCGCCGACTTTGAACCGAAGATCAAAGACGGCAAAATCGCGGTGGAAGATATTCAGGACAGTGTGGAATCCGTGCTGGTTCAGGCCGGGTATGCCGATGTTGCCAAAGCTTACATTCTCTACCGGAAACAGAGAGAAAAACTCCGTAACATGAAATCCACCATTCTGGACTACAAAGAAGTCGTGGACAATTATGTAAAGATCAATGACTGGCGTGTGAAGGAGAATTCCACGGTAACCTATTCTGTGGGGGGGTTGATTTTATCCAATTCCGGTGCCATTACCGCCAACTATTGGCTTTCTGAAATATATGACGAAGAAATTGCCAACGCTCACCGCGGTGCCGATATGCATATTCACGATTTGTCTATGCTCACCGGCTATTGCGCGGGCTGGTCGTTAAAACAGCTGATTCAGGAAGGTTTGGGCGGCGTTTCCGGCAAAATCACCTCTTCTCCTGCCAGCCACCTTGCCACCTTGTGCAACCATATGGTCAACTTCTTGGGGATCATGCAGAACGAATGGGCAGGGGCACAGGCCTTCTCCTCCTTTGACACCTATTTGGCTCCCTTTGTCAAAGTGGATAACTTGTCCTATAATCAAGTAAAAAAGTGCATCGAATCCTTTATTTACGGTGTCAATACTCCCAGCCGCTGGGGTACCCAGGCTCCTTTCTCCAACATTACTTTAGACTGGACGGTTCCTGTCGATCTTGCTGAAAGCCATGTCATTGTAGGCGGCAAGGAATTGGACTTTACATATAAAGATTGCAAAAAAGAAATGGACATGATCAACAAGGCGTTCATCGAGATTATGATCGACGGTGACTCCCATGGTCGTGGATTCCAGTATCCCATTCCCACTTACTCCATAACCAAAGATTTTGACTGGTCAGAAACAGAAAACAACAAGCTGTTATTTGAAATGACCTCTAAATACGGTACGCCTTACTTCTCTAATTATATCAACAGCGAAATGGAACCCAGCGACGTGCGAAGCATGTGCTGCAGACTCCGTTTGGATTTGAGAGAGTTGAGAAAAAAATCCGGCGGCTTCTTCGGCAGCGGCGAAAGCACCGGTTCCGTGGGCGTTGTCACCATCAACCTGCCTCGGATTGCTTATTTGACTCAAAATGAGGAAGATTTCTTCCGCCGTCTGAACAAGCTCATGGATATTGCCGCAAGATCTTTAAAAGTGAAGAGAACCGTGATTACCAAATTGTTGAAAGAAGGATTGTATCCCTATACCCGCCGTTATCTGGGCTCCTTTGATAATCATTTCTCTACCATCGGATTGATTGGTATGAACGAAGTGGGCTTGAACGCCAAATGGCTCCGTGCGGATCTGACCCATAAAAAAACACAGGAATTTGCTAAAAAAGTCCTCAACCACATGAGAGAAAGGCTGTCCGACTATCAGGAAAAATACGGTGACTTGTACAACCTGGAAGCCACCCCTGCGGAATCTACCACGTATCGTCTTGCCAAGCATGACGTGGCAAAACATCCCGATATCATCACCGCCGGCGCTCCCGGCCATACCCCTTATTATACCAACTCCTCCCATCTGCCCGTGAGCTATACGGAAGATATTTTTTCGGCTCTGGATATCCAGGACGAACTCCAGACCCTCTATACCTCCGGCACGGTGTTCCATGCATTTCTGGGTGAAAAAATGCCCGACTGGAAAGCAGCCGCCAGCCTGGTTCGCAAGATCGCGGAAAACTATAAGCTGCCTTATTACACCCTGTCGCCTACTTATTCCGTGTGCAAGAACCACGGCTATCTCGCCGGTGAACATTTCGATTGTCCCCAGTGCGGTGAAAGCGCAGAAGTGTATAGCCGTATCACCGGTTACTATCGCCCCGTCCAGAACTGGAACGATGGCAAAATCCAGGAATATAAAGACAGAAAGACCTATAACATTGCAGATTCCAAGCTGAATTCCAAAAGACAGTCTGTTCTCCATGGAAAAAATGCTTCCGATGATGATCTTTGTATCAACGGGTGCCACGACAAAGTAATGCTTTTTGCTACACACACCTGCCCCAACTGTAAAGTGGCCGTTTCCCTGCTGGAAAAGAACAACATCGGGTATGAAATGATCTATGCCGATGAAAACGAAAATTTGGCAAGACAATTCAATATCATGCAGGCGCCCACTCTGGTGGTTATCAAAGACGGCAATGTAGATTTTCGTGCAGGCATGCCCGGTATTGTCAAATACGTGGAAGGCGTAAAATAATTCTTGCACAAAAAAATATTAGGCATCCCGACAGGAATTGAAGCGGTTCAGTGAACTGATACTGATCTATCCCTCAAAAGGTGTAATTCTTTGTTCCAACCGGGGCTATGTCCATCAGGATGGAACCGTGTCCATCGGTGGGGTCATCAATAGCACGGTTCTCAGTACCAGGTCCCTCATTATTCACAATGAAGATCATGTGCGTATCACCGGATTGGTGATTCAGGGACCCGATCCTGCGGTGCATGAATCCCATCATACCCGATCGTTTACCTTGTATAAGGATCCATTGGCCCATACCTTTTATTACAATTTACAAACCACAGACGGCATCGTCGTCTATGCCGACAATACCGAAATTGCAGGAGAATATTGCTATATTTAAACAATTTCTTCCTGGGTATCAACAATCCTTACAATCTTCGCGGTATTCCCACCAAGGACAGAACCTTCGACGATAATATTTGCGTCAGAGCCAGAGAATCTTACGGTAGCTGTCTAACCAACAATAGATATACCGGTCAGCTGTTAACCAATGTGAAAGTCGGAAAAAACCTGTGGAACATTGCCAACAGTAACGGAACCGCTTCTCAAAAACAATCAATCAAACAATTGATAAAATGAGACCGAATGTTTTCGGTCTCATTGATTTTGTTGGAACATTGTTTTGGTTTTATACTATATTGAATAGAGACCACATTGATTCCGATTGGTATGCATCAATGGATTTGATGCATACATAGATGAATCACACATGGGATGCAATTTGAATGGAGTGATGGCATGACCGTGTGTTGTAAACCTTATATTGCCATTATAGGGGATGTCAAAAATTCAAGGAAGATCCCCAATCGCAATGAGATACAAACCAAGCTCCGGACCGTCTTGGATGAACTCAATGAGAAGTACAAAAATGAGATCGCATCCAATTTTATGATCACGCTGGGAGATGAATTCCAAGGATTGCTGCACAGTGGCAAGTTCACTCTGGATATGATACTCACCATTGAACGGAAGATGTATCCCATTTGTTTTCGTTTTGGCATCGGTGTAGGGGAAATTTGTACGACCATTAACCGGGATATCCCTTTGGGTGCTGACGGGCCTGCCTATCATATGGCAAGGGCGATGATTACAGAAATAAAACAATCAGAAAACAAAAACAAAAGAACCATGGTTCACATGAAAATTTGGATTGAAAACCAAAACGATATTAATATGTTAATCAATTCTACGTTTTCCTTGTGTGCGGCCGTACAAAGCAGATGGACCGAACGACAACGGGAAGTCATTTATAATTATCTGGATTCCATGGAAAGTCAAAGAGATTTGGCACAAAGAATGGGGATCAACCAATCCAGCATTAACAAGAAACTGACGACATCCCATTTTTATACGTTTCAAAACGCTATGGAAACTGTCACACATGTTTTGAAGGATATCGAGGCGTACCGCTATGTTTAAGGATGTCTTTTGCCTGTTTCTGACCGCACATCTGCTGGGAGATTTCTATTTGCAAACCAAAACTCTGGCGGAAAAGAAAAACAAACAATTTTGCTATGTGGTCTATCACGCCTTGATATATGCCTTGGCTTCAATGCTCTGTATGTTACCGTTTTGTTCTGTTATCCTTTGCAGTGTATTCACGGGATTGTCTGTGTGTCATTTTATTGTTGACACCATCAAATATTGTATCATAAAAACATCCCGATTCATCATGAAACCCACTATATATCTTGTCGATCAAGCCATTCATCTGGTTCTGATTGCCATGGGTGCTTTTTTTTTCGTTTCTTGGGGAAAAACGTTGACAATGGTGCATGTTCTGGATCGTTTTCTCATTCCTTTAACAGACAATCCGATGGCAATATTTCGCTGGATCGGGGCGGTGCTGTTTATTCATAAGCCTACCAACATTACTATCAAGGGATTGCTCATGGGGAGCAGAGCGCAATCGGATATGGAGCAAAATCAAAAACAGATCGGCGCCTATATCGGCACATTGGAACGCATTGTTATTTTGTTTTTTTTCAGTATCGATGAGTTTTCTGCCATTGGATTCGTGTTAACCGCAAAATCCATTGCCCGCTATACCGAAATCAACAACCATATAGAGTTTGCTGAATATTATTTGATGGGAACTTTGCTGAGTGCGTTTTTTATGTTCATGGGATATTTCATCTTCATTTTATAGGTAAGAGTGGTCTCATGACCGCTCTTACCTTTAATTTATATTCACGCCGAAATCAACAATAGAGGAGGTTCTGGGAGGAGAATTACCGTAATTAATGGAACCTTTTGCCGTAAGAGCGGCAAATTCGTTGTCTGATACCAGATACTCGGACTGGTTATTTCCGAACAGGTTATTTTTCATGTCCACTTTTCCTCGAACCACAGAGACCGCAATGCCGGCACTGGCTCGCTGATTGTGGTGGAAGTAACAGTGGGAAATCACGTTGTTTTCAGAAACGATCCGATCTGAACCGGTATCAAAGTGAATGGCTGCAAAAGAAAAACCGGTAAATTCACAATTATCTATGGTGAGATTAGAACCCGTTACCACGATACCTCTGGTGTATGGTAACATGGCATAATATCGATTGCCGTTGCGCAGGCCTGTTTCATAGGCTTTGTTATAGTGGGAGTAGTGGGTGAAGGGATCGCATCCTTTCAATACGATACCAGACAGGGTCACATTGTTCCCCGAAACATCGATCAGCGGTTCGTTTATCATGGCGAAGGAGGTAATGATAGCACCGGGGGAAACACTGCCGTCTTCTCGCACAAGTCCTCGGTCGCTGGCGATGGTTACCCCTTCGGGTACCACCAAGGTGTTGAGTTCGCTACCGATGGAAAAATCCATGACGGTTCCGCCGGGAATAAAGACCACTTCACCGGCTTTTGCTTTGATCAGCGCATACTGCAGATCGTACAGATCGGTGACGACATAGTCGCCGGTGGAGTAGATCTTGCTGTATCCTTTTCCGCCGCCGGTGGGATCGTTTTCGGCGTTTTTGGTTAGCAGTACTTGTATATTCTGATAATCGTATCCGGTAAAAGCCTGAAACACATTGTCTAAGTAATCCACAGACTGTTTTGGGGTCAACTTGTCGGAGTTGAGCAATTTTCTGAGGGTACGGTAGGGGGAACCATCCAGCGTGTAGTATGCTCCTGTGGTGATGGGAGTGGTATAGGTTTGGGCAAAAACGGGAGGCGCCTTGGTTTCAAAAACAGTGAAGGCGGTGACCTTTTTGCCGGAAAGGACATAACCGCTGGTGCTGACCCCGCTCTTTTTAGAAATCACCCTTGGATTGCGGACATCATACACATTGTTTTCACAGATATAGCGGCGGTCGTAAATGCTTTGGGTCACATCCTGCAGTTTCAGTTCCCCTGAATTGTGGAAATAGGGGTCATAAGCAAACAAATTGTATCTGACTTTCCAATCAGTCGAAGGCAAACCGTTTAATTCGAACAAGGGGTTGGGGGAGAGGAAGGTGTTGTTTTCCACAATGATGTCTTTGGCGGAAATCACTTGAGCAGGGAAATCAATGTCTTTTCCGCCGCCCAGATCAATCAAAATGGGTTCACCATCTAGGCTGCCTGCTTCTACATTGTTTTTCAATGTCAGGGAAGAAGAGGCACCCTGGATGTATATTAGATGAGAAATATGGTTAAATAAGTTGCCTTCCACCGTTGCTTGTCCGTTGGCAATCGCGATGGCGTAACCGGCGAATTCGCTTTGAATATGATGAAAATAGTTGTTTTTAATTTGTACGCCGTTGGCAATTCTGGCTTTGGCAAAGGACTATGTCGGTCTGGGAGCTTACGGTGATA
>ENA-UOOH01001262-UOOH01001262.1-fermentation-metagenome-genome-assembly--contig:-NODE-1262-length-25095-cov-3.720966_pt1 | contig 25095 bp, 19 predicted proteins | sample MGYA00245778_ERZ724025 | MGnify/ENA primary metagenome ERZ724025 (study PRJEB28704, sample SAMN03018313) | fermentation metagenome | biome: anthropogenic terrestrial biome; feature: soil; material... | reverse complement strand
CTTTTTGCTCTTCCATTAAGACCTTCTTTAAGCGAATCTGCTTTATCCAAAGCTACAATGTATTGGAGAAGAGCCTTTTTGGCACTTTCTCTAGCTTCATCCCATTTTAAAAGTGTTAGTTTTTCTGCTTCAGTTAGCGAAAAACCAAATTCCCGTAAATCGTTATAAGCTTTGGCCAGACTTTCTTTTAAATTGTTGTTACTAGCTAACAGGCGGACCGAAAATCTTGATATATCTTCACTTAAATCTTCGAGAACCTCTTCAATACTATGATCTAAAAGTTGTGAGGCTTCATCTTCTAACAATATTTGGTAGTCAGGTGTTAAACCTAATTCCAAAGCAAATTTTCTGGTAATGGAACTACAAAAACTATGAATTGTTGAGATTTGCACCTGTGGAGCTTGGGAAAGGATCTGGCGCAGTTGAGGATTTTTATTTAGCTCCTCTTTAGCCTTACGACGTAACTTTACTTTCATTTCAGCAGCAGCTTTATCTGTAAAGGTTATTGCTACTATTTCGCTAAATTCTGCTTTACCTGACAATACAATATTGAGAATGCGAGCAATTAACACCGCTGTTTTTCCTGCCCCTGCTCCAGCTGTAACTGCAGCAGAATAATCTAGGCTCTTAATTGCTAGCTCTTGTTCGTCAGTAAACTTAAAGCTACTCATTGTCTAGGTCACCTCCCCTGGTGTCTTTACGACAGAGGGCTTTAAAACTGCAATAAGAACAACCCTTACTGTTATAATCAGGTGTGTATTCACCAGCAAACAGCTGATCACCTAGAATTTGACCCTGATTTAATAATCCATCCAGGAAAGCATTCCAGTCAGCCTCTGCGAGAAGATTTTTGGTTGTTCTAGCCTGGCTTACTTGGTAAGCTTCCTTACTCCAGAGCCTATTTTCTTTACCTTTAAACGATAGATAAGCTCCACCCAAAACCTTCAAACCCGATTTCCTTAAGGCCTCAATATAAGCTGTTAGTTGGAAATCCTTCCCTTTTTCCACCTCACCTACACCATGGTTTGAACGCTTATAGTCATAAACGAGATAACCTGTCCGCTCCCCGTCACTGATTTGATCAACTCGATCAATCTTACCTTTTAGTTCATATGGTCCTAATTTAACTGCTGGCCACTCTTCACCACTACCAAAATTCAATTCTAAATATACCGGCTTAGAGTAAGCACGAGTTAAATCCTCTTCAATAAGTTGTTTAATACTAGAATAGTATTTTTCAAACTCTACCTGTTTAAATATTTCACTAGCCTTATTATCGTTAAATACATTGGTAGCAATTTCTCTTAATTTAGTCTCTAGCTCACTAGCTACTTTCTCTTTACCTTTTTCCCTAACTTCTTTATATATGAGTTCCAATACTTTGTGCCACAGTATTCCACCATCTAGAGCTGTAACTTCTTCAGATATTTCATCGGTTTCTCTGATCCCTAGAACGCGGTGAACAAAAAAGCGATAAGGGCAGCTGGCATACTCAGAAAAAGCACTTACAGAGATAGAGTAACCATCTTTAGCTACAGTTCCTTTTAAATAACCTAATTCAGAATAGACATACGGTCTTTTATTAATCTCTGTTAAGCGAACGGTCTTCTCTATAAGTGGAGCTGGTAGCTTATCTGGATTGTAGGCTGCTAAATATTCCAAAACTTCTTCTTCTGAGGTATAAAAAGGTGTAACTGTTACTTTATTCTTCTCATCAAAATAAGCACCAAATAAACTTAATTCATCTACATAGCGGGATTCTTCTCTTACCTTACCACCGATTTCGCGGGGACTAAGTAACCAGATGGCTTCGTTACAGCTTCTAAGAGCTTCCCAATACAGGTAATCTTGTAATTGTTCCCTATAGTTTGCCTCCACTAGGTTTATATTGCTTTGTGTTTTTAATAGTCTTCTTTCGTTATCGTTAAAAAGCCATGATTCTCTAATTTGCGAAGGTAATTCTTCTTCATTAACACCTAATACAAAAAGATATTTACCTTGTAAGTGAGGAGCTTCGTTAAATTTACTAATGCTTAAACCATCTTTACTAATATTAATTGTACTAGATAGAATATTTCTCAACCAAGCTAGCAAGTATTCTTTACTTTGCCATTCCTCTGATCCTAAGATCGTATCAGTAAAAGCGGTTTCTAAAGTTGTAAGGCTGTTTTTAACTTCCATCCAGGCTCTAAGCTCAATTATTTTCTCTAGATCTTCGCCAACATCTTGTAAAAGTAAATCTGCGGTCTTTAAATTATTTAAAATATCCAAAAAAACAGCGCTGATCCCCTGAGCTGTACCATAAGAGGGCAACTTGAGATTAAAGTTCAAATTGTTTAAAGCAGTTAAAATTAAGCCACATTCTTTATTATCTTTGGCCATCCGCTTTAGCTTTCGGGGCCAATTATCATTTTTACCAGTTAGTTTAATTCTTTGCAAAAGACTAGCTAAGCGTGCCTTGGTAAGGCCTTGGGGTAAATAAAAACTAAAATCGAAATACTTACCAGATAAAAGCGCTAACATCTCCTCTATACTTAGAGGTCTAGTTAAGAAACCGACAAGTAATTTTATTTCCCTCACGATAGCTGTTTTGCTAAGAGGTAAAGGACCAGGCCTAAATGGTAATTGTTCTCTCTCGCAAAGTCTTTGCATAATCGTTCTATATTGAGTAGGATTACTAGAAATGATAACTACGTCATCGGTGCTCGTAATCTTCTTCTCATAGTAAAGTTCTTTAATCTTTTTCAAAACAAATCTGATCTCACTATCAGTATTCTGAGGTCTATACTCATAAATGGTACTTTGCACTGGACGTTCTGGGGCGATTTCTTCAGTATCAGCCAGCTTTTTTAACCACTTATAATCTTCAACTAAAGAACTAAAAACCTCATTGGGAAAATAAGGAAAATTTATATAGGTTGTTATCTGTTTTTGTTCTTTTAAATACAAAAGTACTTCCTTTACTATGGGATCTAAAGAATAATAGCCATCAAAAACGATAATGTTATTCCTTTTTAAGCTATCGAATTTATTAATCTTCTGCCAAATTAACTCTTCTCTAAGGTGAATATCTTGAGCTAACAAAATAGCCTCGAATTCATTGTAAATTTTAGCTAAATCTCGACTTTTGGCTGTATCCATTTCGCCAATTAAAGCTTTAGAAAATCGATCTGAATCAATACCAGCTAATTTAAGTTCCTTAACAAAAGCCAAAATATAACGAGAAATCCTCGCTGAAGAAACATTGGTAAAAGCTTCTAGCTCTAGACTTTCAATGGCCCTTTGCATTAATAGCTCAGCTAAAATTGGCTGGATAACGCTATCCTTTGCTACTCCAAAAAAGCCGTCGTTTGTTAGAATGGGATTAGGAACTAAAGCTAGCTGCCCTCTCAAAGCGAGCATCTCTTGTACCCGTTGCCTAAGAGCTGGCTCTTTCACCAAATATGTAATTTTCTTAGTTTCAGGACTTTTAATACATACCTCTAATTCATCGACAAGTCTCTCTCTGTTCTTTTGAGCATCGCCACTTAACAAAACTAACATAGTAATCACCTTCTCCCTTATAAGTAAATATCTTCCCTATTTTCTTTCCAAAATCCTCTACCTTAAATCTTGCTTTCCTTTAGTTCGTTATCTTCTTGTTAAAAGATTGCTACAAAATAATATTCAAAAAATAGACTGCTGACAGAAAGTCAACAGCCTATTTTATATCTTTTACATATTTGCTTTCAGCCCAGGATGAATAACCTCTCCATGAGCTGTATTAACACCACGAGCTAGAGGTCTATTGTACTGAATAGCTGAGTCAAACCCTTTGTCTGCTAATATCAACGCATACGGTAAAGTGGCATTAGTAAGCGCAAATGTGGAAGTGCGTGGAACTGCTCCAGGCATATTCGAAACACAATAATGAGTAACACCATGGACAGCAAAGATTGGATGAGAATGGGTTGTCGGCTTACTAGTTTCAAAACACCCTCCTTGGTCAATAGCTACATCTACAACCACGCTGCCAGGACTCATTTTAGCAACCATCTTTTCTGAAACAAGATAGGGCGTTTTAGCTCCAGGTACTAAGACCGAACCTATTACTAAATCGCTCTCGGCAACTGCTTTTTCAATATTAAAGGCGTTACTGGCTAATGTTTGCATCTTACCCCAGAAGATATCATCTAGCTGTCTAAGCCTTTCTAAATTTATGTCGATTACTGTTACTTGTGCTCCCATACCTCTTGCTACCTTAGCTGCGTTAGTACCTACTGTTCCTGCGCCAAGTACTGTTACTTTCGCAGGGGGTACACCAGAAACACCACCAAGTAAAATACCTTTACCATCTCTGAACTTTTCTAAATATAAAGCTCCTTCTTGGACGGCCATTCTGCCTGCTATTTCACTCATAGGTGCTAAAAGAGGCAAGGCCCCAGAATCAAGCTGTACCGTCTCGTAACCAATTGAATTTACCTTTTTAGCAACTAAAGCTTTTACTAGTTCAGGTGCTGCTGCTAAGTGCAAATAGGTAAAAAGAAGTTGTTCCTTTTGCATTAATTCCATTTCCGCGCCAATAGGCTCTTTAACCTTAAGAATTAACTTAGCTCTCTGCCAAACTTCTACATTGCTAGCAACTATCTTGGCACCTTGGTTTTGATAAATTTCGTCTGTAATACCACTACCAAGGCCTGCACCTGACTCGATAATAACTTCATGTCCTCTTTCAATAAAAGAACGAACTCCTGCGGGTGTTATAGCCACACGCCATTCTTGATCTTTTATTTCTTTTGGTACACCAATAATCAAAATATCACCCCTTAATTTGGGTTTAGGGTTCTCTAACTATAAACTCGTTGATTTCTCTTATTACGAAATAAGAGTCGCTAATTCCTGCTTTTAAACCAAAATTAGTCAATGTATTCTTGTATTATGTATGCGTTTTTCTAACCATTACTTACACCTCAAAACTTCACTTAGCAGGATTTGACACTAAAAAGCAGAACTTAATCTGCAATAACTTACTTCGTACTAGGAGGTTTCCTCATGCCTAAGGTTTATTTTACTGACATGCGAACAGACCATCGGAATAACCTAATTGAAAAAACTAAACGTCTCTTTTTAAAAGCTGGTTTTGCTTCCTTAATCGATAAAGGTGATCTCGTAGCCATTAAACTCCACTGGGGTGAGCCTGGGAACTTAGCTTATATTAATCCTCCTTTGGTGCGAGCAATTGTCGATGAAATCAAAAAAGCTGGTGGTAAACCTTTTATCACTGATGCTAACACATTATATAATGGCAGACGCCGTAATGCAGTTGATAACATACAATCTGCTTTAGAAAACGGTTTTGCTTATGCCACAGTTGGTGCTCCAGTGGTTGTAGCTGATGGTTTACACGGGGAAAACATGATTAAAGTTCCTCTTAATAATGGTATACGTGTCAAAGAAGCAGCTATTGCTGGTAGTATTGTAGAAGCAGATGCTATTATATGTCTCAGTCATGTAAAAGGACATGAACTATTTGGCTTTGGTGGTGCCTTAAAAAACATGGGCATGGGTTGCGCGGCTCCTGCTGGCAAACAAGTACTTCATAGCGATGTCTTACCAGAGGTTAACCACGAAATTTGTGTAGGGTGTGGTATCTGTAGTAAACGTTGTCCTGTAAGCGCCATTACCATTACAGAACGCAAAGCCAACATCGATCACAAAATCTGCTATGGTTGCGGGGAATGTGTAACTTTCTGTCCCCATGGTGCCATTCCAATCAACTGGAAGACAGATCAAGCAGCCTGCCAAGAAAAAACTGCTGAATATGCCTATGCAGCTACCCTTAATAAACTTAATAAAGTTGGTTATATCAACTTTATTAAGGATGTCTCACCTGACTGTGATTGTGCTCCTTGGAATGATACTCCTATTGTCCCCAACTTAGGCTTACTTGCATCCACTGATCCGGTAGCCGTCGATCAAGCTTCTCTTGATCTAATAGCCCAAGCTCCAGCCCTACCTAATTCTCGCTTACCAGAAAAAGGTGCTGGTGAACGGTTTTCGTTACTTCATGGTGTAGATACATCAATTATCCTTTCGCATGGTGAAAAAATAGGATTAGGAAAACGCGAATATCAATTACAAAAGATATAAAGGAGAGACTTGTAAAGTCTCTCCTTTTACATACAAATAACAAGGGATTTCTATTCTTCTTCTAGAACCATTCACTAAATACACTTTATAGTCATTCTCCTAATAAATATTCTTATACCGCTAGATATCCGATTTGTTATATAACTAATATTAATGTAGTAGCAAAGTAACAAAGTTTGTTAACATTGGAGGGGTAAAAGTGAACATAATAATGGGGGTATTGATCCTTATGCTATCTTTGTTTAGTAGTACAGCACAAGCTACAGATTTTCAGGTTTGGATACCCTCTAAGCTGGAAAAAATAAGACGCAATACCCAACCACCAACTCGAATGACTGAACCGATTTTAAAACTTGAAGCTGCTCAAAACGAATGGGAAGGTGGACAATTAATTGTTACTGCCAGCGATATTGATTTAGATAATGTAACAATGAGTGTCAGTGACCTCATTCACGAAGACCAAGTTACCATAATTAATTTAAACGAGATAAAACTTTACCAGCAACACTATATATTAGTTTTAGAGCCTACAACTAATGCTTTCCCCCCAGGTTGGTATCCTGATGCTCTTATTCCTTTAGAAGTAGCTGATGAAATTGATATTTACCAAGGAGATAACCAAGGATTTTGGTTAGCCTTGAAAGTACCTAAAGGACAAAAACCAGGACTATACAAAGGCAACATTCTCATCAAGACTAATCAGCAAGAATTAAACGTACCGTTAGAGTTATTAATATGGGATTTTGAACTACCGGACTGTAACCATACTCAGACAGCGTTTAGTATTTGGTACGATCAAGTGGCTGCTTATCATGATGTATTTATAGAGAGCGACGAGTATTGGGAACTTCTGAATAACTATTATTGGTTTCAAACCGAATATCGCCTATCTCCTACCGATTTACCAATCCCTACAGGAGATGTGGATGAGTACTTGAAATTAGCTGAAGCCTATTTAGACAAACCGCAAGTATCTAGTTTTCGCATCCCCTTTTACTCAAATCCTGAAAAAGACCAGGAGATGTATCTAAGTCTAAAAACTCGGGGTTGGCTAAATAAAGGTTATTATTATATATCTTCCATTGATGAACCTGTTCCGGAACAATACCCTTTAGTAAAACTATATTCTAAGGAAATACAAAACGTTGCCCCAGAAGCCAAACATGTCGTCACCAAAGAAATTGTTGAAGAGCTTGAAGGGTATGTTAATACCTGGTGTGGTTTAGTAGACCTTTATGATCATGATTTGGCTCAAGAAAGACAAAGACAAGGTGATCATGTTTGGTGGTACACCTGTGTTATACCCAAGCACCCCTTCCCCTCTTATCATATAGACGATCACTTAATTAGTGCGAGACTATTGTCTTGGATGCAGAAATTTTATGGAGTTGAAGGCAATCTATATTGGTCAACAACTATCTTCCGCAAATGGAACGGCTCTGAATATGTCTTCCGTGACCCGTGGAGTGAGCCTATGGCTTATCCAGGCGCAAATGGTGATGGTTATCTTCTTTACCCAGGCAATGAATATGGTATTAATGGTCCCATTGGTACCATTAGATTAGAAACTATTCGCGATGGCTTAGAAGACTATGAGTATTTATATCTTTTTGAACAACGCTTAACCATGGTCGCTGAAAAACTAGGGCTGGAAGCTAATTCAATTACAGAAAAAGTCTTAGCATCATTTCTCAATAGATTATTTGAGGACCCACAACTATATAACTCTGACCCCCACAATCTATTAAATATTAGGCGAGAAATTGCCGAAGAAATTATAACTACCTTGCAAGAGCCTAATATATTAGTTATCCATGCTAATTCCGAGATCATTATCTACACTGAAAAAGACACCTTAGTTACTGTAAATAATCTTCCTCTTGTTAGTCTAGAACAGACTGATAAAAGCGAAAAGTTTGTTTTAAAACATGAACAGACAGAGGATCCTCCTAGACTAAAAATAATCGCTAAAAAGGGAAATGCTACCAAAGAAATTGAACGAACTGTTCTCGTTTCTCCTCCTGGGAGCCACTGGGTTTTAGGTAAGAGCACTCAGATTTGCTCCTTCGAAGAAATAGAAGATTTTAAAAAATGGCGAACAACCAATGTAACACTTTCTTTGGTAGAGGAACAGGCAATAGAGGGGAACCAAGCTCTTAAAGCTATTTACCACCCGGGAGTTGATTTTCCTAACCTTAAGCTTGTAAACACTGCTTCTCACTTTATCTCTGATTGGTCTAATTATAAAACTTTTGCTTTTGATATCTATAATGCTAGTGAAAAGACCGCAAAGATTTACTGTAAGTTCTATAATCAAAATAACCAAATCGATGATACCCATGTAATTAATATTAAAGCTAAACAGAGTAAAACTGTAATCATTCCTACCAGTTCAATAACTATCGATATCACTACCTTAAAAGAAATAGAGCTGTGGATGTGGAAGCAAAAAGAGCCTGTTACTCTGCATTTGGATAACTTCCGCCTCATCTTAGCTGATTCTATTAATTAAATATCCTTTGAGAAAACCGCAAGCAGAGCTTTTGCGGTTTTCTCTTAACAGTACCTTTATAATTCTTCAAGCTTTTACTAAAAAGGATAAAAAAAATTCGCCAAGAACGTTATATAACAGGAGGGTAAGTTCAAACACTTTTCCCTATTTTCTACCTATTATCGAGGGGGGTATAAAAAGTGAAACGGTATATCTTTCTGCTGTTTATTGTTTTAGTACTAGTAACTTTTATGGCTAGTGGTACCGAGTTGAGGGTTTGGTTAGTGGGTATGAGTAATGAGCGGATAGCTATCTTAGATGGGATGACTAATGATTCTTTTACCTCTAAGACAGGCATCTCAGTAAAATATACTGGTATTTCCTGGATAGATTATTATAACAAATACCTTTTGGCATTAGCGAGTAAAGATACGCCTGATCTACTTACATTAGGCAGCGAGACCATGGATTTTGGTTTAAGAGGAGGTTTAGTAGATCTCAAAAAGCTTAAACCTGGTGAATTAGAAAAATTAGAAAGTGAACTATTTTCGTCTATCTTTGGTCCAGTCTCTTTTAAAGGTACAAGGTTTGGTTTACCTATGGAACTTGTTGGTATCTTTGGAGCTTATAGGACAGATATTCTTCGCGATTTAGGAATGGATATTCCTAAAGAATGGGAAGACATCAAAAAATGGCAACCCAAAGCCTTAGCCCAAAAAAAGACTTTTGGTATCCATTATGGAACCATCTCTAACGAAGCTCTTTGGGGTGCTTATACCTTAATTACTCAAAATGGTGGCCAATTTTTCAACGCTGATGGCTTGAGTAGTGCTTTAGATAGACCTGAATCTATTAAAGGTTTCGAAGAATATATTGATCTTTTCTTAAAACACAAACTACCACAAGCAACTGTAGGTTTGCCACCATTTATCGATGGCGAATGGATCTCCTATACCGATGGCGCTTAGCTCTATCATAATCTTGAAAGCGCTGCTCCACAATTGAATGGCAAATGGACTGCTGGTGTAGTACCAGGAACTAGAAGGAGCGATGGTTCTATTCATCACGGTACTTTTGTAGGTGGTGTTAATTTAGCCATGTCTGCCTATTCCAAAAATAAAGAAGCTGCTTGGCAACTAATGAAGTGGTTGTTATCCAAAGAAACGCAAACTCTCTTTTCTAACCAAATTGTCGAACAAATATCTGCTAGTGTTTGGCTTCCAGCCAATAAATATGCTTATAAGGATTTGCACCTTAAGGAGAGTTATAAACAAACCTTTTTCAATCAGGTTGAAGCATCTGAAACTGTACCCCCAGCTATCAATGTTAATGTACTTTATCGTTATGTTAAATTAGCTATCGATAAAGCAATTCTAAATAAGATAAACCCTAAAACAGCTATCGTAGAAGCTGCCCGAGATATGAACTCCGAAATGAATAGAAGGAAAAAAGAATATAGTCGCTTTCTGGCTGAATTAAAGAAATAAGTCTTGTCAGTTTTTTGAAAGCATTAAGCAAAAAAACGAGAGGTTTAGGCCTCTCGTTTTCTTAGTTATTAATAAGTGATTGGTATTTGTTCAAAGAGTCTGCTGGTATATTCTAAGGGGGTAATTAAGCTATTAAGTTGTGCTAAATCACGTCTAAGTCGATCTCTTGTCGGACTTGGGAGGTTATCTGTTTTTTTACTTAAGTCTTCTACCATAGCCAAGACTTTTTGCCATGTAGCATTTTCTTTAGCATCTGCTTCCCGTAGATCCCGTCTATCGTAAGGACGCATTGTTGCTTTACTGATTTCTAAAGCGATTTCTTGTAAAGAGGCTTGCCATACTTCTATTTGTTCGGTAGTAAAACCAGCTTCACTACCTAAAAGATTGATTCTCTTTAATATCCACTTACAAAACTCGATAGCAGCTTTTTCTGGCTCTCTAAAAGTAGGCATAGCCTTTTCGCGAAATAGACCTGCTTGCAAAAGAAAATCATGTTCAGGTTTGATGTGTAGAAGTGAAAATATAGTTTGTCCAGTAATCGCTGCCTTTTGTCCAACTTGCCACTCTGCTTGCATAATAGCAGGCGAAAAGGCATAGAGAGACATGCCAGGATAACAATAAGTTCTACCACCGATACGATCAATATCCCAATTGATCAGTTCATCGTATTCGGGAGGAGTCTCAATATAACTCATGGTTAAAACAAAATGCAGACTGCGATTATCGATCCAGTTATGCCAATCTTGACCTAGTGAGTTTTTCCCCCAGAGCCTCGGAGCTGTAGCTGCAGAAACCATAAGATGAGGATTTTTCTTATGCATCTCACTCCTAACTCGTTCAACCAAACTAGCTATAAACTGGGCTTTGAACTCTTGAAAATGCTTAAAGCGTTTTTCGTCAGCTCGTTCTATACTTCTAGCATCTATACCTGTTAGCTCCTTATATAAGTTAACAGCATAATCGCCATAACCAAAGCCATCTTTATAACGAATATTATCCAAATGAATACCATCTAAATTATAATCTGTAACTTCATTAATAATGGACATAATGTGTTCTCTAGCTTCTGGATGGGCTGGCGAGAAAAAATAATCCGTGTGAGCTGTGTTATTGTACTTACCATTTCGATCTCGATCGAGCCAATCAAGCCTATCTAAAAAAGGTTCTACATTCCCTTGTAATCCATAAACCATCACCCAAGCATGTACCTCCATGCCAAGGCTATGAGCTTCATCTATTAAGACTTGTAAAGGATCTACATCATTAAAGTATAGCCTAAACCAATCCATTTGCGGCACAATATTACTTTTATACATGGTTTCTCCACCAAAATAGACACTAGGTAGTAGTAAATTAACATTTAAATCATGAAGGCGCCTGACCATTTGCCGCATCTCTTCAGGAGAAGTTATCTTACCCAAAGCAATATCATCTAGCCAAACTGCTCTGGTTTCGATTGGACGTGACTCTATTTTTAATAGTTCTACCTCTTTTAGGAGCGATTCAGCTTTAGCTTTATCTTCAGGATTAGTGCTTTTAATGAGATTTTCAGCTAATTGTAGTTTCCGCTCAATAGTTTCGTAATCAAGAAGGACTAATTCTTTTTTAGCTAACTCCACTGATTCATACATTTTTACGATCTCCTCTCCTCCCCCGTTCTTTCCGTAAACAGAATAACTAAACAAAATAAAAAAGACCCCGAAAAAAACAAATATCTTTTTCAACTATCTCCCCCCCAGCGTTTTAATTTCCTTAATTAGCTAACAATTCCTTTCTTCTTAATACTTTTTCCCTCCAAAAAAAGCTGCCAACTAAAAGCTGGCAGCTTAAAATTATTAATTTTTAAATAGTTCAGGGAACATGAGCCTTGAAAGTATCTCTTCATCACTTAAAGTAGGATACTTGGCTTTAGCATCATTCCAGGCAGGTGGAATATGATTTGCTGGCCTATCGGTAATTACCGGCATATCGCCGATAATCTGACGTCTAAAATCTTCATCGATAGGTCCAGGTGGTTGACCATATTCACCTTGAAGGTATTTTTTAACCTCTACAGCTACAACCGACCAAGGACCTTTAGGTGAAACCACGTTCATTGTAGCTTGGGTACCAACAATTTGGCTAGTTGGTGTGACCAAAGGAGGATAACCTAGGGCTTTTCTTACCTTAGGAACTTCTGCAAGAGCTTCGTCGATCTTGTGTTCTAATTTCATTGCCTTTAGTTGGCTAAAGAAGTTAGAAAGCATACCACCAGGAATTTGATATTGCAGAATCTCGGCGTTAACCCAAGGTTGTACTAGCTTATCTTTATGGTTATCTCTTACAGTCTTAAAATGTCTATTGATTTTGGCAAGCAATTTAACATCAAGACCAGTGCTAAATTCTGTATCGTTAAGGGTGGCAACTAAAGATTCAGTAGCTGGTTGACCACTACCCTCAGCTAAAGCTGAAAGTGAAGTATCAACTACGTCAACTCCAGCCTCAATAGCCTTGAGATAAGTCATTGGTGCTAGACCAGTTGTACAGTGTGAATGGAGTTGAATTGGCAAATCTACGTTCTCTTTAAGAGCTTTAATCAGTTCGTAAGCTTCATATGGTTTTAAGAGACCAGCCATATCTTTTAAGCAAAGGGAATCAGCACCCATAGCTTCCAATTGTTTAGCTGTTTTAACATAGTGCTCGATATTATGCACAGGGCTTGTAGTGTAAACTACTGTAGCTTGGGCATGACCGCCATACTTTTTAGTAGCTTTCATAGCGGTTTCTAAATTACGTACATCGTTTAGTGCATCGAAGATGCGTACAATATCAATACCGTTTTCGATAGATTTGGCAACAAACTTTTCTACAACATCATCAGCATAATGGGAGTAGCCCAAAAGGTTTTGACCTCTTAAGAGCATCTGCAACTTAGTATTTTTAATCTTCGATCTTAGTTGTCTGAGTCTTTCCCAGGGATCTTCGTTAAGAAAACGTATACATGAGTCAAACGTTGCTCCACCCCAGGCTTCTAAAGAATGATAGCCTACTTTATCTAGCTCTTCTGCCACTGCCAACATCTCAGGTGTGGTCATACGAGTAGCCATAAAAGATTGGTGAGCATCACGTAGGATTGTTTCAGTAATTCCGATCTTTTTTGTCACTGACTAAACACCTCCAGTTATCTTATCCTAATAATGCTAAGAGCATACCTGCAGCCACAGCAGAACCGATAACCCCAGCTACGTTTGGTCCCATAGCATGCATGAGCAGGTGATTTTTGGGATCTTCCTCTTGGCCAAGTTTTTGTACAACACGAGCGGCCATAGGAACAGCTGAGACACCAGCTGCACCGATCATTGGGTTTACCTTACCACCTGATAGTTTGTACATCAACTTACCAAAAAGTACACCTCCTGCAGTCGAGGCTGAGAAAGCGATAAGTCCCAAGAGAAGAATCTTTAAAAACTCTGGATTGAAAAATTTGCTAGCTTCAGTTTTGGTACCAACAGAGAGGCCTAAAAAGATAGTGACAATATTAATTAAAGCATTTTGAGCAGTATCACTTAATCTATCTGTAGCTACTACTTCACGGAAAAGATTACCAAGCATTAACATACCTAGTAAAGTAGCTGAGGAAGGAACTAATAAGCTGCCTACAATTGTAACCATAATGGGGAAAACAATCTTTTCGGCTTTGCTTACAGGTCTTAGGGCTGTCATGCGAACTTTTCTTTCTTCCGGGGTAGTAAGAGCTTTAATAATTGGAGGTTGAATAATTGGCACTAACGCCATATAAGAATAAGCTGCAATCGCAATCGGTCCAAGTAGATCTTTGGCTAGTTTAGTAGTTAAAAAGATCGCAGTTGGTCCGTCAGCACCACCAATAATACCAATAGATGCTGCTTGTTGAGGATTAAAACCTAATAAAAGTGCTCCCAAGAAGGTAATGAAAATACCAAGTTGAGCTGCAGCACCCAATAAAAGGCTTCTAGGATTAGCAATTAGGGCACCAAAGTCAGTCATCGCTCCAATACCTAAAAAGATTAAAGGAGGATAGATACCCAATTCTACACCTTGATAAAGGTAATAGAGTAAACCACCAGGTTCTTTAGTCAAAATATTAGGTGGTGTAATCAAACCTGTTTCTGGAAGGTTTACAAGTAGCATACCAAAGCCAATAGGAATTAAAAGTAATGGTTCATAGTCCTTGACAATGGCCAAGTAAAAGAGGACACAGGCCAGACCTATCATGGCAAAAGAACCTAAATCTAAATTAGCTAGGCCGGAGCTGGTCCAAAAAGTAACGAGTCCTTCAATCATTATAATTACCTCCGACCTTATTTAATTGTAACAATAGTTGCTCCGCTTTCTAAGTTAGTTCCTTTTGTAGCTTGAATTGATTCAACAACACCTGCTGCTTCTGCGGTAACTTCAGTATCCATCTTCATAACTTCTACAATAGCTACTACATCACCATCGGCAACTTTATCGCCAACTTTAACTAAAATATCCTTAACCATGCCACCCATAGGTGCTACAACTGGAGTACCACTAGCTTCGCCTGAAAAAGCAGGAGTTTCTACTACCTCTTCTTTAGGTGTAATCTGACTTACTACAGCATTACCTGCTTTCTCCTCGACTACAACATCAAAACTCTTACCATTAACTTTTACTGTAAATTGTTTGGCCATTTTTATCCATCCTCTCATTTGCTTTCTTCATAAGCAGTGATAGCAGCAGCTATTACTGCTGCTAATTCTTCATCATCATTTCCCGCTAAACTAGAAGGTGATTTTAGTGTTGTTTGTACCTGTTGAAGCGATTTCTCTTTCTTTTTTGGTCCTAGTATGCTCTTAAGGATATTGATAAGGAAAGACAAAAGTAAAAGAGTTGCAAAAACAACAATAATACAAATAGCACTTATTCCTAAGCCTTCAACAAAGTTTTCCATTTTCCACCCTCCTTTGCAGCTACGTCTCTGCAATTTTCTTTATAAAACTTGTAATTCCTGCCGTAATTTCTATTCTATCTTTAATAAAGCCGGAGGGCTAGGTGCCCACCGGCTTAGAGTTAAACAATAACTATCAGTAGGGCTAAAGCGTAGTATTTAAAGCGTTTGTTCGCAATAAATTTACTTATTTACTTTAGCACGGATTAGATCTATTAGCTGTTCTGGCTTTTCTAAATCTACACTAACAACCTCATCGCCAATCTTAACAGAAGGAGCGTTAGCACAGTTTTCAAAGCAGAAAGTTGCTTCTAGATTAACCTTATCGTTTAAATTCTGTTCAGCCAGTATCCCTCTTAGTTTATGCAATAGATCGTAGGAACCGTGCAAATAACAGCAAGTACCAACACAAACTCCTACATAAAGTTTCTCATTAGAAGATTCATTAAGAGAGATATTCTGCCCAGCGATACGACGACGGGAATGGTAATGAGTATGGAGCATCTCATGGGCCAACTCACTGTTCGGTTTCTCCAACCAATTTTCATACAACTTGGCTACTAAAGGGTTCTGCTGTGATTTTCTCAATTGTTGCATTTTGTCAGCCTTGTAAATGCCTTTAGCACGCTTTTCTCTAATCTGCTTTTCATTGGGAATTGGTTGTCCTGCTCCACCTATACAACCACCAGGACATGCCATAATCTCAATTAAATCATATTCTGCAGCGCCACTTTGAATATTTTCTATCAATTGTTTAGCGTTAGCTAAACCATTTACCACAGCAACTCTTACTGACTTACCAGCAACATCAACCTTAGCTTCTTTAAGACCTTCTAAACCTCTTACAGCTACAAAATCTACGTTACCAACATCCTCACCGGTTAAGATGTCTGCAGCTGCTCTTAAGGCTGCTTCAGCAACACCGCCTGATGCGCCAAAGATTACACCAGCACCACTAGTAAAACCAAAAGGCATATCTAAAGCTTCAACTTCAAGATTCTTAAAGTCGATACCAGCTTCTTTAATCATAGCGCCAACTTCTTGAGTGGTGAGTACCAGATCAACATCAGGATGACCATCGTGAGCAAGCTCTGGTCTCTTAGCCTCAAACTTTTTAGCTGTACAAGGCATGATAGAGACAAAGAAGATGTTTTCCGGATCAATCTTCATCTTTTTAGCTAGATAGGTCTTAACAATGCTACCAAACATACCTTGAGGTGAGCGGCAAGTTGAGAGGTTCTCAAGTAGCTCTGGATGGAACTGCTCCACATATTTTACCCAAGCAGGACAGCAAGAAGTAAATTGGGGCATCTTCTCACCCTTAGTCAGACGATCAATAAATTCATGAGTTTCTTCCATTACTGTTAGATCTGCAGTGAATGAAGTGTCAAAGACTTTTTTAAAGCCCATCATTTTTAAGGCAGCTACGAGTTGACCCAAACCAATATCGCCAGGGTTAAGGCCAAACATTTCGCCGATAGCTACTCTGACTGCCGGAGCAATTTGAGCAATTACTACCTTAGATGGATCATTTAAGGCCGCCCAAGCCACTTCGGTTTCACTTTTCACGGTTAGAGCACCTGTTGGGCAAACAACAGCACATTGGCCGCAGTTAACGCACTCAACTTCACTCATACCTTTGTTAAAAGCAGGCATTACCTGAGAATTGGAACCACGGAAAGCAAAATCTAAAACGCCAATCCCTTGAATTTCTTTACAGACACGTACGCAATCACCGCAAAGAATACACTTATTTGGATCGCGAACTATAGATGGGCTGGAAAGATCAAGAGCTAATTTTTTATCTCTACTACCAAAACGGACATGGCGAATACCAAACCGATTGGCTAGATCTTGTAATTTACAGGCACCAGATTTATTACAAGAGGTACATTCTCTATCATGGTTAGCTAAAAGCAACTCTAAAGCCATGCGACGAATGTTTCTCAATCTTGGTGTATTAGTGCGAACTACCATTCCTTCTCTAGGTGGTGTTGAGCAAGAGCCAACAATACCCATCCCATCGACTTCTACTACACACATACGGCAAGCACCATAAGCGCTAAGCTCAGAATGATAGCAGAATGTAGGTAGCTCAATACCAGCTTTGCGTACTACCTCTAAAACGTTCTTTTGATCGGTAAATTCAACAGGTCTACCATCTATGAACATAGTTTGAGCCACTGTATTAAACCTCCTCTATGGCATCGAAGGCACAAGATGATGCACAAGCACCGCATTTAATGCACTTTAGCACATCGATGGAATGTACTTCTTTAACTTTACCGGAAATTGCACCAACAGGGCAAACTCGAGCACAACGTGTGCAACCCTTACACTTAGATGGATTAACCTGATATACCTTAAGTGCTGCACAGACTTTAGCGTCACAAATCTTGTTTTCCACGTGATGGAGATATTCTTCCTTAAAATACTTCATGGTTGTGAGTACTGGGTTAGGAGCAGTTTTACCTAAACCACATAAAGAACCATCTTTAATAGTTTCGCCTAATTCGGTTAAAAGATCGAGATCTTCGGTAGTACCTTTACCATTAACTATCTTCTCTAATATCTCCAACATGCGTTTGGTACCTTCACGGCATAAGACGCATTTACCACAAGATTCATTTTGGGTAAAGTTCATAAAGAAGCGAGCAACTTCGACGATACAGGTTTTCTCATCCATAACGACAAGACCACCTGAACCAATCATAGCTCCTACAGTCTTCAAGGAATCAAAGTCTAGTTGTATATCTAGATGATCCTCGGTTAAACAACCACCAGATGGGCCACCGATTTGAACTGCCTTATACTTACGGTTACCAAGGATACCTCCACCGATGTCAAAAACGATCTCCCGTAAGGTTGTACCCATTGGTACTTCGATAAGACCGGTGTTGGCAACTTGGCCAGTAAGAGCAAAAGTTTTTGTTCCAGGGTTATTAGGAACACCTACACTGCGGAAATATTCCACACCTTTATTGAGAATCATCGGTACATTAGCAAAGGTCTCAACGTTGTTAATGACTGTAGGACAACCATAAAGACCTTTGTTAGCAGGAAACGGTGGCTTTGGATTAGGCATGCCACGCTTACCTTCGATAGAAGCGATAAGTGCAGTCTCTTCACCACAAACAAAGGCGCCAGCGCCTTCTTTAATATGCAAAGAAAAATTAAAATTAGTGCCTAAGATATTTTCGCCTAATAAACCAGCCTCTTCGGCTTCTTTGATAGCAATCTTTAATCTCTTAATTGCCATTGGATACTCAGCACGTACATAGATATATCCTTCATCTGCACCAACAGCATAACCTGCAATGGCCATACCCTCGACTACCCTGTGGGGATCTCCTTCTAAGACAGAACGATCCATAAAGGCACCTGGATCGCCTTCGTCACCATTACAAATAATATATTTCTTATCGCCTTCGGCAATGCGAGTAAACTGCCATTTCTTACCGGTAGGGAAACCTCCGCCACCTCTACCTCTAAGACCCGATGCTAAAACATCGTTAATAACTTCTTCTGGAGTTTTGATTAGTGCGTTACCAAGACCATTGTAGCCTTCATGAGCAATATACTCTTCTAAAGACTCAGGATCAATGGTACCACAGTTAGCTAAAGCACGACGTAGTTGCTTTTTGTAAAAAGGAATTTCGTGTTCTTTAGCAAATTTTTCGCCAGTCATAGGATTTGTATAGGTTAGTCTTTCAACTACATTACCTTTTAGCAAAGTTTCCTTGACGATCTCTTCTACATCAGCAACTTTGACATGTGTATAAAGAATATCTGCAGGTTCAATTCTCACTAATGGACCTTGTGCGCAGAAGCCATGACAACCACTCTTAGCTACTTTAACACCTTTTGCGCAGCTATCTTCATGGTCAAGTTCACAATCGACATCGATTCCCATTTCACCGATTAGTCGCTTAAATTCTGCGAAAACGTCTAAAGAACCACCAGCAACACAACCAGTTCCTGCACATACTAGAACGCGTAACTTAATTTCTTCGAATTCTTTTTGGTATTTATCTTTTAATTGAGCTAACTCATAAACATTTTTAATTTTTTCCATTAGTTGTCACCCTCTTCCTTCATCAATTGATCAAGGATGAGTTCAATCGCTTCTGGTGTCATCTGGCCATAAACTTTTTCGTTAATTACTACAACTGGAGCCAAACCACATGCACCTAAACAAGATACTGTTTGGATTGTGAAGCGTAAATCATCCGTTGTCTTTTTACCATCAGGTAAATTAACCTTCTTTTTAATGGCATTTAATACGGGCGACGAATTTCTAACATGGCAAGCGGTACCGTCACAAACACTGATGACATACTTACCTTTAGGATCTAAGGAAAATTGAGCATAAAAAGTGGCAACTCCATAGACTGTTGCAGGAGAGATATCTAAGGCTGTAGCGACATAAGTAAGAATCTCCTCGGGAAGATATCTATACTCTTCCTGCACTTCCTGTAAAATAGGAATAAGTGCTGATTGTTTAGCTTCATATTTGCGAACTATTTCATTCACTTTTTCGAAGCTTCTTTGTGCTTTTGGCACTGAGCTACTTGTCATCTTTGTCATCCTTTCTGTATAAACTGCACCCATCTATTTCTTAATAAAAGGAGATTTCGATCTCCTTACCTAGGGTCTCTAAATATGAACCGAGTTCTTTGACTACTTGATTTTTCAGCGCTAGATGACGAGGCAAATTAGGATTCTGATGTGCTGGATTAATGGCTTGCCCCACTAGAAAATGTACTCGGTCCGCTTGTAAGAGAATCAGACTTAGCTGACTTGCTCCATCTAAACCAGTAATAAAGTGGGTATTCCCATTAGCCTCTTGCATCAAGCTAAGAGCTTTGCAAATAGTTACAATACCTTCTGTTACTAAATCGACACCCTCAATAGATCCTGTTGGTGGTATTTCTTTTGATCCGTCAAAGTTTACTTTGAGCTGACGACCAAGTTCCCTAGCAACAAGAGTTGAGGTGGTCCCACCACAGACAACTTTCTTGCCAGGAGTAGCAGCGAAGGTTTTAACATATTCTTGATCTCTAGTTTTATCTTGTGGCGGACCAACTGCTACAATAAGTTCCCGAGGTTTTCTTACTCGTAGAGCTAAAACAGTTGTATCATCGCCTATTTGACTTCGGTAGAATTCTTGCGAGCGATCGCGAATATGGGAAGCAATGTCTTTCGCAGTAACCCTATCGCCACGCATTTTAATTAACTTTACTATCTCTAAAGCTATCTCTTTTAGTGGCCAACCCAAAGGTCTCATACCACCAATACCTGCATTCACTACTCCATCACTTAGTAGTACTAAAGTATCTCCTTCAGTTAATCTAGTGCTGCTTTCATAAATTGCTTTATTAGCTATAAGTCTCTTTTCTCTATTTAATCTTTGAAATTGACCTTCGCGGAAAAAAAGCAGTTCAGGATTATCGCTTTCTACAATATAAAGACGACCATCATTAAAGATCTGTACTACAGTAAAAGTTGCATAAGCCAAGCCACGCACTTTACACACAGGTAAAGTTTGAATAAGTGTCTCAACAACTTCTTCTAAAGTAGAACCTTTTTCTAACATGGTAGAAGCTATCTTGCCTGTTAGAGTAGATAAGATATTAGCTTTAACTCCTGAGCCTAATCCATCTGATAAAACAGCAATAAAAGATTCGGGAGCACGTAAAATAGTAACACTGTCTCCGCATAGTTCTTCACCTGTTTTGATGAGACTAGCGGTCTCTACTTCAACAAAAAAACTCAAAGTAGAGCCCTCCTTATCCTCTGATAATCCGCATCAGCTGATCTAAAATCACTTTAGTTTCAGCAGTGGTCTCTCCGAGAAGACTAGCTATTTCTTGGGCTACTCGCATCTGCTTATTAATAACTTCTTGAGCACGTTCTAAGGTCTCTTTTCTTAGTTCACTAAGCTGATCTTTTTGACGGCTTTGTTCGGTTATATCCGCAAAAATAGCAATTACAACTTGTGATTTAGGAACATAAAAAACAAATTGTCTAACTTTCAGACCATAGGAAGGGTATTCGACATTATCAACAATAAGACGTTTTTGTTCTAAGACATCTTCGAATATATCCGCTGTTAATAATGCTCCAACTTCTCTTCCCTTTAATGCTTCTTCACGGCATTGGAACATTCTTTCGGCGGCAGGGTTAATTGTTATAATCTTCATATCCTCATCAACGACAATAATGCCATTGGGAGTAGCTTGAATGATCACATTTGCCATCGATTCCGCTCTAGCTCGCATATAAGGAATGCACATCTCTAATTCAGCAAAACCTCTGTAAACAGCTATCGCTTTTTCGCGGCAAGTGTCATAACCACATGAACCGCAATCTAGTTCATCACTTTTTGAACGTTTACCTAGAGAAGCGAGAATTTCGCGTATCTCTTTTTCTGTGGGTTTTGGTGTAATAACCGGCTTACCAGCAAATTCTTTTTGAATATCCGTATCTATTAAATCAATAATGTTATCTGCTGATTCACGAGAATTAACATAAGCAAGTATTTTCTCTCTTTTTTCTTCATGAGTGAGAGCATTAGTAAGTCCAGAACCATTAAGACAACCACCTCGGCAAAGAAGAAGTTCCACAAATTCTATCTCTTTACCAATACGCCCCGCTTGCATGTTTTCAAGAAATTCAATACATTCTTCGAAGCCACTAATTGCTTCTGATCTTGGGTCTAAATGATCTGGATACCCCATAGCTGCTTTTAAGGACCCACTGAGCCCAACTGTTCTTCCATAAAATGAAGATTGACCCTCAGGAAATATAGGGTCATCCGCCTTGCTTTTTATTAGTTGGGAATCCAAAATAGTTTTCAATTCTTCAAAAGTAAGAACTGCATCTATCTCTGGTTCACTCAAGGCTTCTGCTTTTTTGGCATCACAGGGCAATATGAAAACCAGGTGATCATCTGGATATACTCTTCTTAAATATCGTCCATGAGCTACAAGAGGAGATGCCAGAGGTGCCAGGTGTTGTTTGAGATGAGGATAATATTTTTCAATTAGATCAACCACTGCTGGGCAATAACTAGAGATGACTGGTTTTTCTGCAACTACCTTATGATTATTTTTTAATAGTGCATCAGCTGCTTCGGCAGTCTCTATAACTCTTTTTACACCTGCTTTTTTCAAAGCAGAAACCAGTTGTTTAGCTTCGTAATTCTCCAACGCTGCAGGAAAACAAGGCGCCAGTGATATAATAATCCCAGAAGAATCGTTTAACATTTTTTGCACTAATTCAATTTGGTTATAAACTGAACGAGCATTTTGAGGACAGATTGGTACGCATCTACCACAGAGAACACAACGATCATCATCTATCTCAGCATGGTTACCTATTACCCTAATAGCTTTAACAGGACAACTCCGAACACATTTGTAACAATCACGACAGTTTGCTTCAACAGTTTTAATAAATCCCATTATTAAACCCCCAGAACATCGAGGACTCGGTTTTGGAAAATCTCTGGTACTGTTTCAGGTGTTACTCCTAAAAACAATTCCCCATCTATACTGATGGTGACTCCATTTAAACACTTGCCCAGACAAAAAGCACCTGTCAAAAATACTTCCTTACCGAGGCCATGATGTTTAATCTCACTATTGAAGGCTTCGATGACATCATGGGCTCCTTTGAGATGACAAGAACTTCCTACACAAACTTCAATGGAGACCATAATCATCCTCCTCATTAAGTGCAAGATGTCTTTTGCTCAAATTATGTTCTAGGGATTAGTGATAGATTTAACAATGTATATCGAGATTATAGCATAGCAATCCTTACGAAACAAGACATCTTGTACTGATTAAGCAATACTAATTAACCAAGATCTTCTTCTGAAATAACTTTATAATATTTCTTTAATAAACGGGTTGTTATACCTGAGCTATCTATTGTTTTCCCTGTAAAAGAACCGTCATAGATCTTTTTAACGCCACATGACGGACTTCTTTCCTTCAATATAATTATATCTGGTTCGATAATTTTAGCTAAAGTTAAAACAGCCTCTGCACCTTGCTGAAAATTGGAAGTTAAATCGTTTTTCTGCCTATCAAAAACTTTTGCACCAACAATTTCCGCAGGATTTCTAGGTGTAGCTAAGCCACCAATTTGCTCAGGACATACAGGAACTAAAATATATTCATCTCTTAACGCTAAAAGAGTATCGCACTTTTTTTCGCTTCCATCATAACGAGCCGGTAAACCCAAAAGACAGGCTGAAACTAAAGCTATTTTTTTAGGCATCTACAAACTCCTTTCTTAATTGTACTATTAATAACCTGCCATTTTCTTTTTTAATAATTGCTTTTTCAGCAATTAATTCATTAGAAATCCCTCGACTTTTATGACCATATAGAATCTCATTATCAAGGGGATACTTTAAGCCTTGTGTATTTACTCCTTCAACATCTTCAAATAAAGGTATTAAAGATACTGTATCTCCTACTGCACCAGTTACTTCATTATATTTATCTGCAAAAAAAACCTGGCCCCACTCTTCCAAGAATTGAACTTTTACATTCTTTATTAAACTGATTAAAGCTAGATTGGCCAAAGAATGATCTAGTCTGCCACCTAGAAAGCCAGTTAAGGTTATCTTAGTTGCTCCCATCTCTAGGGCTTTTGTCAACGCTAGTTCACTATCTGTTTCATCTTTTTCGCTAGGATAAGATCGCTTATTTATTTCTTCAGGGAAAGCCTCTTTGTAGGAATCACCATCCCCTAAAATAAAGTCAGGTTTTCTACCCCATAGTTTTGCTAATTTTAATCCGCCATCGACACAGATAATATAATCATAGCTATCTTCTGGACCATGAAGCCACCTTGTTGTTTCAGGACTAGCTCCTAATAAAAGAATGTGCATTGACCCACCTTCTTTAGCTTTATAAACACCTTAAACTTCCTTAAACTTATACCTTAATCCTGCCATAGCCTCGGAGAATTCTTTGTAGATAAATAATATAACCGAGTAATTAAAAGATCATTACCTCTAAATTAGAGAACACCCCAAACTTAGCTTGGGGTGTTTTCTTAAATTCCACCAATTATGATAGGGCCAAAGATAATTATCATTACAGCAGGAAAGATGAGAAAAGCTAATGGAACAGTTATTTTCACCCCTGCTTGCATAGCGTCCCCCTCAACCTGTCTAACCTTTCGATCGAAAAGTTGGTTACTAAGAAATAATAGTACCTCGCTTGGTTCTGTTCCCAATTCTTCACTTTGAACCCAACTTTGCACTAAAAAAGAAACCTGTTGATTACCAATGCGCTTGGACCAATTCTCTAGCGCTTCACGGCGCCCAAGCCCTAGTCGCATCTCTTGGACAACCTTACCAAGTTCTTTTTTTAAGGGACTTGGTTTCATTCTTTTAACAATCTCATATAAGGCTGTATTTGTACTAAGCCCAGCCCTTATTGTTACTGACATTAGACTTAAAAAGTATGGTAGTTCATCTTCAATAGCTTTAGTGTAATTAGCTTTAATAAATTCCTTATCAAAATAGTAAAGCAACACCATAAATAAGGCTAAACCGATACCTAGAAAGGGTTGCAAAAACATAAGTACCAAAACAAATGGAATTGCCAGAAATAACTTTTGTTTGTTATCTATCTCTTTATTGAGGTTAAGTCTAGCTCTGAGCTTCTTTAATCGAAAAGAAAAATCGATTAAATCCCAAAGAAAGTAACTAGTTAAAGTAAGGCTTAGAAAGAGTAATGTTTTTATTATTAATTGCATATTACCATCTCACCTCACTTATACGCCTAATCATCAAGAAGCCTGCCACATCCAACAAAAAGGCTATTACTAGCAAGAATTGTCCTAAGGGTGAATTGGTAATATGCGAATCCGCGGTCTATCAAAAAACCAATAGAAAGCCATAAAGGCTAGTGGCAAAAAAGCTAAAATACTAGCTGTAAGTCTTCCTTGAGCAGTGACGCTCTGGATCTTCCTGCCCACCGCTTCTTTTTGGCTGTTAATATTAGCTAACCCTGTCATAATTTCAGCAAGAT
>ENA-UOOH01001259-UOOH01001259.1-fermentation-metagenome-genome-assembly--contig:-NODE-1259-length-25151-cov-6.352088_pt1 | contig 25151 bp, 20 predicted proteins | sample MGYA00245778_ERZ724025 | MGnify/ENA primary metagenome ERZ724025 (study PRJEB28704, sample SAMN03018313) | fermentation metagenome | biome: anthropogenic terrestrial biome; feature: soil; material... | reverse complement strand
TCGACCAACCTATCGGGGTGGGTAGGTTCCATGCTCTGCAGCCTACTTTTGGGGGTTATTTTCAGGGATACCGATTCAGTTGACCAAGGCAGTTGTGGAAAACGGCTCCGATGTAAGTCCCTTTTCCCCCCTCCCAATACACCTCTGCGCCCTCTGCGATCTCTGCGGGATACCTCCCCATCCGGATCCGAAAAGATCAATGGCGAAGAAAGCTCGGGTGCGGGGTCGGGGTCGAAAGGCCGCGGAATGGTCTGCGTCTGCCGTAGGGTGCCTTTTCGGACGAGCTTGAACTATTGAGCATTTGGGCGGTGATGGGGTTGTGAGCATTCGGACAAAAATCGTCCAGGCCGAATCACACCTTCCATCGATTCTGCCCCGACTCCCCTTTTTCGCCACTTGCGGATCGAACGCGCCGCTATCCCCTTTTCTTAGACCCAACGGCCCAGGACCATGAACGATTTGGTCAGACCGGCAAAGCGTTCGTCGCGTATCTCGGCATCCGGGAAGAGACGTTTCAGTCGACGCCGACTCAGCAACTCAATGCTCGCCACCCGAGCATACGCCTTCTCGTAGTCAGGAATGCGGCCGATCCATCCCATGCTGAAACGGCGGACCATCCAGACCCGCAGCCCGAGCGGCAGGAATTGGAACCCGGGGAAGAGCGCATGCGGTTCCATGGGGAAATAGCGGTTCGGCGTCTGCACGAAGTAACTGCGCCCGATCCGCTGAATCTCCGATGCCATTCGCCCCTGCTGCGCAAAACTGCCGACATGCTCAATCACACTATTGGAAAAGACGATATCAAACTGGGCGTCTCCGAATTCAGGCATGGAACGAGCATCCCCTTCAACTGAAATGAAACCGTCCCTGGATTCCGGGACCGGCGCGACATTGAGTAGGGTGATCGATAGCCCATCCCCAGGCAGCAGCTTCATCACCTGCCAAAAGCGCATCGTCCCCCCGACATCCAAAATGGACACCGGTTTCGGCAGACGATCGAAATGGGCCCGAAAGATCTCAAAACGCCGACGGCGCATCTCAGAGGCGAGCGAGTCTTGAACACTGCTGTTGGCAATTCGCTGAATGAATCTCACGAGCACTCTCTTCCCATTTTAGAGGCAAGCACCGGCCGATTCTCGCCGGACAAAGGTCCTCATTTCGCTCCGACCCCACGAATGACAACCGGAATCGTCTGCATCAAGATCTTGAGATCAAGCCAGATCGACCAGTTGTCGATGTATTTGAGATCCAGCTTGATCCAATCATGAAAATCAATGTTGTTGCGTCCGCTGATCTGCCAAAGGCAGGTGAGCCCCGGCTTGACGCTGAGACGCCGCCGCTGAGACGGGTTGTCGAACTGGTCGGTCTCGTACACCGGTAAGGGACGCGGACCAACCAGACTCATATGGCCTCTGAGCACATTGAAGAGCTGCGGGAGTTCATCAATGCTCCACTTCCGGATCAGCCGCCCAAAAGGGGTCACCCTAGGGTCCTTGGTCAGCTTGAACACAGGCCCCTTCATCTCGTTGTACATCTGGAGTTCCGACTTCAGCATCTCTGCATTGGTCACCATAGAGCGGAACTTGTACATCGTGAACTTTCGACCATGCAATCCACTGCGGATCTGACGGAACAGGATCGGCCCGGGACTCGTGATCTTGATGGTCAGTGCAGTCAGCACCATGATGGGCAGGGTCAATACCAGCAGACACAACGAACCCACAAAATCGATGATGCGCTTGACCAGCAATTGCCAACTGATGGCCGGGGTACTGCGAAATACCAGGATGGGCCTCCCGTGAAATTCGTCCAGAGAGGCCTCGGCTATCGATGTCTTGAAAAACTCCGCCACCAGCCATGCCTCGATCCCTTCCACCTCGCAGGCCAGGATCGCGACCTCAATCTGATCGAACTGCGCACGATCCGCCGTCAGGAGGACATAGTCGATCGGATACTGGTGAAGCACGGTGCTGATCTGTGAGAGATCACCGAGAATCGGAATGTCCGCTGGGTCCCCAGCCTTTCCCGATTCGGTATCGTCACCCGTCGGCTCGCAGGTTTGGATGCCCTGAAACTGTAGCATCCCAATCGGGGAAAGACCCCACATCGGGTTCTGACGAATCGTGTTGGCCCACCGGCAAGCCTCGTTGCTCGAGCCGACCAGGAGGACATTCTGAGGATCTTGGGCTCGAATGCGCCATATCGATACCAGCTTGTAGGTCAGCAGGTGCTTCAACCACAGGGCAGGAAGCACCGCCACGGCGAATCCCACCACGACCGAGCGGTTGACGTAGGTGATCCCCGTGATGTAGAGGACGCCCATCATAAAGAGCACGCCGAGACCGATCGCCTTGCTCAGGGTCCAGAAAAGGAGAAAGCCGTTTCGGTACACACGCCGGTAAAACCCCACCATCCCAAGCCCAATCCGCCAAAGGATCGGGAAGAGCACAAAGACCCACATCAAATCATCGAACGTGCCAACCTCGTGCAGAAATCCGAAAAAGAACTTCGCCCAGAAAGACCGGTACACCACCATCAGTTGATAGGTGATCAGCATCGTGACCACCACCACCATAAGATCGACGATTTGATCCACTCGGCTCAGGAATTCTCGACGTTTTCTCAGCATAGACCACCTGCTTGCCTACCCTATCTGGGAATCACGGCGTCCCGATGAAAGTGGGGGAAAATTTCCCTGATAAAATCCCGACAGACCGCCGCAATCTCAGATTCCTTTCCCGGTGGAATCATATCCGGCGACACGGTCACATAGGCCCAGCGATGAGAGAGGTTGTGAAGAATCCGATCAAGCGTGGCACGATAGAGTCGGTCACCGTGATGAGGGGTCGTCAGGTCGCTGCCCACAAACCAATAGTAGTAATACCGAAAAAACTCGATGCTCTGATTCGGCCTCAGTTCAAACTCCTTGCTGATCAATAGTCGTCGGGTCGAAAGCAACCGCTCTGAGGCTTCCTCGTCCCCGAGAGGTACCGATTCCAAAGCGCTGTCCTGAATGACGAATCCCTGGCCCGGTAAGCAGACCTCCGGCCGATGGATCGATCCGCGATCCGAACCGCTCAGCACAATCGAGCAGAGCATCAGCCGCCCCTCGGAATTGCGGTATAGCTTGCGCGCAAACCTCGTATCCGCAGGCAACGTGGTGATCTCTTCCTGGGTGATCTCCTGATCCTCGCCGACCCAGTCGCCAAAACGCTCGGGCAGGACCGGGTTACCCTCCCCATCTACCATCACCCCCGCATCCCCTACCGGGGCGGGCGCGACCGTCAGCGCAATCACCAGGGATGCCAGGACCATCAGGCCGAGGGAGAGGATGTAGGGCTGATAAGACTTGCTTTCCATCTCAGGAAGGTCTCCTTCCAATTCTTGTCCAAAAATGAGCCGATCAGGAACATGAGCGCAATCGCGATCACAAATACCAAATACCCACTCATCTCATGCAGGTCCTTGGCCATCCAACGCAACGGAATCCCGAGTTCGCGAAACAACACTTCCTCTCCAAATCCTTGTGCAATCAAACCCAGTAAGGTAATCCGAGCGACATTGCCTATGATCGCCAATGGGATCGCCGAGGCAAACAGGATCAATTGCTTGAGGTGGTTACGCTGGGTCAAATAGGCATAGACAGCGGTGAGCGATGACAAGGCGATCAACGATCGAATCCCGCTGCACGGCGCGGCAACGTCAAGCCGGAAACGCGATCCAACCGCATCGCCCGTGTTGAAGAAGAGCATCGTTCCCTCCCGTGTCACATCCAGTCCGAAGACCTTGAGCGTGTCGACGGCAATGGTCGATGCCAATATCCTCATTCGAACCGCTACGGAGGTATCCAGGAAACCCAACGGGATCACGAAAAACAAAAATCCGATCGGGAAAATCACGATCTTAGCCGTGCGCCACCCCCAGAGGTGCAGCACCGAACTCCACATCAACAGCAGGAGGGAAAACGCACTGATTCGCGGCAGCTGACCTCGCAGTCCAATCCAGTGCAGGGCAAGTGCTGCAGCAATCCCCAACAACCCCACCCAATTCGGATTCTTTGTGGTCGCCAACAACTCCTCACGCTTTCGCCAGACCAGCCAGCAGCTGACCAGCACAACGATCGGCCCATGCCCGTAGTTGCTGTCCGCCCCGGTCCATCGGGTGTAAAGATATCGAAAGAGCGATCTCGTATAATTCGGGACATCCAGGGAGTTTCCTTGGAAATGATACAAAACCACCACCAAGACAACCATCGCGCCGAAGACCACCAGGCGCGCTCGGCTCTCCGGCGAATGGGTCCACAGCTCCTTTAGGATCGTGATCGGATCAGATGCCTCCGGCCGATCAGCCGCGGCAGCCCCGCCGCCCGTCCCGCCGACGCCTTCTAGGTTTGCACGCTTCTTTTTTGAACCCTGGCTCATCAAATTCTCCCACCCTCTCGGCCCTCGGCCGCCCCCCGGTTTCTCCGCATCAGCGAGCGATTTTCGCATAGAAATCTGCCGTTTGCCGGGCGATTTGATCCCAATCATAGGCCGATGAAACCCGTTCTCGTCCGCCCCGCCCCATCGCCAAAAGCTCCTCCGGATGTCCCTCCGCCCATGCAAGCCGTTCCCCCAAACCTTCCTCGGACCCCTGCGGGAATGTCAGCCCTACCCGGCCCGTGGGGGCCTCAACCCCATCCAGTACTTCCAAGTTCTCCGGGATGTCGCTCACCAGTGCCGGAGTCGCGTGGCTCATGGCCTCCAGCAAGGTGATCGGAAGCCCCTCCAGTTCCGAAGGCAATATGTACAAATACGCGTTCGCGTACAGCTCTTCAAGAACCTCTCCATACTGGTAGCCTGTAAAGAGGATGCGAGGATCATCTCCAGCCAGCGATCGTAAGCGCTGGACGTATGCATCCGTGTAGACTCCACCGCCCGTAATCACCAGCTTGCGGTTCGTCTTCAAACGCCTGAAGGACTGTATCAGATAGTGACACCCCTTCTCCGGAACGAGCCGAGCCAAAAAGAGGTAGTAACCACCCCGTTCCAACCCCCACTGCGACGTGATCCGCGCGCTCCCGACCTCCCCCGGCATCCGTATCCCATTGGGTATGTAAGCGGGGTGAATTCCAAATCTCTCCTCGTAATACCGGGTCATCGTTCGGGATACACAGATGGTGCCATCCACCCAGCGGGCCGACGAAATCTCGCCGAGCTTTAAATAGGCGGACGCCAACCGCCCCCACTTCTCGCGTTGCCAATCCAGCCCGTGCACCGTCGCAACCGTTCGCGAACGGCCTACCCGCGAGAGCCAAGCGGCCGTGCTCGGCCCCTGTGCATGGAAATGAACGATGTCCATCCCACGCGGGATGGCATGGAACGTCGAAAGAAACGTGTGGGAAATAGCGTCGAGGTGCTTGGTTCGAATGCTGGGCAGCGTGTACAACCGCATTCCAAGGTACTCCTTCAGAAAGCCCCCCTCCTGGGCTGTTTGCCCATAGTACGGTCGTACGTAGACAGAGACCTCGTGTCCCATCGCCACGAGCCGACGGCCCAGCTCCTCCACATGGCGCTCCGGCCCGCCATAGGTCGCGGGAACCCCCTTCTGCCCTATCATCGCAATCTTCATCGCAGCTCAACCTCTCCCGCTTGGATTGTGCCCCAACCGAACCGACCCTCACGTGTGGGGTCTTCCCTTCCCAACCACGAGGATCCTGGAGACCCCTCCCCCACGCGGCCAACATGGATCAGCCGTCAATATACCCCAGGGCACGCAGGCGCTCTTTGACCTCTTCTTCCACATCAAGCGAGGAATCACCCGAAAGCCTAGCCTTCTGCTCGGCGATAAAGGCCTGCACAGCAGCAAGTCGATCTGCGGCCGCGCCCCGTAGGGCGGCGGCGGTTTCCGCTTGCTGATCGAGCAAATCACGCTCTTCATCTCCCCCGGTCCCGAGCCGGTAGAGCGATTCGCCCCCGTCCGATGCCCATTGCCACTTCCATTCAGAGGTCCGCGCAGTGAGGAGTTGTCGATCGTATTTCTTTAAGGAGTTCCGCAGGTGATCGGCGTCCGGGCCAAACGGCTTCAGCAGTTCCGAAAACGCGACCGGATGGGTGGCCGGAGCATTCGCATCGCGAGGGAGCTCTCGAACGTCCGCGTCGAACTGCTCCTCCCGCAGACGCGCCAGTTCATCTTGAGTGCGCTGGCCAGGGATCAAGGACAACAGAGTCGGCGCCAAATCCATGGTCTGGACCTGCCCGCCCACCCGCGTTCCGCCCGATCCTCCCCCCGGATAACGCACCAAAAGGGGCACGTGGATCAGCGTATCTGCCAAGCTCCACTGATGGCCCATCATGCCGTGATCCCCCACGTTTTCGCCGTGGTCCGAGGTCACAATCAAGAGGCTCCGGTCCAAGAGTCCGCGCCGACGCAGGAAGGTAACCAAGCGCCCGATTTGATCATCCAGATAGGCGATCGAGGCATGGTACAGTGCGGTAAGCAGCTCAAAATCCTCCGGGGGCATCCTGCATTGGCCTAAGAAGTGGCGATAGGCGTTCTGGTTGACCAACCACGGCTTTAGCCTCATACCCGCAGGCATAAACCGATCCCTAAAATACCCCATCGGTAAATAGGGTGCGTGGGTCTCGCCAAAGTGCATGAAAACAAAAGCCGAATCCCCCGCCCGATGGGCCAGTTCCACCTCGGTGCCGGCTTCCCGAACCACGCGTGAGGCACCCTTGTCAAAGAACCTGGTCGCTTCCCAGATCGCCCGCTTCATCCAGGGCCCGTACCCGGAATAATCGACCGCCTCCACATGGCGGGTTTGCCCGTCGCTCGAAAACCCGGTGTCACCCTTTCGCCGCCGTTGCTTGAGCCAGCGATAAGCCCGGACCGGAACCGCATCCATGATGTCGTCGACAAAATGGGAAAAGCCGCGGTGGAGCCCGGAGAACGGCGAGACATACGGATTATCCGAATAAGCCGTGGTTCGATAACCCTCTTTCTGCAGCACCTCCGCCACGGTCAGGAATTGGTCGCTCAGGCGATCACCATCGAAGACCAAGCCATGCCGCGACGGATAGGTCCCAGTGAACATGCTCGCATGCGAGGCCATGGTCCAGCAGGCGCTGCTGACCGCTTGCTCGTAGACCACGGCTTCCCGCGCCAGTTCCTCAAGGCGTGGAGTCGTCTCCAATCCCAATCCGGGATTGGAGAAGGAACAACTCTTCGCCCGCGTCGCATCCATGACGATCCAAACGATGTGTAAAGGTTCTTTCATCCTGTCTCATCTCCTCGGGGGAGCCCCCCTCCGGCGGTGTGCCCCTGCGAGGCACCGCCATTCGAAGCGGTCACCTCTTCCGCCGACGGCCACATTTGACCGCGCCTCACCATCGCAATCCCCTTAAACAAGCCCTGGAATGGGGCCAACGATCGCTCCTGAATACCGCGTAAAATGCCCCAATAGACGACAAGCCCAATCAGGGCACGCCAATACGCCGGTCGCGAAAACCGCTCCAATACACGATTCTTCTCAAAGAGATAGCGGTAATTCACCACCATCATCGCGCAATAGTCCCGCCTGGAGTGCCGGCCCGCCGGCGCGGCATGATGCACAGCGGTCACAGAAGGGTCGTACAACATCCCATACCTGCGCCCGAGCCGGAACGTGAAGTCCACATCCTCCATCAAGGCATAGCCCTCGAGCATCTCATCAAAAGAATACTCAGGATAGACCGAGCGACGTACCGCCAGGCAGGTGCCCGGGAGTACCTCGACCGGGATGACGCCCTCGGTTCGAGCCAACGGGAAGATCCCAAATCCGGAGGGCTGCATTCGACCTTCCACCCCGATTCGCGAGAGCCCGAAAAGACTCCGCACAATCTGGCCCAAACGCCCAGGCAGCCGGGTACAATCGTCAATTCGACCCGCAACCGCACCCAGTTGTCCATTCACATCACGTCCAAAATGCTTTGCCAAGACCCCCGCGAACCGCGGCTCCGGAGTCAGATCGTCATCCGATAGAAAGAGGATATCCGCCTCTGCGTACCGAAACCCAATATTCCTCTGCCGGGGCAGTCCGGATAAACTTTCCACGAGTCGGACCCGGGCCAGCAATCCCTCCTGCTCCATGATCTCACGGGTCTTCGACAGATCGCCGGACTCTACGATCACGACCTCATGGATGGGTGCCTCCTGAGCAAGCCATGCACGCACCGTAGGAACCAGATCCTGCTGTCGATTCCGCGTCGGTATCACCACCCCGAGGCGAAGCGCAGCATCCGGTTGCGCGATGAGCCCCAATGCCTCGTTCAAAGCCGGCGCTTTTCGTCCAGATCCTGATCCCCCAAGCGCTCGGCGACCGCGTTCAGATCGATCCACCGAAAGACCTCCCCCGTTGGGGCAACGCCTTCGGATCAGCCTTGGGCGTCTTCTCCCCTCCCGCAGAGTCATCGGAGGCCGGTTGAAGCTCCGGCGCCTCGTAGCAATAGTCGTAGTAACTGGTCACCATCGCCCCCAGTATGATCAAGAGCGTGATGGTCTGGAAGACCGCCAGGAAGTCGTCAATGACCGCGATCATCATCCATTGCAGCGAGATCGCCATCAAGGCGCCCGCCAGGGCCTTGCCAAACTTGTCTTGATCCATGCTCCGGTAACGATTCAGGCCGAGCCGAAGAAATCCGACCATGGTCAGGATCAGCAGCGCAAATCCCGGAATACCCAGCTCGACCAACAACTGCAGATACTCTCCGTGCCCCGTGATCGGATACTGGAAGTCTACGTTGACAAAGAGATTGTACCAGGCAATCGATCCGTACCCACACCCATAGAATACGTAGTTGCCGATATACTTGAGCTCGCTCTTCCAGAGCCCGATGCGCCATTCGACCGAATTGTCCGGCACCAACTCGTGCCAAGGAGTCGCCGTCTGCTGCTGAACAAACAGGTCCACAAACCGGTCCGAAAGCGCAGGAAAAAGGACCGCTCCGACAATGATGAAGAAGAACAACGCAGTCGCCTTGCGCTCACGCGAAACCATCGGCGTGAAAAAGAGCAGCGGGGCGTTCGACAGGAAGAACGCCAGCATCGCGGCGCGGGTCTTCGTCAGGATCAGGACCGATGCCAAGAGAAACAAAAGCCCCCATCTCAGGATATTCGGTTTGTTGGAAACGACCAAAGGCCACAAAATAAGGGTACCCAAGGCCATCGCATACTGGCCCACCGCCCACGGCTTCGAATACGAAAGGCCGCCGAGCCGTGAACTCTCCTGGAGAAAGATGCCCGGATTGCGCAAAAAACCGTAGACCGCATACGCCACGTTCGGCAGCGCCGCCAAACAGAGGACATTGATGAGCAACATCATGTCCTTCTTCGTACGAAACTCCCCCAGCACCAAAAAAAAGAGGACCGGATAGCCGACGATTCGCAGGCCAAAGCGTATCGTCGCCCAGCGCCAAACGCTCCACAAAACCGTCGCCACAATGTAGATGACGAAGAGCGAGAAAAACTTCAACTCGTTCGGCCACTTCACACGGTGTTTGTTCATGATCCAATAGAACAATCCAAAGACCACGACCACCAGGTTGAGGATGCCGTCCACACCCAGGCCGGCCAGCGATTGCACTCGAACTATGTGAAGGTTGGCACGAACGAAAATCAGGATCAAGACCGCCATCTTCGCCTGCGAAAAGAACAGCAGCGTGAAGAGCAGCCCGCCCATCAGAATCGCGACCAAAAGCATCTGGCCCAGACCGATCAGCAGCGCGACAACGAGGGAGTAAAGCACGATCCCGCCGAAGACGATGACCTGGGTCATAATCTCGCGGGTTTGAAGCTCTAGTGACAGCGTATCCATTTTCTTAACGGTGCCCGTGGTCTGAACAATCTACCCTTCGAAAGGGTCCCCTGCCCGGCCTGCCAAGCTAAAGACCAGGATTTTCGGTAGTCTATCCGATTTCAACCGCAACATCACCCCTGTTTATTCCGCGCCCTCCCGGAAGCCGAGCCCGGAGAAGGCTGTCCAGCCTGGCCGCCAGATTCTTGCTGAGATACCGGTGCGTCACGGCCTGTTGCTCGACCCATGGCGCCGAGCCGTCTCCGCCCCGGCAGCGAACAAGAAAGCCCTCCAGGGCTGTGGCTATCCCCTCGGGGGCCAAACTGCCAACGCCAAAGCCCATTCCGGAGGTCTCCAAGATTCGGTCCGCCTCACTGCCCGGCTCTTGAACCGCAAAGATAGGACGGCGCATGTGCAAATACTCGTATAGTTTGGCGGGAATCACCGGCACCTCTGTCCCGAGAATGTTGAAGAGGACCAATGCATCCGCCCCAAGCATGTAACGCAGTGCCGTTGGATGGTCAACCGGTCCGACCACTTCGATCAGGTCCGCAACCCCGATTCTCTTCGCCATGGCTGAAGCCGCCTCAGGCGCGTGCGGCCCGTTGTATCGGTCCGAAAATGGACCCACCATTGAAAAGACCAATCCATCGACCAAATCAGGCCTGCGGTCCCGAACCCGCCTCAAACCCTCCAGGAACGGCTCAGGCGTCCGCCCCTTGAAGAACCGCCCCGCATGCACCATGCGGAACTTCCCCCGCCCTCGCAACGGCTCCAGTCCGGCCCAGTCCGATGGGTCGGCTCCATTGGGCAACACCACCACTTCACCCGCTGCCCCCGATTCCATGAACAGACGGCCCGCCCGCTCCGTGTTGCCGATCACAATGTCGGCATGATTCAAGTACAGTCGCTCCATCCCCCTTAAAAGCCGCTGACGAGTCCGCCCCACCCGATGGACGATGGTCGCGTCCACGGTGTAGTCACGGTAGTCCGCCACCCATGGGATGCCATAAACCGATTTGAGACAGAGGCCTACCGTGTGCGCCGACATCGCCGGGGGGGAACTCGTCACCACCGCGTCATACCGCCCGCCTAGAAAGAGCCGGCGCGCTGTCGGTAACCCCTGAATCAGCCAGCCCAGCATCTCGAACCGAAGCCAGCCGGGATCCGGAACCGTCGCCACACGGTCCACCCCGGGTACATCACAATCGAAGTCAGCGGCCTTTCCAACCTCACAACGGGGGCCGAGCGTCAGGCAATCGATTTCCCATCCCAATTCATGCAGATACTTCGACAATCGGCGCCATCGCAAAGCACCGACATAGGTTCGGTCCAGAAAAAAGAGTGTGACCAGCAGGATGCGCACAAGAAATGACCCTCTCTCCCTTTATTCTCCGTCGAATTCGTATCGACCTGTCCCATGAAATCACTCAGACCGAGTACCGGCTCCGCTTCCAGTGCCACCTCCTTGGAGGAAGCAAGTGATTTCCTCCACAATCCGCTCAGCCGAGTGCCCGTCTCCATAAGGGCTCGCCCGATGCGCCATCGCCTCGTACTCCTGTGGAAAATCCAACAACAACCGCGCGGCAGCCACGATCGCATTGGGATCGGTCCCGACCAGGCGAGCCACACCGACCTCCACCCCCTCTGGCCGCTCGGTGGTGTCGCGCAAAATCAAAACCGGCTTTCCCAAGGAGGGCGCTTCCTCCTGGATCCCCCCAGAATCGGTCATCACAAACCTGCATTTTTGGAGCAGTTCAATCAACTCGCCATACCCTACCGGCGCCAGTAGGTCGACATTGTCCAGACCATCCAGTGCCTTGTGGACAGCCCCCCCAACCGCGGGATTCGGGTGGACCGGATACACCCAGCGCAGGTCGGGATAGGCACGGGCCAAAAGGCGAATGGCTTCACAGATGCCTATCAGGGGCAACCCGTGGTTCTCCCGCCGATGGGCCGTGATCAGTACGATCCCATTCGTTCGGAACTGGGGAAAACACTCCGTCCCCGCTTGCCGCATCGTCCAGTGGAGCGTGTCGATTCCAGGGTTTCCAGTCACCTTGAAATGATGTACCCCCTCCCTGCGAAGATTCTCCCCGGCCCATTCGGTCGGGGCAAAATGCAGGGAACTCATCCGATCGATCCCTTGCCGATTCCACTCCTCTGGAAACGGGGCACCCATTCGCCAAGTTCGAAGTCCTGCCTCCACATGAGCGATCGGGATCCCCCGATAAAATGCCGCCAACGCAGCCACCCAGGCAGAGGTCGTGTCCCCCTGTACCACCACACAAGAGGGTTGGTGGATCGCCAACACCCCGTCGATCTTCTGCAGCAAACGCACGGTCAGCTCCGCCAATGAGATCCCTGCCTCCATCACTCCGGAAAGACGAACGGCAACCTCCAATTCCAATTGGGCCAGGAAAGGCTCCAGAAGGTCACCATGCTGCCCGGTCATGAGCACCAGCCAGGGTCGTCCACCCCGGGCCTTCCCCGCCGCAACGACACGGGCCATCTTGATCGCCTCGGGGCGAGTCCCGATCACGGCAAGAATTGGACCGATTCCCGCACCGACCGGACCCCTAACCGCTGGCGTCAGTTCAGGAATTGATGGGTGAACCATGGAATCCCCCCCCAGTTATCGGGACCGTTTGCCACGAATTCTCAGACGCGCTCAGGTCTCTTCCGCCTCCGTACTGGATGGTGTCGGTTGCGATATCCCGAGCTCTGCCTCAATCGCCTTGACATTCGCAAGCGAGGCCTCATCATCCGGGGCCCATTCAAGGACTTGGCGGAAGATATCGAGCGCATCTTGTGTCCGTTCTTCGGAACGTAGCCATATCCCATACTGCGTGTTGATGAAGGCATTGTGCGGATCCATCGAGATGGCCTCTAAATACAATGCCTCCGCAGTCGAACGATCTCCCGCCCAGGTCTCTAATTCCGCCTGGCGGTGGACAATCTCGGCACTGATCGGGTTGAGCTGCCGGGCAATCTCATACCAGCTTCTAGCCTTCACGGATAACTCGGCCCGCCAGTCCTTCTCGATGGCCCAAGTAGCCTGCACCCGAAAGAGGTCACCCAACGCCATCGCAATTCTGAAGTCTTGCGGATCCGTTGCCCATGCCTTGGTCAGCTCCTCTTCAGCCAACTCCCACTCAATCTCATCGGCAAAGGCCTCGCCCTTGAGCAAGTGCTGCGTTCCCCAGAAGTTCTGCCAGAAACTGGTGAAGCAGACCAGAACGATCAAAATCAATGCAAAAGAGAGTGCTCCACGGCTCAGCCGCGGCAGCGGCACCGCATGCACGACCCCGACCTCTTTGGCTCGACAGAGGGATAGGCCGACCAATGCCATCATCACCAATGCGTTGGCGGGGATCTGGAGGTTGAAATCGACCAGTCCGTGGATGTGCTGCATGAAGAGTGCTGTCATCGCCGCAGCGGCGAGGGCGCGTTCGTTGAAAACCACCGTTTTCCGATACACCCGTATCAAGAGGCCCCAGATCAGAACCACCACCCCTCCAAAAAGCACGGTTCCAACCAACCCGTATTCACTGAGCAATTGCAGGTAGTCGTTGTGCACATACCGCGGCCCCAGCTGCATCGCAGGGTTGCGATACCGCGCATGCATCCAGTGGTAGGTGAAGGGGCCCCATCCAATTACCGGATGCTCCTTGAAGCCCTCCATCGCACTCTCCCACATCATCAGACGCGCAACGAAACTCTGGTCGTCCAGATTGCTCTGCATGATGCGTTCTTGGATCTTCTCGGACTGATTCCATGTGGCGACGGAAACCACGACGATCCCAAATGCAATCAGGAGCGCAACACGCAACTTCGCAAGCCGACTCTCCACCGCCAGAAAAACGAAAAAGAAGAGACCCGGGATCGTACTCAGCCACGAGCCACGCGACATGCTGAAAAGGATGCCGCCAAACATCGCGACCAAACTGTACGCCGAAGCGAGCTTCGCACTCCAACTCCAGTCGCTCAGCAGGACCACCGCCAACGCGAAAGGCCAGAGCATCTCCAAAAGCCCTGCAAAGTGGTTCGGACACCCGTAGGTGCCGCTGGCCCGACCTCGATATTGCTCGGCCCGAGTCATGCCCCAGACCTCGTCGATGCCCCGGAAATATTGAAGGAGTCCGTAGGAGGCGATCAGCGCCCCCAGGACCACGAGAATCATGATCAGGGAGCGTTGCTGCCACTTGTGGCGAATCAGCGAAGTCACCCCCAGCAACATACTGGTGGCCGCCAATACAAGCATCACGCTCTGGCGGGACGCCCAGGGAACCGGTGTCCATAACATCGAGAGCGTGACATATCCGGCAAATACCAGGAGTGCTCCGGCCGCCTTTCGATCTAAATGCTGCCAGCGCGGCAACACCCAGGGACCGATCGCACAAAGGAGAGCCAGCATCGCCGAGGCGCACACGACCAGGCCAAAGAGCAAGGTCCGCTGAGGGATCGCCCCCAGTGCCAAGGGGCCGAAAATGACAATCATTCCGACAAGTACCGCGGCCGAAATATCGAAGACCGAGACCCAGAGATTGTCTCCTTCCTCGCGATATCGTCGCCGTCGCCCGGCCGGCCTGACCGCGAGATTCTCAGGCGTCATCTTCACATCACTCATGATTGTTCTTCCCTCAAAGAGAATGGAGGCGCTGCCTCATGGATCGCGCCTCCACCTCGTATCCTCATCACGTCGCTAGTGCTGGACACAGAACGTTAAAAATTAGCTGAACCATCGGCGCGGCACACGGATCTTGTCTCCCGGCTGGATTTCGATGTCCAGGCTGGGATCCTTCTCGATCTTGGTACAATCAACCACCATCCGCTGGTCGCCCCGGGTCACAATGACGTTTTTCTTGTCGGCCCAGTCGGTCCAACTGCCCGCCATCGCAATCGCTCGCATCAAAGTGATGCCGCTGGTGTAGACGAGCTGACCACCACTTGCACGGATCTCCCCCTCGATGTAGAAGAAGCGATCCTTGGTCAGAATCACGGTGACCTGAGGATTCTTGTAGTACCCCTCCTGGATGAAGATCTCTCGAATGTCCTCCTCCAGCTTCGCCGTGGTCTTCCCCTCCGCGAAAATATCGCCGATCATCGGCAGCGTGATGTTTCCGTAATCGTCCACACGATCTTCCACATTGGCTTGCGGCACATCTGTGATCGTGATCCGTATCACGATCCCATCCCCAGGGCGAATGAGATCCTCTCTGGAGCTCATGTTTTCACCCCCATCCGTCTCAGTGCCGGAGATGCCAATCTCCCCCGTGCCCCCACCGTCGGCAACCACGATTGGAGTCTCCGGACTGCGTGCACAAGAGGCGGTGAAGGCCACCACCAGCAGAAGCCATGGCAACGATAGTCGCGTATTCAAAGTCATCACCGATCGACCCCTTCTTCACGACACCCACCCCCGTCTTCCGGGGCCGGAGTCGATTTATCACCCAAGTGATCCCTTTGGACCGTTTGGAAATTTATTTTGATCTCGCCCGAAGGCCTGGCCTCATTCCCACTGTTAACGGCGTTACCCTATCCGATAATCAGCGTCCTGTTCAAGGTCGGAACAAGGCCATGCCTCACCTTCGCTGGGCGTCGTTGGACACCTTTGCAACGGAATCAGTACGCCTCACCGACATCCAATTCCTTCGGACGATCGGGCGTACGCTCCTCCTGTGGACCGTAGTAGTGCGAATAGTAAGTGTGGTAATAATAGTAGTAGTCGTCACGCATGACATTGATGTTGTTCAAGACAACACCCACCAGCCGACCACCGACGTTCTCAACCATCTTCTTCGCACGATTCGACATCACCTTCGGGTATTTCCGATACTGGACAACCAGTAGCGCCAGGTCGACCTCCGATGCCAAAACAGAGGCGTCACTCACACCCACAATCGGCGGCGAATCGAAAAAGATGTAATCGTAGCGGGACTTCAAGGTCTTGATCAGTTCCCGCATCCGCTGGGAATTCAGAATCCCGACCGAGGTCCGAGGCAGCTTGCCGCTGGGAAGGAAATGCAAATTCGGCACACTCGTGCTCTTGATTGTTTCCTCAATCGGAACATCCCGCATCAGCACGTTGGTCAAACCGAAATCGTTCGACATCCCGAGGATCTTATGGAGAGCAGGACGCCGGAGATCCGAGTCGACCAATAGCACCTTGTCACCCAGCTGTGCACAGACATAAGCAAGATTGAACAGCGTGGTGGATTTCCCCTCGCCAACCCCGCCCGAGACAATGGTGATGGCATTGGCGCCTGGGTCCTTGGCGGCAAACTGCAGATTCGTTCGCAATACCCGATACGCCTCTGCATGCGGGCTGTCCGGACCCTCCTCCACCAAAGGACGAACACGCTGCGGTATGATGCCAAGAACCGGCAGACCGAGGAAACGTTCGACGTCGTCGATCGTCTTCACACTGGTGTCCATGTACTCTATGAAATATGCGAGCGCGACACCCAGGAAGAGACCACCAAAAATACTGGCCAGGATGTTGAGCGTCCAGCTCGGGGAAAAGGGCGACCTAGGCTCCACCGCGGTCTCAACGACCTCGACAGGGGTGCTCGGAATCTCGAGTTCAATCACCTCTTGGGCCACCCGATGCTCCAACGCGGTCAAAACCTGCTTGGCTGCGTCCCGATCGCGCAAGGCGCGCTCGAAAGGCAAAAATGCCTCCCGGTGTCGCTCCAGATCCTGATTCCGTAACAGGTCCATCTCTTGTTCGAGATTCTCTACCCTGCGCTGGGCGACATCATAACGGGATGCTAGACCCTCCTTGATCGCTACCAGTTTCTGCTCCTTCGCCCGCCGCAACTCGTCGATCGTGGTCTGAAACTTGACCATCTCCGGGTGCTTCGGCCCATAGTTCTCCTCAGCTGCCCGGTAGGCGATTTCGGCCTCGACCAGTTGCTGGTTCAAAGTGTTGTAGCTCGGGTCGTTGACCAAAAAGGGAATAGCGTCTTCAAGCTGCTTCCCCTCAAGACTCTCGACCTTTTGGAGTTGCGCTTCCGCCGTCCAGAGATCGAGTCGGGCGCGCTCCAGCTCCAGCTGAAGTTGATCAAGACGCTCTTTGCTCAACTCCGCGCCCGTCGCACCAAATACGATCTGATTCTGGAGACGGAGATCCTCGACGTTGTCTTCCAATTCACGCACCTTGAACTTCTGCTGGTCCATCTCCTCCTGCATCTGGACAAGGGCGTCGCTGTACTTCTTCTTGACCGAGGCCAACCGAGTCTCCTGAAAGACCTCGGCAATCTTGTTCGCGATCGCGGCAGCCTCGGCACTGTCCCGGCTGGTCACCTGGACCTCAATGATGGTCGTGCCCCGGACCTGCACCGTCTCCACCATCGAGCGGAGACGGGATATCGTGCTCTCGAGGTCCATCTCCTCCTGGTTGTCGTTGAATTGACGCCCCCAAACCTCTTGCAGATTCATGTCCCGAATCACCCCGGTCAAGACCGGTCGAGACCGAATCAACTCAAATTGAGTCAGATAAAAGTAAGGGTCGTATTGAGATTGCCTCCCCCGGTCGACCAACTCGATGTCCGGACGATACTGATCAATGGTAATTCGGACCGATGCCCGATATTTCTCGGGCATGATCAGGGTGATGATAAACACGGTCAGGATGATCAGCACCGACACGGTGATGATGATCTCTTTGCGTGCTCGAATCACCCGCCAGTAATCGAGAAAATGGAGACTACTGTCCTGCTGCTTCTCATCCATGGTCTGATTCCAACTCCTTGAGAGGCCGGGGAGACTGGCCGTCTATTCTTGAATCCATCCGAGCAGATCCGCCCGGCCGATTCCCTTCTATGACCCAATTGGCCTTAACAACGCAAGACGGGAAGGCACTTTTCAAACATTTTCCCCGATAACCCGCGAAAAATCAATCCTGCCCCACCCAGCCATCTGTGGTGGAGTGAGCACGCACCAATCCCGTGCGCCGTGTCCGGACATGCCCCGAGCGATCCTCGGGCAGCAGCTCCCTTGAGGCTGTCCGAAAAGGTCAATGGCGAAGCAAGATCGGGGTCGGGGTCGCTATCGGCCTCGGGATCGAAAGGACTCGGGATGGGATTCGGCCCCGAGGAACCGGGTAGTAGGGCAACCATTTTGATGCGGTGCTGACAAAACTCGGCAGCGTCGTTTGAGCGGTGCTCAGAAGGCCGGGTTCCATACAGAACAGGAGTCGATCCCGATCCCGATTCCGACCCCGACCCCGACACCGATTCCAACAATGATCTGACTGATCGGCAACCATTGCCTAGAGGCGACGCAGGCGACGCCTGATCGAGCGCACCTTTTCGGACGACAAATCCCCAGGAAAACTCTCGTTTCCCAAAAGGAGAGGACGCCGACCCTCGCACTGCCGGGGTCGGCGTCCGCTGCAATCACGGATTCGGATGAATACGTTCCTGGCCTAAGCCAATCCGTACATCTCCGAAGTCACCGAATTGTTCTCTAGCAAATCAGTAGGTCACCCGAAGACCGAGATAGATTCGATTCCGGTCATACGAACGATCGAAATCCGAATCCAAATCGTTGAACAAGTAGCCGGCTTCCGCGGAAACCATCTCGGTGATCTTGTAGGCCAGACGAGCGGAAAGCCGCCACCAGGCCTCATCCCCATCACCACCACCGTCTACTGCATCTTCGGAATCATACTCGTTCAGGTCGTACTGGCCGGCGAGATAGAGGTCAATGCGACGGGTGATCTCCTGCTTGTATTGCAGGTAAATTCCGTGATGATCGGACTTGAGGTAACGCCCGAGGTCGGTCTCGCTCATGCTGAGACGATACCCACCGGTCAGGCGTGCCTTCTTGGTCAGATTGTAGGTAGCGCTGGCATCAACATAAGGCGCATTGTCGTCGCCACGATACTCGGAATCGAAATCCCGATTCTCGAAACCGGCACGCAGACTGGTCGTCAACCGGGACGTAAAGGCGTGGTCGACACCCGCAAACAGGAAGTGCGAGGTCGAATCCTTCTCGGAAACGTCGTAGCTCGTATCCTGAATGCGATAGCTGACAACACCAACCGTGGTCGGGTTGATCTGCTTCAGGAGATCGGCGCCGCCGACCACCGTGTCGCGATCCAAAGCATCCGCAACCAAATCCTCGTCGTAACGGTAGAAGAGGTAGCGACCCGATACCGCCATGTCCAGCGTCTCGGTCAATTTGTACTTCATGCCCAGGTTGGTCGAGTTGTACAGGAAGTCTTCCTCGCGCACCCGGTTGATGTTGTTAGGATCCAACTCAGGATCCTGCGCCACGCGAAGCGAATTGGATGCACTTGCCTGCAGGCTCGGAGAGAACTCCGTGCTCGCCGCCACATCAAAATCGTGCGTGAGATCCTCTGAATCCGGCTCGCGATCGTCATACCAGATGTAACTGAACCGATAATCCGCCGCCAGATGCGAGGTCTCGATCGGGTAGTTCAACTTTACCTGCGGCTGGACGATCACCTTAAAACTGTCCTGCTCGTCCTCACTGCGATACGTCCAGACGTTGTCGTCGTACTCGACCCGCGTGCGAAGCTCTGCGTTGAGTATCTGCCCCCGGTCCTCCGGAGACACGGGCTCGTAAACGGCTTGTACCGCCGAGGACCCCATCACCAACACCATACCCGCGGCGAGTAGGCTGTTATGCGCTTTCCTCATAATTTCTTTGCCTCCCCTAGCCTCCACGATAAAGGCACCTTCCAATGATTGCTTGCTATGAAATTGTATCCACCGGTCGCCCAGAATCCACCTTGGTCGTCAAACCGTTTCTCCCAAAGCTACCTGGCAGATTATTTCAGGAACATGGCCGCATGCGCGATACCTTCTACCCCGATACAGCCATGCTCCTCCTTTTTTTTTCAACGCAGGCTCCTACCTCCGGACGTCCAAGGGAGTCACGGGACGCTGAACCTTCTTCGCCGTACGTGACTTGAACGGGAGCTTCGTGATCACCTCCGTCACTTCCTTGACCGTGACAGGACGACCCACGACGTAGAGATTGCCTCCGAGCGGCGCAACCGCTCCGCCCTGATCCGCGCCACCTGTGGGTTCATCCTCCGGATTGAAGGCCCGCATGTCGTGCCGCAAAATCGGATCGACTTGCGCGCCGATCGTGTTGGTGGTCGTCTCGGCAAACCGATTCCGGCTGCGAATCTTCGCCAGCGCTCCGGTCGAGGCCGCCACGGAAATGTTCAGCTCCTGGAGCTTCGCGATGCAGGCCTGGTAGTCGTCAATATCTTCCACCTCGCCCGCCAAGCCCAAAGCCTGAACCATCAACCGCGCCAAAACGCCCTTGTCCAAATTCGCGTCCGAATCCCAGTTGTCCTTCGGAAAAATTCCGTTCTGAGCCAGGACCTGATAGTATTGATCCTGCCCGGCGCCAGGAGCGACATATTTGCCAAGGCCCATAACCCGGACAAGCAGACGAGCAAACTCCGCCTGCGTGATTTCCTGGCTACCCCCATCATCCTGTGCAACGGCCGTGGTCGGGATCAGCACAAGGCTGGTAACCAAAAACAGCGCCGCGCAGGTGATGCCCGCGATCATCTTCTTCATGTAAGACCTCCTAGACAGGATTACTGTATCGAATGATGCATGACTTGAAATGACGTTACCAAACCAGCGGTTGAAGTCAACTAATCTTTTCAGCTTATCTTTTCCCGGCCGGTTTTCTTGTGCTCCCTCGAACCTCCCGTCTCAACCAATGTTCGTATTGAAACACGATATCTCCGAGAACTAGACACATTCTCGCCGAGCAACCTCTCTTCGACAATAAGAAAATTCATACGATTTGAAAATTTTCAGCCCCTCCTCCGCTCCAACAGCCATTCTCACCATTCCATACTTTTACAACTCCCGCTACGAACTTTGTTTACAATATGAACCCCAGCCGGATCACAGTCCCATCAAGGAACCGGCGACTGCCTTGCCGGGCGGTCGTAAAGGAAATACGCCCACGCCTTCTCGCCCTGCAGCGGGTATCCCACATAACGCAGGTGCTGGTCCAAGGGGAACCGCGCCGGGTTCCCCACCTGGCCCAAAGCCAACTGCGCCCAGTCCCGATACCCCCCCACGGAAAGATCGTCCAGGGGCTTCAGATTCCTGAACCGGGGCGAAATGTACATGACCGAGATCTCATGATAGAAATCGTGGATCCCCGCGAAATCAGAGAACTGGGCTGGTAACATGAGCGTTCGCTCGCCGCCATACCAGGCCACCGCCTCCGGCAAATCCGAAACTACCAAAAGGCGACCGTCCGATCCGGTCTTCGCCTCCATTCGCAGCCTTGCGTCTTGAACAACCTCGTTCGACAGCCCGAGGATGATGTGCCGCGGACTGTAGGGCGGAAACTGGTCAGGAAGGCGGGGCCCCAAAAACGTCAGTAGAAACCCTGAGATGTTCAAGAACACAAAGGCCATGATCGCCAAGCGCCGGAGGATCGATACCCGGATATCAAGCCGGTCCAGCATCAGATAGAAAAAGCCGACCCCATAGAGAAGCACCAGGGGATAGAGCGCCTTGCCCAACATAAAGTGCCCCTGCTGTCCAACCGCCGCCGCACCGATCATCACCAGGCCGATCATCCAGAAGGTCAGCCAGCGAAAGCGGTTCACTTCCACCTTTCGAAAGCGAAACGGAAGGATCGCCATAAACGCCCCCATCATCCAGCCGTCACCGATATCTTTGACGTGGCCGACAAAGGCCTCACGCAGATTCAACATCCACTTGATCAAAAACCCGCCGATTCCGACCGAGGAGAAGTCCGGACGCAGGCTCTCCTGCAGCGAACGCAACGAGGCCATCGGCGTATCCGCAAACATGGACAAAGGAGCCAACCCGAAGACCCCGTACGGCACCCTCGTCGCGTGGAGATTCAGAAGCACCACCGGCAAAAGGACGCATCCCATGGCACCGAGCCCCATGAACAGGGCCCGTCCTGAATGCGGCTGATAACTGCGCCATACCACAATCAGCCACGGCAGCCATAGCAAAATCAACGAATAGTACGTGATCCCTGCCAGCGCGATCGAGACCGCACTGACCATCAGGTATACCCACGCGGCCAACCACCCCGGCCCCTGTTCGTGTCGCAGGGATCCCTTCAGCAGCGTGTAAAGCGACAGCGTCACCAAAAACAGGACCAGGACAAACGGGCGCCCCGAAAGGGCCGCCTTCCAAAGGTCGTCGCAAAGGAAAAAGAGCCACAACGAGGTGAAGGCAACCCGCTGGTCAAATAGAAGCCGACCCATCCGATAGGTCATCAGCACCGAGAGGACAAAGAGCACGACTCCAAAGGGCAACAATAATCGCATCTCGATTGGAAACCGACGCCCTATCTCCTCGGGCCCCGGGAAAAAGAGCTCCTGCGGACTCTGGATCACGGAGGCCCCACGCAACACAAGGCTTAACACGGCAGGGTAAAAAGGCGCCCGAAACAACTCCTTCATCTCGGGGAGCGGCACCACCGGTTCCCCGACCACACTCTGAAGGAACCAAATCTGTAGGGGACGAACTACGTCGGTGACATACCCCCGTCCCAAGGAGAGATTGCGGGCCAACTGCAGATGATCCATGGCCTCGTCATTGTTCACCCCCCTGAACTGAGTCGCCGGATAGTAGAGGCACACCATCCCGATCAGCACAAAAACCATCACTCGACGCAGGATCAGCGAGCCGATGCCTACATCCATATTCTGGGCCATCGATTGAATCTTGGCCTCCGTTGGGGCTTCCGCCATGGGAACACTACTCCTACCGTTGATAAAAAGGATCGGGCTCCATCCCAAACCAATGGCCCAACCCCAGGGGACGTCCTATTTTGTGATCCGAATCGACCGGAAGATATAGCCTCCAAAAAACCGGTCCTATTTGCAACCCCCGATCCAAACATAGCCGAGGTTCCCCTCAGTCCATCCCGATCACATCACGCTCGCACCTCAAATAGTTCCCCGCTCTTTCGAAGGATTCAAGCCTTCCCGTGCATAAGACTCCTTTGATCCCCCCCCGCGGCAGCCCGATGTCGGGTTGCCATAACGACACAATTGGTCTTTGTTTTAAGTCCCCTAAGGGGATCGAACCCGATCGATCATCAACTCAATAGGAGCTCAAACCATGGATATGAAACTACGGATGACCCCCAAATTGGTTCCCGCCATCCTCCTTGCACTGGCAATCCCGATTGCCTGCTTCGCCGTCAATCCCGGCGAGAAGGCACCGGCGTTTGCCCTGACGGCCACCGACGGTGAGACCTATGACTCCAAGAACGTCGTCGCCAACCACGAAGCCACCGTGATTGTGTTCACCTGCAACACCTGCCCCGTCGCTCGGGCCTATGAAGACCGGATCATCGCGACCGCCAAGGAGTACGCTCCCCGCAAGGTCGCCTTTCTGGCCGTCAATCCCAACGACGCCGACAAGATCCCCCAGGAGAACATGGAGTCCATGAAAAAGCGGGCGGCCGAAAAGGGGTTTCCCTTCCCCTACCTCAGGGATGACACCCAGAGTGTCGCTAAGAGTTACGGCGCGAAGGTCACTCCGCACTTTTTTGTCGCAGACAAAAGCGGCGTAATCCGCTATGTTGGGCGCTTCGACAACAACCAGCAGCAAAACCCCAACGTCAAGACTGCTACCGACCTCCAGAACGCCCTGGACGCCGTTCTGGCCGGGAATGAACCGTTGACCTCCGCGACCAAGGCCTTTGGTTGCGGCATCAAGTGGAAGTAATCATGACCCCATCTCTCTTCCCATCGCCCAACAGGATAAGCCACCCGAATCAATCAGGCAGGCCCCCCAAGGGCAATGGACCGGCCGGCATCGCCTGGGTGATGCCGGCCTTATTCCTGCTTTGCAGCGCCTGCAGCCCGCTCGCCGAACAGGATGCCGACCTGGAAGGCCTGTCCTCCGATCCCATCGCGGATGCCAACTCGCAAGCCGACCTCGACCGAGGACCGGAGCCGATCACCGCTCCCCAGGTTTTCGAGATCATCAAGTCCCAAGAGCTACCCGTGGTCGTCACTCTCTGGGCAGGCTGGCACCCCGAAGCCAGGGCCAACACGCCTCAAATGCTGCCACTCCAACGAGCCCACCAGGCCGGCCGTATCCACTGGATATGGATCGCACTCGAGACCGAGGCCGAAGCGCGAAAGAATACGATACCCGGCTTGCGCAGTCTGGGAATCCAAATCCCCATCCGTATTCAATCTCCCGACGAGAGCGATGCGGATTTCCTGCAAACCCTATGCAGCGACTGGAGTGGAACCCTTCCGACAACTCTGGTCTTTCATCCCAATGGTACACTCAACAAGCGATTCGAGGGACCAGCCTCCGCCTCGGAAATCCTGGCGGTGATCGAATCGTCCGATGTCCCATAGCCCAAGGCTGCCCCCTCCGAAATGGTCCATGGTGAAGCAAGATCGAGCTCGCGATCCAAAGGATGCGGTTGGGATTCGGACTCGAGAAACCGGGTGGCGAGGGCCGGAAGGCCTGGTGCCGTGCAGAGCAGGGATCGATCCCGATCCCGATTTCGATCCCGACACCGATTCCGACGACGATTGGAATGATCTGTCACCATTGCCTCGATGCGAAGCCTGAGGGACCGCGCCCTTTCGGACAGTCCTAGCCTGAGCCCGTCCGAAAAGCCGATTGGCCGACAACGAAAGGTCTCCGGGTTCGGATGGGGAGGACTCCCGCAGAGGACAAAGAGGATGACAGAGGTGCGGAATTGCAGACACATCGGAGCTGTTTTCGCCAATTGCTTTGGTCAGTTAGTGGGAATAATCTCCAAAGAATTGGTTAGATGGACCACAGCATTGGACCTACCCGCCCTCACGGCCTGGTCGAAAACGCCACCGCGCCCTCTGCGGGAGGCTCTCCGGATGGGCTTGGGGAGGGCAGGTTGGAAGCAGCTACCTTTTCGGACAACCTCTAGCCTGAGGCCGTCCGAAAAGGTCCATGGCGAAGCTAGATCGGGGTCGGGGTCGCTATCGGTCTCGGTATCGAAGGGACGCGTGATGGGATTCGGCCATTCAGAACCGGGTACCCCAACCGTATTGTTGCGGTGCTGACACCACTCGCCAGGGAAGTTTGAGCGGTCCGTGAGGGCCAGGTGCCATGCAGGGAAGGGATCGATTCCGATTCCGATTCCGATTCCGACCCCAACCCCGAATCAGGCAATGATCGGACTGATCGGCAACCCCTCGTACACGTACTCGCCGGATCATCGTGTACGTGCACGTGTACCGCTTCGCTGTGTACGTGTACGTTTCTGGGCCGTGCTAGAGGCCGTCCGAAAAGGTCCATGGCGAAGCTAGATCGGACTGATCGACAAC
>ENA-UOOH01001258-UOOH01001258.1-fermentation-metagenome-genome-assembly--contig:-NODE-1258-length-25155-cov-3.763108_pt1 | contig 25155 bp, 28 predicted proteins | sample MGYA00245778_ERZ724025 | MGnify/ENA primary metagenome ERZ724025 (study PRJEB28704, sample SAMN03018313) | fermentation metagenome | biome: anthropogenic terrestrial biome; feature: soil; material... | reverse complement strand
GTAGCTCAGCCGGATAGAGCGTTCGCCTCCTAAGCGAAAGGCCGTGCGTTCGAATCGCGCCGGGGACGCCAGCGCCGCAAAGCGTATGCTTTGCGGCTGTTGTATTCGCCTAATTCCATATACTTCACATCACTCAATAGCGTCCAATTCTACAAACTGCTGGCAGACTTACCGCCATGAACAGGGAATGGTAATAAGTCTTCGTCTTTGATTATCATTCCTTGACAGATACTTCTGACAATTTGTCATGTATAATTGACATTTTGTCATCTATATCATATAATCCGGGTATGGGGAGGGCTGTATGAGAAATGCGCGCATGAAGCTTGCCCGCGTGGAGCGGGATTTGAACCAGGAGCAGCTGGCCCGGCTGGTGGGGGTCACACGGCAGACCATCAGCCTGATTGAATCGGGCGACTATAATCCCACCCTCAATCTGTGCAAGGCCATTTGCCGCGCACTGGGGCGCACGTTGAACGATTTATTCTGGGAGGAATAACGACATGTTTCATCAATTGAAAGATCAGGCAAACTACGACGAACGGCAGATGATGGAGCGGGGTCGCGCCTTCAAGTATGGCTACCTGACCATCCTGGGCTTCCTATTGCTGCTGTTCGCCATCGACAGCCTGTCGGACAGCTTGTCCGTCTCGGCCTACACGATGTTCAACATCCCCTTCTGGCTGTCGGTCACCGTGCTGCATTACCACACCGCGCGCCATGGCGCGTTTGACGGGCTGACCAAGGGCAATGCCACGCCGCTGCTGGCAACTATGATGTTTGGTGCCGGGGTATTCATCGTCGCCTTTGATATCCATAAACTGGTCAGCGGGCGGGCAAGCTTCATCCAAAGTGGTCTCGTAACAGACCTGACAGGCAGTGTTGTCGCCGGGGTGTGCATGGTGGTCATCGGCATCACCCATTGGCTCTGCAGACGCGCAAACAGGAAGGCTGCGGACGAATAGCGATAAACGCCGCGAGGGTGTGGTATTAAAGCCATCACGGCCACATTATGGGTGATTCAAACATGCCGCCTTCCCCATCGCAGGGCAGGCGGCATGTTGTTTGCTCGGTCAGCCGATACCAGATGACAGAATCACTTTGCTATTTCGTCAATTGCGCCAGGTTGAACGCCACGATTTTGCTGACCAGTTCCTCCGGAATCGGCTTATCCCAGTGCAGGTGCACCGAGCCCTTGGTGCATACATAGTCCTTCAGATCCGCCTGCAAGGCGTCAATTGCCGCCGCGCCGGGATACAGACCCAGGTGTTCCTTGGCCGCGGCGAAGTGAATCAGGTTGCGCCCCTGGCGGAAGGTGGGCATGCCCCAGGCAATATGCTCCTTGGCCTGCGGTGCTAGGCGATGGATCAGCTGCCGCAGCTCCTGCATGCGGGCTTGCCTGTCCGCCGGGAAACCGGCGATATAGGCATCAATCGTGGCCTCGGCGTCTTTCCCCGGCTCCTTGGCCGGCAAGGGCACTTTGCCCTTCTTGGCGGCAGGTTGAGCATTTGATTGGCCGACGGGCGCGGAACGCTCCCCCTCCCTCGGGTGTAGGGTGACATGCACGGTATCCCCCGGTTGCTTGTTGATGGCGGCACGGATGTCCTTTCGGATGCCCAGGATATGGCAGGGCGTGCCCATCCGCACCAACGAGCCATCGTAGGGATGGCCGTCAAAGGTGGCGTGCACGGGCACGCGCCCGCGGCCATACACCGCCTTCACATCAAAGGGAATCTCCACATACGCGCCATCCAGGTCGGGCACCTTTTTGATTGGGGCGTCAAAGGAAATCAGTTCCTTATTCCACTCACTCATGGTCAATCCTCACCTGACAGGCCTTCATGGCTGTCAGCGCTGTTTGATGGCTGTCGGGCGTCACACCCGCACAGCAGGCCGCGTCCACAACAATCTCGGTTTCGGGCAGAAAGGCCCACAAAATCAACGCGTTGGAGATGACACAGATGTCCGTGCACAGGCCCACCAGCGTGATGCTGCGGATGGGTTGGCGCACATTTTCCTGCGCCAGCATCTGACCCAACGCGGCCGAGCCGAAGACCGGCTTGTCCACCGGTTCCTCCCTGCGCTGCGCCTCCACCAGCGGATGCAGCTGCCAGCCCCAACTACTGCGGATGCAGTGGGGTACGGGCAGCAGCCTGCCCTCCTGGGTATCCAGGTAATTGTCCTCGTGGGTATCCCGCGTGGTCATCACCCGGCCATTGAAGGTGCGCATTTTGTCCGCCACACGCTCCACAATGGCCTGCGCCTCGGGCGTTCCCAAGGCACCGGTAATGAAGTCGTTTTGCATGTCGACGACGATCAGGATGTCCTGCATGGCGCTACCTTCCCGCATAGCCGTCCACAATCTCGCGCAGCTTGTCCAGAAACGCGCCTTCACCGAAGGTGTTGATTTTGAAAAACACCGCCTGGCTGCCGCCCGAGGTGATGGCCGATACAAAGATTTGACCGCCCTGCCCCACCATGGTGACCGACAGGCTGACCCGGTTGCTTCCCATCCAGCTGAAGCGCTCGAACACGCGCACCGCCACCTGGACATTTCCGGCTTCAAAGTTGCTCTGGTCCTCCAAACTGGCCGACACGCTGCCCTTCATGATGCCCTGCTCAACCGCCGTCAGCAGGCCCCGAAAATCGCCCGTAAGTGTCCGCTCGTACTTGGCCATGTGCTCGCCTCCTTGCGCTGATACTGCATTCATAGTATACCATGCGGGCGATTGCCTTCCTATGGGCAGCGCGCTTTCCGTTCATCGGGTTTCCGCTTGCTGCCTTGCCTCTGCACGCAAATAGGTCTATAATAGACAAAGAAAATACGAAGGAGCGAAACGCATGAAATTCTTAGTAGAAACCTCTGCCCGCCATCTGCATGTGACCCAGCAGGACCTGGAAAAGCTGTTTGGCGCCGGTCACCAGCTGACCCCCAAGAAGGAACTGTCCCAGCCCGGGCAGTATGCTTCCGAGGAAAAGGTCACCGTGGTTGGCCCCAAGGGCGAGTTGAAGATGACCATTCTGGGCCCCACCCGCAGCAGCACGCAGGTGGAAGTATCCCTGACGGATGCCCGCACGCTGGGCCTCAAAACCCCCGTACGCGAGAGCGGCGACATCGCCGGCTCCGCCGCCTGCAAACTGGTTGGCCCCGCCGGTGAGGTGGAGCTCAAGGAAGGCGTCATCGCCGCCAAGCGCCACATCCACATGCATCCGGATGACGCCGCCCGCTTTGGCGTGCAGGACAAGCAGGTGGTTGGCGTGCGCATCACCACCGATGGCCGCTCCCTGGTGTTTGACGACACCGTGGTGCGCGTCAACCCCACCTACGCCCTGGCGATGCACATCGACACCGATGAGAGCAATGCCGCCGCCGCCACTGGCGAGGTATACGGCGAGCTGGTGAAATAAGCCTATCCCCGCATCCCAAGGCCGTCCCATCCGGGGCGGGCTTTTCATTGTTCTTTTGCGGATAGAAATCAGGCAATAGGATGACCGGCGGGCATCATGCATCACATGAAACGCCCCCAAGCGTCATCGTTTCCGATGGTTTTTGCAGCGCATACACAAGCCCATCACCAGGCGCCGCTTGCATCGCGGCTAATGGGGTGATTCACACATCCGTTATTAAGGCATGGTGGCAGCGACATACTAACCGCAACACGAAACAGAACACCGATTTGGCCTTAAACTTCTGCCCTTGCCCCGACCACCAACTTTGCATATAATGGGGAAACTGAAATACGGGCTTCGCCCTGCAAGGAGCACGGAAGATTGCCTAACTTCAATTTGAGCGACGAGGTCTTCACCCGCGCGGCACAGCAGTTTCCCACCCCCTTCTTCCTTTACGACGAACAGGGCATCCGCCAGGCGGCCCATGGCCTGCAGGAGGCATTCAGCTGGAACCCCCGGTTCAAGGAGTTTTTCGCCGTCAAGGCACAGCCCAACCCCCACATCCTCAAACTATTGCTGGATGAAGGCTGCGGGCTGGACTGCTCCTCCATGACGGAGCTGATGATGGCCGAGCGCCTGGGCGTGCGGGGGGCGGACCTGATGTTCAGCGCCAACGCCATGCCGCCTGAGGAGTTTGCCTACGCGCGCAAACTGGGCGCCACCATTAACCTGGATGACATCAGCGACATAGAGACGCTGCGCCAGCACGGCGGCATCCCGGATACCATCTGCATGCGCTACAACCCGGGCGGGCTGTTCGGCGACGGCAACGCCATCATGGGCAGCCCCAAGGACAGCAAATTCGGCTGGATGCGCGAACAGCTCAGCGAAGGCCTGCTGCGCCTGAAGGAGTTGGGCGTCAAGCGATTCGGCCTGCATGCCTTCCTGGCCAGCAACATGCTGGGTGAGGTGTACTATCCACTGCTGGCCAAGCTGCTGTTTGAAACCGGCAAGGAGCTGACCGATGAAACCGGCCTGCCGCTGGACTTCATCAACCTGTCGGGCGGCATCGGCATCCCCTACAAGCCGGAGGACAAGGCAGCGGATATCGCCCTCATCGGCCAGCGCGTGCAGGAAGACTATGAGGAATCCTTCGGCGACAGCGAGCTATCCAACGTGGCTGTCAATACCGAGCTGGGCCGCTACATCACCGGCCCCTACGGCTGGCTGGTGACCCGCGCCATGCACGAAAAACGCATTCATAAGCACTACATCGGGGTGGACGCCTGCGCGGTCAACCTCATTCGCCCGGCCATGTACGGCGCGTACCACCACATCCACATCGCGGGCAAGCGCGATGACCCGGCGGTGGAAACCTATGACATCACCGGCGCCCTGTGCGAAAACAACGACAAGTTTGCCATCGACCGCCGCCTGCCCGCCATCGAGCTGGATGACATACTGGTTATCCACGACGCGGGCGCCCACGGCGCGGCCATGGGCTACCAGTACAACGGCCGCCTGCGCGCCGCCGAGGTGCTGCACCGACAGGACGGCAGCTTCCAGCTGATTCGCCGCGCCGAGACACAGGAAGACTATTTCGCCACGCTGTTTGGCGAGGGCTTGCCTACGTTCTGATCACATTGCGAGCACGAAAAAAGCGCCAGCCATGGCGCTTTTTCATAACGAGCAATATCAAAGCTCGTCGATGTCCTCCAGCCCTTCGATGCGGTCGATGGATTGGTTGATGATTCCGTTTACATCAGCATCCGGGGACAGCCATTGCTGTTGCTGCTCCCGGTCGAGGATGACGGGCATGCGGTCGTGGATATCCTGGATTTGCTGTGCTGCTTTTTTGGTGAGGATGACAAAGCGCGCCGTGTCTTCTCCTGCCTCCAGCCGATAGATGCCGGCCATATAAACGGTGGTGGCGCGGGGATCGCGCATAATGTGACGGATTTTCTTTTTCAGTTCGGGAGACTGCTTCCACTCGTAGTAATAGGAGGCAGGAATCAGGCACCTGTTCTCGGCAACGGGCTTGCGGAAGGTGGGTTTCTGAGTGACAGTTTCGGCACGCGCGTTGATCAACACGCCCTTGCCGTCAAAGCCGGTGAAGCCCCAGCGCATCTGCTCATACTTGATTTTGCTGCCCTCGCGGATGGCCGCGATGGTAGCCGCATAATCGGTGGGGCGCACATCGCCCGTTCGGATGGGCGGCAGGTCGAGCGCCTGTTCGAGCTTGTCCGACTCAATCTGTCTGAGGATGGCCATGATTTCCGGGTCATCGATGGCTACAAAAAATCGCCCGCACATGGTCGTATCCTCCTTTCAAACAAACCCCATCTTCAGCCCATTATACCCCGGAATAAGAACAGAATTCTTTCCTTCCTGTTCCACATTTCCAAGCACACGCGCTGGAAAGCGGCTAATGCTTCAACAGCCAGGACGGCAGCGTCTTCTCGGCGTTGCGGTAGGGGTGGTAGCGCAGCGGCAGGTCCATGATGCGCCACTTTTTGAGCACGCTTTTGTGGTGTGTGAAGGTGTCGAAGGTGGTTTTGCCGTGGTAGCGGCCCATGCCGCTGTCGCCCACGCCGCCAAAGGGCAGGTGTGAGCCGGCCAGGTGCAGCACCGTGTCGTTGACGCAGCCGCCGCCGAAACTGAGGCGGCTGATGACCTCCGCCTCCACCTGCTGATGCTGCGTAAACAGATACAGCGCCAGGGGATGCGGACGGGATGCCACAAAGCGCATGGCCTCCTCCATGTTGTCCACCGACAGGATGGGCAATATGGGGCCGAAGATTTCATCCTGCATCAGGGGGCTGTCCGCCGCGGGCTCGTCCACCAGCGCCAGGCTGATTTGCCGGGTATCCGGATGCTGCTCGCCGCCAAAGAGGATGATCTGCCCCTCCAGCAAGCCGCACAGGCGCTCGTAGTGCTTCTGGTTGATGATTTTCGGGTAGTTTTGCTTGAAGTATGCGGCGTTTGGCATCATGCGCGCCAGCTCCGCCCGGAGGGCTTCCACCAGCCGCTGCTTGACGCCGCGCTGCACCAGCACATAGTCCGGCGCCACGCAGGTCTGCCCGGCGTTGAGCAGTTTACCAAAGAGAATTCGCTTGGCGGCAAGCGCAATGTCGGCGCTCTCCTCCACCAGCACGGGGCTTTTGCCGCCCAGTTCCAGCGTGAGGGGCGTTAGATAGCGGGCCGCCTTTTGCATCACCAATTGGCCCACCGAGGGCGAGCCGGTGAAAAAGATATAGTCGTATCGCTCTTCCAGCAGCGCGTTATTTTCGCTGCGCCCGCCCTCAATGACCCGCACATGCGCAGGGTCAAAGGCGGCTTCGCACAGCGCGGCCATCACCTGGGAAATGCGCGGCGCGTAGGCAGACGGCTTTACCTGCACGCAGTTGCCCGCGGCCACAGCGCCTATGACGGGGTTCATGGTCAGTTGGAAGGGGTAGTTCCACGGGCTCATCACCAGTGTCACGCCGTAGGGCTGCTTGTACACGCGCGCTGTGGCGGGCAGCTGTGCCAGCGACGGCCTACGCCGCTCGGGCTTGGCCCAGCGGCCCAGCTTGCGGCAGGCCAGGTCAATCTCACCCAGCACCAGGCCAACCTCGGCCATGAAGCTTTCGTAGGGGGACTTGTTGAGGTCCTCCCGCAGCGCGGCCAGGATGTCCGGCGTGCGCTGCGCCACCTGCTGACGAAGGCGGCGCAAGGCATCCCGCCGGTAATTCAGCGGCAGGGTATGCCCCTGATCAAAGAAGGTGCGGGCCGCGAGCACGGCCTCGTGGATTTGCCGTTGATTCATACCAGGCTCCTCATGATGATGTCGCACAGCTGACCGGCCAGCTGCTGCTTGTCCTCTGCCCGCTCAGCCAGGAAGTGTTGCATGCGGTACTGGTGATACCCGGAAGAGCAGGCCAGCTGCAACAGCAGCACATTGTTGTCAATCAGGTAGGCGGCCAGGGGGATATCCAAGTCCTGCCGCAGTTCATTCCGCTCCACCGCCCGACGCAGCATGCGCTGATAGTAGTCTACGGACAGCTTCTCGGCCTGGGTGGACAGCCGCATGGCCAGGGGGGCCAGCTCTTCCGTCATCATGCTCAGGTACAGGTTGTTCATGTCCGGGTGCCGCTGGGCATACCAGACGGCGGCGTTGAGCAGCTCCAGCAACTGCTCGCGGAAGGGCCCCTCCTGCCGCAGACCCTGGAACACGCGCTCCAGCAGCTCGTATCCCTTGTCCACCACAGCCAGAAACAGGTCTTCCTTGCTGTCGAAATAGCTGTACATGCTGCCGATGCTGATGCCGGCCTTGCGGGCAATCTGGTTGATGGAGGTGGCGGCGTAACCGTTGCCGGCAAACTCGCTGACGGCGATGGTGAAGATATGGTCCCGCTTGTCCTCGGAGATGCGGTCAAAGGTATCCTTGTGAAACGGCATGGCGGCTCCTCCTTCGTGATGACCATTTTACCATATCATCCCTGGATGTAGGAGCCCACCAGTTGCATGAAGTCGCCGATTTTGGCGCCGAACTCGGGCGCGCCTTCGAGTATCAGCCGTTTCTCTGCCGTCAGGGTGAGGAAGTCCCCCGTCTGCAGCAGGATGCTCAGCGCGCTGTCCAGATCGGCAAAGCGCATGGTGAAGAAGGGCTGCGAGCGGGTGTATAGGCCGCGGGCGGCCTTGCTCTTGCCTGCCTTGACGCGCAGGTAGGCTGCGGTATCGGGGTGCCCCTCCACCCGCCAGGCGTACACCCGGTCCGGGCTTTTTGTGGCCCACTCACGCACGCTGGGGTGCCCCAGGCGGTTGAGGCGGCTGATGCCCCGGCTGAGCAGGTACAGGTACAGCCGCACCACCAGTTCCTTGGTCGCCTCATCCGCGGGCGGTGTCTTGGCCGCCAGCAGGGAGGCCATCTTCAGCAGCGTGCGGAAGGTGGCGATGAGCAGGCCGGGCTTGCCAAAGCCCTGTATCTTGGGCATTTTCTTGGTCTTGCCCAGAAAGAAATCGTTGAAGTGCTGCTGGCGGGCAAAGTGCAGCGATACATCGGGCCGCTCGTGCAGGCCCAGCACCGTCGTCACCGCACCATCCTCCAGCACAAAGTGCAGCCCTTCCACGCCGTCGGGCAGGTTGACAGACAGCTGCACCACGCCGGATTTGCCCCGGAAGTAGCCATATTGCTCACCAATCTCGTTCATCAGCGGGATGACCGCGTACAAAAACAGCTGGCTTGCGTACATTGCATCATCCATCATACTCACACCTCGTCTGCCCAGTCGTCGTCCTCTTCAAAGTCCATCTTCAGGGCCTCGCGGGCCGCCGTGATGAGGCCGTTGGTATCGATGCCGTGGATGCTCATCAGGTCCTCGTGGTAGCCGATGGGCGAGAATGTATCCTGGATGCCCAGCCTGCGGAAGGCACAGCCCATGCCGCTTTCGGCGATGACTTCGGCCACCGCACCGCCCAGGCCCCCCACCACGGTATGATCCTCCGCCGTGATGATGCGCCGGGTATCGTGCACGGCCCTTTTGATGGCCTCCTTGTCCAGGGGCTTGATGGAGTGCATATCCAGCACGCGCGCCTTGATGCCCTCGGCCTCCAGTTCGCGCGCCGCCTGCAGGGCAGAAAACACCGCGCTGCCGCAGGCGATGAAGCACAGGTCGCTACCATCCTTGAGCAGGTTGGCCTTGCCGATCTGGAAGTCCTCAATGCCCTGAGGATATACCACCTGGTCAAAGCCGCGGTTGATGCGGATATATACCGGGCCCTGATGCTCGATGGCGGCGCGCACGGCGGCGGCTGCCTCCTGCCCGTCGGCCGGCACCAGCACCACCAGGTTGGCCATGGTGCGCATGATGGCGATGTCCTCCGTGGCGTGGTGGGTGGAGCCCGCCTGCCCAAAGCTGGTGCCCGCGTGGGAGGCAATCATCTTGACGTTGAGGTTTTGATAGCAGATGTCGGTATGCACCTGATCGAGCGCCCGGCAGGAGTTGAAGATGGCAAACGTGCAGGTGAAGGGAATCAGCCCGCAGGCCGCCATGCCGGCCGCAATGCCGAACATGTTTTGCTCGGCGATGCCCAGATTGACAAACCGCTCGGGGAAATGCTCCTGAAATACGCCAATCTTGGTGGATTTGGCCAGGTCGGCCGTCAGCGTCACGATGCGGGGGTCGGTCTGCGCGATTTCGCACAGGGTGTGCGCGTAGACTTCCGCCGTGGACAGCTTGGTGGTATCAAGGGATGTATAGGCAATGCCCATCTTATGCTCCTTCCAGCGCGGCGACGCGCTCCTGATGGTAACGCTCCAGGCTGTCATATGCCTTGGCGGACAGCTCCTCATTGATGGCGCCGTAGTGCCAGCGGTAGTCGCCCGCGGCAAAGTCCACCCCGGCGCCCTTCACGGTATCCAGGATGATGCAGCTGGGCTGGTCCCTGCGGGCAAGCGCCTCGCCGATGGCCCGGTCGATGGCCGCGAAATCGTGCCCGTTGACCGTGACGGTATGAAAGCCGAAGGCCGTCCACTTGTCCTGGAAGGGCTCCAGCTTCATCACGTCCTCGGTATTGCCGTCCAGCATGGCGTGATTGCGGTCCACCATGGTAATCAGGTTGCTCTGCCTGCGGCTGCCGATGGCCATGGCGGCCTCCCACACGGCGCCCTCATTGCACTCGCCGTCGCCCAGCAGGCAATAGGTGATGTACTCCTTGCCCATCATCTGCGCCGCGATGGCCATGCCCAGCGCAATGGACAATCCGTGCCCCAAAGAGCCCGTGGACGCGTCCACCCCCGGCACCTTGGTGGCATCCAGGTGGATGCCCAGCTTGGAGCCGGTGAGGTTGAATGTCTTCAGGTCTTCCCGGTTGAGGTAGCCCAAATCCGCCAGCACGGACACAAAGCCGATGCCCGCGTGCCCCTTGCTCATGATGAAGCGGTCGCGCTCCGGCCAGTCCGGGTTGGCGCGGTCGATGTTCATGCGGTGGTAGTACAGCAGCGTGACGGCGTCAATCATGCTCAGCGCACCGCCCAGGTGGCCGCTGCCGGCATGGTACACCGTATCCACGATGCTGCGGCGCAGCTCGTGCGCCTTGTTCTCCAGTGTGATCAGTTTCTCCCGGCTCAGCTGCATCATATGCTCCTTTTCTGCCCCGCGGCCCGCAGCGCGCGGAAGGCATCCTCCGCCACATCCACGGTATAGGCAATGTCGTCATCGGTGATGGCCGTGTTGATAAACAGGTTGTGATGATTGGTAAAGAAGACGCCCCGGCGCACGCACTCGCTCACCCACTGCTGGTGCAGCACGCCCGTATCGTCATCGGTCAAGCGCATGTACCACATGGCGGGTTCGCCGGTAATCTTCAGGTGGTACCCCTGCCCCTGGGCGGCCTTCTCCAGCCCCTGGGTCAGCTTTGTGCCCTGGCGGGTCATCAGGTTGGCGCCGTCCACGCGCTCCAGCTCCGTCAGCGTGGCCAGCGCGGCCGCCATGGGCATGGCACTCAGCCAGTAGCTGCCGGTGTAGAACACGCTGCTGACGGCCTCCTTGTAGGCCTCCCGCCCGCACAGGGCGGACAGGTTGTAGCCATTGCCCAGCGCCTTGCAAAAGCAGATCAGGTCAGCCTTGAAGCCATAGTGGGCGTCCGACCCGCGCAAATCCAGCCGGAACCCGGCCCGCACATCGTCGATGATCAACAGCGCGCCTTCCCGGTCGCAAAGCCCGCGCACCGCGGCCCAGAAGCCGGGCTCGGGCAGGGCGTTATCCGCCATGGCCGGGTGATGGTAGGGCGTGGCGATGATGCCGGCGATTTCGCCCGGATAGCGCTTGAAGGCATCCTCCACCGCCTGCGCGTCATTGAACGGCAGCGTGATGACGTTGTTCACGTCCTCGTCGATGATGCCCGCGTTGCCGATAAACTGCATCCACTGCGCCACGCCGTGATAGCCGCCGGCGAACTTGATGATTTTCTTGCGGCGGGTATGGGCGCGGGCCGCGATCATCGCCAGGTTGGTCACATCGCCGCCGTTCTTGGCAAAGAAGGCCCAGTTGGCACTGTCCACCATGCTGACCAGCTTTTCCGCCAGTTGCACCATGATTTCGCCGGGCAGCACGGCGCAGTTCACCTGCTCCTGCTGCGCGTGGGCCGCCTGCTCCACCGCCGGGTGGTTGTAGCCCAGCACGATGGGGCCGTAGGCGCACATGTAATCGATGAAGCGGTTGCCATCCACATCCCACACATAGGCGCCCTGCGCCCGCTGCGCGTAGAAGGGATAGGCGGATACCGGGATAAAGCAGCCCTCCGCCGGGCCCAAGTGGCCGTAGATGCCGGCCGGAATCACCTTGGCCGCCCGCTCAAACAAGGCGTGACTGTTGGGGTATTCGTATTTTTTCATATCGCCCTCCTACGCCAGGTAAAAGCTGACCATGCGCAGCAGCTTGTTGATGTTGTCCACCATGGGGATGCGTCCGGCCACGCTGATTTGCCCGCGGCCGATGCACATATAGCTGTCCAACTCGCCGCGCAGCACCTGGCCCAATGTATCCAGGCTGTCAAAGCGCATGAACGCCTGCGCGCTTTGCCCCTCGTATTTGCCGGTGGTCAGCCGCCCGTCCTTGGAGGTAATGGCATAGGCCAGTACCCCCGGCACCTCAACCAGCGCCACCCCATCGCCCATGGCCTTCACAATCTGTTGGCCCACCGGGTCGTTGTTGGCGATTTCGGCCAGCGCGTACAGCGCCGCGGAAGCCGTGAGCCGGGTGTTTTTCTCGCGGAAAACTTCATCGCGCAGGTCGTCCTTGCCGGGGCGCAGGTACTTCTCCAGGTCTTTGGCCAAGGCCGCGAAGTTGCTCTTGAGGAAGGACAGATGCTTCAGCCCGCCGGTGGGCAGCGGCATGCTGCTGCCGCTCACCATGCCGTTGAAGTGGCGGGGCGATACAAACTGCAGCCGCAGGCAGCCCGGCTCGCTGGTGCGCCGCGCCTGAATACCGCCATCCTTTACCTCCAGCGTAAGTGGGTCGATGCCCGGCACATGCATCCCGATGCGCAGCTGATGCCCGGCCAACAGGGCCTTGGCGTCGTCATCCAGCTGACTCAAATCCTCCAGGTTGCGCAGGATGGCATGCAGATTGATGCCCGCCCGCAGCCGTTCAAGGTTCACCGCATTCACCTATGTCTCCTCTTTTCAGTTTTGCTATCTCTATATTGAGTGAGCGCTCGTTCTATTGTGTTTAAGATACCACCCAGGGAAAGACGGTGTCAATAGTTTGGAAAAAGAAATCGGAGGCTTTCTTATGGGAAAGCCTCCGATTATGAATTTATACCCGACGATTCGTTTATTGCAATTTCACCTCAAACGCTTTCTCCTCATCCACATACCGGGTGGACTGGGTCTCCCCCTTGGCGGCATCCGGGTATCGCACCCACACAGGCACAAGGGTCACCCCGTCGGGTACGCCCGGCACACCGGCCAGGCTATACTCACCGCGCAATCGCAGCAGGGCGCTTTCGGGTGCTTCTCCACTGCTGCCAAAGCTCATCATCTGCAGCACCGTATCCCCGACCCTGACCTCCATTTGCACCACATCGTAGGGCACAGGTGATTGCAGGCCTTTTGTTTCCAACGTTATATCCACCCACAGGCTCATGAAGCTGGCCTGCACGGCCTCCAGGTGCAGCGTCATCCCCTCGAGGGTGATGGTCTGCGGCTCTGCTTGTTTCAGGCTGTCTTTGGCCACCATGTCAAACGTGCGGGAAAAGCGCTCCACCTCGTCAAAGGCACCGCTGCGCACCAATTGCTCCCACTGGGGCAGCCGGAAGTACTCCTCCTGCGTCATCCCTTCGGGCGCGGGCAGCTGGCTGCCCCACTCCACCACCGTATCACCGTAAGTGAGCAGTATTTTTTTATCCTTCACCGCCTCCTTGAACTGCGGCATGTAGGCCTCATGGGTCATCTCATCCGGGTCAAAGCCTTCCTTGTGCACCTCCACCGGCCAGTTGGGCTTGAGCACATGGAAGTCCAGCCGCCAGGTGACGTCCTGCCCGGTGCTGGCCCGCGGCTCATAATCCTCATTCACCAGCATGGCATCTACGCTGTACTGCCCCGGCTGCGGTTGCGCGTACTCGAAGGAGCGCTCGGGCATCCACACGCCGTCAAAGAACTCATAGCCGGATTCGAAATCGGTATGCAGTTTTTGCCCATCCGCCCCGGTGGCCGACATCGCGGGGAACACAAACACCTCGTCCTCTCGCCCGGTCAACGCCTCCATGTTGACGGCGAACCGGTTGCGGATGCCGTCAAAGATGGCGTCGGTAATGGTCAGGCGGAACCATGGATTGGCGTACTCGTCGTTGATGTCCACCACCTTGTCGGCAAACTTGGGTTCCAGATAGGTGCGCACGCTGGCACGCATCACCAGCGCTGCGGCCGTCCCGGCCAGCAGCAGGGTCAGGGCGATGGCCAAGGCCAGGCCCAACGATAGTCTTTTTTTCACAGGTGCTTCCTCCTCTATTCGATGGACCGTGCGCATCATGGCGGCACGGCCCTCCTCGGACAGCGGAGGGTAGGCGCGTTTCAGGTCGTCAAGGTTCATGTAGCATCCTCCTTCTCGCCGTCCGTCAGTTCCAACCGCAGGGCCGCCCTGGCCTGGCTGAGCCGTCCGCGCACCGTGCTGTGCGGCACGCGCAACAGACGGGCCACCTCCAGGGTGGGCAGGCCCTCGATATAATGCAGCAGCACGCAAAGGCGCTGCCTCTCGGGCAATGTGTCCACCGCATCGCGCACCCACCTGTCCGGGTCCTCCCGGCCTTCATCGGGCAGTTGCGCCATGGGCAACACGCGCGATTGGGCGCGCTGTATGTTGCGGCATTCGTTGATCAGGATGCGAATCACCCAGCTGTCAAACGCCGCCAGGTTGCGCAGCGTGTGGAATGCATTCACCTATTAGACGCGCGGGCAAGGCAAAAATCAAACCCCGGCAAAAACATTTCTGCCGGGGGTCGGGCGGAAGCAAGCCATTGGTAAACCGATATTACAGCGGCAAATCCTTGCGATTAAACACCAGAACACCGCCCACAAATAACGCTACCGCGATGACAAGCAGCGCACCGGTTGGCAGCAGCCAGGGTTTGCCCAGGGCGATTTCCGCCGCATTGTAGAGCGAGAAGATGGTGGCGTAACGAAAGGTCTTGAGCCGCGGGCTGCTGTTGAGCAGCATGCGCAGCAGCAAAAACACCGTGGGGATGCCCGCGCCCAATGCCAGGGAAGCGCCGGTCTGGTTGAACAGGCAGGAGAAGAAGAAGCTGATGCCCGCCAGCGCCAGATGCAGCGCCAGCAGCCCCACATTCATGCGCAGGAAAGCAGGCACATTCAGCAAACCGGGGAAACGCTGCACCGAAATCACAAGCCCCAGCACCGTCACATACGCCACGATCACCGTGAGGGTCAGCACCAGGTAGACCATCTGGGTGGTTGCCACCCGGCGGCGGGTCACCGGCCCCATCAGTATGCCGGCCATGGATCCCTTGTCCACCAGCGACGCTACCAGCTTGTTGCCCATGATGACGGTATACAGCATGGGCAGGCCCGGCATCAAGAAGCCGTAGAGGTAGGTGGCGATAAAGCCCGTGAGGCTGGGGTCAATGGTCTCAAAGCCGAAGGCAGCCAGCAGATTTTGTGAGAAATTGAGCCCGGCCAGGCGGCGCATGAGATCGGCATCGGCGGGGTCATACATGCTGATGATGATGGCCATATACATCGTCAGCAGCGCCAGAAAGGCCACCAGCAGCTTCCAGTGAGACTTGATGTTTTTCACAAACAGTGTTTTGCTCATGCGCTTTGCTCCCCATAGTAGCCGATGAAGATATCCTCCAGCCGCTGGTTAACCACATCCAGCCCCGCGATGGGGTGGCGCGCCAGCGCCCGGGTGAAGGGCTGCAGGCTGCCAGTCACGGCCACATCCAATCGAAGGGGGTAATCGGCTGTGATGTCCAGCCCCTCGGCCAGAAAGGCCTGCTTGTCCTCTTCGCTGTCAAAGCGCACGGCGTACACCCGCCTGCGGCTGGCTTGCAGGTGCGCCACATCCACCAGGGCGCTCAGTTGCCCCGCGCGCAGGATGCCCACGCGGTCGCAGGTCTTCTCAATCTCCTCAAAACTGTGGCTGCTCATCAGAATGGTTTTGCCCTGTGTTTTCTCTTCCTGAATCAGCTCCACAAAGGCCTGCTGCATCAGGGGGTCCAGGCCGCTGGTGGGCTCGTCCAGTATCAGAATGTCCGGGTCGTGCATAAAGGCGGCCACCAGGCCCAGCTTTTGCTTCATGCCCTTGCTCATGCGCCGGATGCGGCCGGATGGGTCCAGGTCAAAGCGCGCCAGCAACTCCCCTTCCCGGGGGCAAACACGCAGACCTCGCATGTGGGCGAGGAAGCGCAGGTATTCGCTGCCCCGCATCTCGTCAAAGAAGGCTATTTCACCGGGCAGGTAGCCCAATGTGCGGTGAATCTCCGCCGCGCAGGTGCGGCAGTCCATTCCCGATACGCTGCATGCGCCGCTGTCCGCGTTGAGAAAACCCAGCAGGTGGCGAATGGTGGTGGTTTTGCCCGAGCCATTGGGCCCCAGGTAGCCAAACACCTCTCCGCGGGGAATTTGCAGCGTCAGGTCAAATATCCCCTTGCCCGGGCCGTAGGATTTGGTCAGGCCCCGGATGTCAATCACGCTCATCTTCTTCCTCCTTGTAGCACAGGCTGCGCAGGGTACCCAGCATCCGCCGAAACTCGGCCAGCATCTCATCTGCCGTGGGTGCAGCGCCTATCCGCTGCGCCTCGCGTAGCCATCCATCCCCCATCCATTGCAGCATGCGCAGGACATATATTGGGTCAATCCCCGGCCTGAAGCGGCTGTAATCCAGCCCGGCCAGCACACCGGCATAGATTTTTTGTGTCTCCCTGATGATGCGACGATCCAGCGCGGGTGACACATCCTCATGCTGCGAGGCATAAGCCCGCATGGCAAACTCCATCAGATAGGGATAATCGGCCATCAGGCGGGCCTTTTGCTCGGCAGCGTACGCCATCATCTCAAACGGGTCGGTGAGCCGGGCAAAGCCCTCGTCCATCACCTGGGTGCGCGCCAACTTGGTGGCGCACTCATACAGGTAGAAGTACAGCGCCTTTTTATTGCGAAAGTAATAAAACAGGTAGCCCTTGCTGATGCCGGCCTCGCGGGCAATCTCCTCGGTGGATGCCTTTTTGTATTCGTTCAGGCCAAACACCTTGTAACCCGCATTGATCAGCCGACGCTGCCTTTCCTGCGGCAGGGCCAGAAACCGCTCGTTGATCATTGCTCCTCCTGTCTGACTGATATGGTCAAACCACTTCGGTCAGCATCAGCGTATCCCATTGACTCAATTTTTCAAGGGGGTACGAAAAGTTTTTCATTGTGTCAAAAAAGGGCACACCGCCTTGCAGTGCCCCAAATAATACTAAACGAAAACGTTAACGCAAGAATGGACACAGGATTTTTCGTCTGCGTGAACTCGAACGAGGAAGGCGTAGTGGCGCTACGCCGGCCGAGAGAGACAATACGCAGGCGGAAATAGACCAGTCCCATTGAAGCGTTAAGGTTTGAGTTTGGTATAACAAGCAGTATGGCTGGTCAATTCCCCGGCTCAGCCAGCCCCAAATCGGCCAGCGTGGGCTGCGGGTCCAGCAGCCAATAGGCCGAGCCGTCAGGCAGGCGCGCCATGAACCCATAGTCCACTAGCGCGCGGCGGATGGTGGCCGGGTCGCGGAAGGCCGTCAGCCGGTCGATGCACACGTTCAGCTCGCCCTCACTGTAGCGGCGGTCTGGCTCCAATTGTGCCGCCGCCCACAGGTACACATAGGCGCGCAGCTTGTGCTTGGCCGGCATCTGCTTCAGCCGCCCCTCCCCATCCAGAAAGTTGCGCAGCAATACGGCATAATCCATGGCGTTCACCTGCCTTGTCAAAATCTGTATATAGTATGCCAGAGGAAGGCACGCGCGCGCAAGGGTGCGGGTATGGAAAGCCGCCGGAGGCACATGTCCCCCGGCGGCAGCATCACTTCATGGACTTGTCTGTTGGGCCTACTCCACCCGATATACATCCACCATGCGGGTGTCGCGGTTGTCCATCAGCAGCAGGTCGCCAGAGGTGGACGTGTAGTTGCCGTAGCCGGAGTAGGGGCCCATGGGGATGACGAGGTTGCCATGCCAATCCACCACGCCCACCTGGCCGGCCTCATCGGTCACCACATAGAGGCGGCCGTCCATGCCATTGTATATACGCTCGGCCTTGGCGTAGGGCAGCTCGGTCACCGTGCCGTCCGCGGCCACGAGGGTAAACTTGCCGTCGGCCGCGGTAATCAGCAGGCTGTTGGCCGTCACCTCCACGGCGTCCTTGAGGTAGGTGGGGGCCACAGTCTCCTCGCCCTTGTCATTCACAAAGCCCACCTTGCCGTCCAACTCCACCGGCGCGTAGCCCTTTACGAAGACAAAGGTGCGCTGGCCGTCACTCTCACCGCGGGCATAGGTGACAATGACGTCATCGTACTTGAAGTCCACCACCACATTGCCCTGCAGGTCCAGCACGCCCATCTTGCCCTCGCGGTCCAGCTTGGCGCGCACATAGTCGCCATCCGCCTTGTAGAGGTTATCATACTCGGCCGGAACCAGCACATTGCCCTGAATGTCCATCAGGCCGCGCTTGCCGTCCTTGGTGATGTCGAAATTGCCGTCCTCAATCTTGTAGCTGTTGATCTGGTGGGGCGAGGTCAGCACCACCTGGCCGTCGGCCACGCGCTTGACTTCCCACTGGTCGCCGTTCTGGGCGATGTCGTAGCCGTAGTAAATCTTGTCCACAGGGCCCAGGGGCTGCAGGTTTTCATCGTAGGCGGTCACCGCGCCATTGAGGTCCTCGATTTGCAGGAAGCCATCGTACACCCGCACGGTGTCCACCTGGTCGCGCGTCAGCGAACCCACGGCCTCACCGGTCTTCATGTTGTAGAAGGTGCGGTCCTCAATCAGATAATAGCCGCTGCCGTAGCCGCCAAACAGCGCCTGATAGTCGTAATGCTCCTTGGTGGATTCCTTCAGGCGGATGCCCACAATCCAATCCTTGCTCAGGATTTCCAGCTCGCCATATTCAAAAGGCACCAGCACCTTGCCGGTCTGGTCGATAACGCCCTTGCCGTTGAGCTGATCCAGCTTGGCGGCCTCGATGTAGCCCCAGGGGTTTTTGGAATCCAGCCACAGGTATTCATCGGGCACCAGCACGGTACCGTCGGGCCCCATGATGCCGGTCGGGTCAAAGGACTTGGCGCGGAACGCGACCAGGTTGGTGCTGCCCAGCAGCTCGCCCTGCGCGACCTCGTACACCTTGGTCACCTTGATGGGCGCATCCTCGGCCAGGGCGGGTACGCCCAAACCGACCAACAGAAGCATGACTGTGATTAGGCTGATCATTTTCTTCATGGGTAGTCTCCTTCATACATAATGACCTGAAAACAGTAACAGAGTCGGGGGCGGGTTTCAAGCAAAATTGTGTGAAAAATAATCCAATTTGGGCATCCTATTGGCCTATGCGCCGAACAGATACCCGGTCATGGACAGGCTGCCGAACACATAATCCCGGTTGAAGGCCTCGGCCTTTTCCCCCGGATGGGCAGCGCCCAGCACATACAGCAACGGTGCAAAGTGCTCGCTGGTGGGCACGGCCAGCCCCGCGCCGGGCAGGGCCATGTAATCGGCCATGGCCTCCTGATCGCCCGCCATGACGGCGCCATGCACCGCGTCGTCAAACGTGCGCGCCCAGGGGAAGGGTACGGTGGCGGCGCCGTTGATGAGCCGCAGGTTGTGCACCACATTGCCGCTGCCCAGAATGAGCACGCCCTCCTCCCGCAGGGGGCGCAGGCCCTCGCCCAAGGCCATCTGCTGCTCACCGGTGAGCCCTAAATCCAGGCTCAACTGCACCACGGGGATATCCGCCGCCGGATACATGCGCATCAGCACGCTCCACGCGCCGTGGTCCAGCCCCCAATCCTGCGTGGGCTGTGCCTGGGGCACCAGCGCCTGCACCCGCTCGGCCAGCGCGGGGCTGCCGGGGGCGGGGTAGCTGGCTTCGTGCAACGCCTTGGGGAAACCGTAGAAGTCGTGGATGGTGCGCGGGGTGTCCGCCGCCACCACGCGGCTGTCCTCCCCCGCGAAGTGCGCGGACAGGCACAGGATGGCGCGGGGACGCGGTATGCGGGCTGTCAGCGACATCCAGGTGCGCGTGAAGGCATTGCTGTCCAGCGCGTTCATGGGCGAGCCATGGCCCACAAACAGCACGGGCATGCGCTGCTGCTCCGTCATCGTGTCCCCTCCTTTCCAATCGGTGTATGCCAGAGTATACCCATCCGGGCGGCGCGTCACGCATCCCCGCCCGGACGGGATACAAATGCGCCGAAAAGCTTGATGTATCTTGACAAATCCCGCCATCGGCGCCTATACTTTGGAAGCGCCTTTCGGCTGCACCGGCCGCGAAGGCGCCGTTTATATGATTGTGGGAAATGAGGAATCAGCATGTCCAGGCTTGAAGCCGAAGTAAAAAGAAGGCGCACGTTCGCCATCATCAGCCACCCGGACGCGGGCAAGACCACGCTGACGGAGAAGCTGCTGCTGTACGGCGGAGCCATCCGCCAGGCGGGCAGCGTGAAAGCCCGCAAAGCCGCGCAGCACGCCACCAGCGACTGGATGGAGATTGAGAAGCAGCGCGGCATCTCGGTCACCAGCTCGGCCATGCAGTTCAACTACGAGGGGTACCACATCAACATCCTGGATACCCCCGGCCACCAGGATTTTTCGGAGGATACCTACCGCGTGCTGGTGGCGGCGGACAGCGCCGTGATGCTGCTGGACGCCTCCCGCGGCGTGGAGGAGCAGACCATCAAGCTGTTCAAGGTATGCCGCATGCGGGGCATCCCCATCTTCACCTTTGTCAACAAGATGGACCGCGCCGGCAAGGACCCCTTTCAGCTGATGGAAGAGCTGGAGCAGGTGCTGGGCATCCGCAGCTGCCCGGTCAACTGGCCCATCGGCACGGATGGCGACTTTCAGGGTGTGTACCACCGCGATACCAAAACGGTGGAGCTGTATTTCTCCGGCGACCATGGCGCCACCAAAGCCAAAAAGACCGAGGTTGCGCTGGACGACCCGGCCATCGAGGGCATGCTGGCCGGGCACTACCTCAACCGCCTGCGCGAGGAGGTAGAGCTGCTGGACGAGGCGGGCGACCCGTTTGATTTGACGGCCATCCGCCGGGGCGACCTGACCCCCATGTTCTTTGGCAGCGCCATCACCAACTTTGGCGTGGAGCCGTTTTTGAACCGCATTCTGGATTATACGCTGCCGCCCACCCCGCGCGAGAGCGATGAGGGCCTCATCGAGCCCGAGCGGCCGGAGTTCACGGGCTTTGTGTTCAAAATCCAGGCCAACATGAACCCCGCCCACCGCGACCGCCTGGCCTTTGTGCGGGTGGTGTCGGGCGAGTTCCGCCGCGATATGAGCGCCTGGCACCTGGGGCCGGGCAAGCAGATCCAGCTCAAGGCCCCGCAGCAGTTCATGGCCGACGAGCGCGCCATGGTGGAGACGGCCTACCCCGGCGACATCATCGGCCTGTTCGACCCGGGCATCTACCGCCTGGGCGACACGCTGAGCGAGAACACCAAGCTGCGCTTTGACAAAATCCCCATCTTCGCACCGGAGCACTTTGCACGCGTTCGGCCGCTGGACAGCATGAAGCGCAAGCAGTTCCTAAAGGGCATTGCCCAATTGAGCGAGGAAGGCGCCATCCAGACCTTCACCCGCGACGAGCTGGGGCTGGAGCAGAGCATCATCGGCGTGGTGGGCGTGCTGCAGTTTGATGTGCTCAGCTACCGCCTCAAAAACGAGTACGGCGCGGAGCTTACCATGGACAACCTGCCCTGGCGTTATGTGCGCTGGGTCATCGACAGCCCCAAGGAGATTGACGACCTCAGCCTCACCTCCACCACCCACCGCGGCCGCGACAGCCAGGATCACCCGGTGCTGTTCTTTGAAAACGAGTGGAGCATCCGCCTGGCGGAGGAAAAGAACCCCGGCCTGAAGCTGAGCGACATCGAGCCGATGGGGGAAGCCGAGGACTAAATGAACTACGCCATCCGGCCCGATCACCCGGTGTTTGACAGCCCGGCCTATCAGCAGGATATCCACCTGCTGGAGGTGCTGGATACCGTCATCCGCCCGACCGCTTTTTTGCTGCTGTCGGATGGGGAGAACTTTGTCATCGGGCGCAACCGGTTGGACCTGGCTGCCTGGGTGTGGACAAGGGACGGCCTTGACGCCGACACCCTGGATACCGTGTGTCGGCTGCTGCACATCCACTTTGCGGGCCGGGCTATCCACTTCACCGCCAAGGAGGACGCGGCTCGCGCCATGGCCGAGCAGTTTGCGCGGCAGGGGTACCGCCAGCAGTCCGGTATGGGCCTGATTGCCTATACCCTGCGCGAGGTGCGCATGCCTGAGGACAAGGGCCCCATTCGCCCGGCGCGCATGGACGAACTGGATACCCTGGCACGTATGTATGAGGATTTTCAAATCGCCTGCTTTGGCGAATTGCAAAATACACAGTGCCGGGCGCACATGCAGAGCGCCATAGAGGCCGGCAGCCTGCGGGTGCTGGCGCCCGACGGCCGCATACAGTGCATCGTCAACGCTGCCCCCAAGACGCCGGGCGGGCACACCCGCATCGCTATGGTATACACGGTGCCCGATGCCCAGGGACAGGGCTACGCCAAGTGGCTCACCGCACAGGTATGCCGGGACGAGCTGACCCGCTGTCCCTGGGCCTTGCTGTACGCGGATGCCGACAACCCCCGCAGCAACGCCGCCTATCGCCGCATCGGCTTTGAACAGATGGGCGTGATACGGGAAATCAAGATGGTCAAGGATGGGATGAGCGAATGATTGAGCTAAGGCAAGTCGACATGAACAACTTTGACGCCATCACGCGCATGAAGCGCCCCGAGGGCGAAGGCTTTGTGGCCCCCAACGCCTTCTCGCTGGCGCAAGCCTGGCTGTACCGCGATGCCAACCGCGTGTTCCCCTTTGCCATCTATCATGAAGAGGAGCCTGTGGGCTTCCTGCTGCTGGATGAGGATGTGGCCGAGCGTTGCCTGGTGGTCTGGCGCATCATGTTCCCGCCCGAAAACCAGAACAAGGGCTATGGCAGCCAAACCCTGCGGCGTGTCATCGCGGACGCCCGCGCCAGCGGCAAGTTTGACTTTCTGATGCTCACCGTCAACCCAAAGAACACCCTCGGCCGGCATGTGTACAAGAAGCTGGGCTTCGTCCACACCGGCAAGATGGCGCATGGGGAGATGGAGATGAAGTTGGATTTATAGCCTGCGGATGTCAGAAGTGGATGCGATTGCGTTCCAGTCTTGACATGCATAGTGCCCCCGCCTATAATGACCCGGCAGGCGACACGCCCTGCCAACCCCGACGAAACCAACAGGTGAACGCATTGACGCTTTGGACTTGCACGATTCCGCCGCGCAACATACAGCGCGGCGAGCCGCCGGACAGCCAGCTGCCCGGCTTTTTCGCGATTCCATAGCAGAGCAACACGCATAGATTCTGCCGCGTTGCGCGAAAAGACGGGCCAGGGGCATTCCCCGGCGGGCGATTGCCCGCAGACAGGCCCGTTTTTTGCTGCGCACAACCGTCGAAAGGAAGGACCCCATGATCCGTTCAGATATCCGCAACATCGCCATCATTGCCCACGTTGACCACGGCAAGACCACGCTGGTAGACCAGATGCTCAAGCAGGGCGGCGTGTACCGCCAGAACCAGGTGGTGCAGGAGCGCGTGATGGACTCCAACGATCTGGAGCGCGAGCGCGGCATCACCATTTTGGCCAAGAACACCGCCGTGCATTATAAGGACTATAAAATCAACATCGTGGACACCCCCGGCCACGCCGATTTCTCCGGCGAGGTGGAGCGTGTGCTCAAGATGGTGGATGGCGTGCTGCTGCTGGTGGACAGCTTTGAAGGCCCCATGCCCCAGACCCGCTTTGTGCTGAAGAAGGCGCTGGACCTCAAGCTGCCCGTGCTGATGGTCATCAATAAGGTGGACCGGCCGGACGCCCGCTGCGACGAGGTGGTGGGCGAGCTGCTGGACCTGCTGATTGACCTGGAGGCCGACGCCGACACCCTGGACCGGCCCATCCTCTACGTCAGCGCGCGCAAGGGCACCGCCACGCTAAGCATGGACGATGAGCCCAAAGACCTGACGCCGCTGTTTGACGCCATCCTCAAATACATCCCGGCGCCCGAGGGCGACGCGGAGGGCCCGGCGCAAGTGCTGATATCCACGATCGACTACAACGAGTATGTGGGCCGCATCGGCGTGGGCCGCATCAGCCGCGGCAAGCTGACCGCCGGCATGATGGCCGTGCGCTGCAACTACCACGACGACAAGGTGAGCCCGCCTTTCCGGGTGACGGAGCTGAGCGTGTTTACCGGCGGCCTGGGCCGCACCGCGGCCGACGAGGTGCGCATGGGCGACATCGTGGCGCTCAGCGGCCTGCCGGACCTGAGCATCGGCGACACCGTGTGTGGCCCCTCGGCGCCCGAACCACTGCCCTTCCTGGCCATTGGCGAGCCGACGGTGAAGATGACCTTCTCCGTCAACGACAGCCCCTTCGCGGGCCGCGAGGGCACCTATGTGACCAGCCGCCACCTGCGCGCGCGCCTGTACCGGGAGCTGGAGACCGATGTCAGCCTGCGCGTCAACGACGGCGAGACGCCCGACCAGTTTGAGGTGTGCGGCCGGGGCGAGCTGCACCTGAGCATCCTGATTGAAAACATGCGCCGCCAGGGCTACGAGTTTCAGGTGTCCCGGCCCGAGGTGCTCTATCACTATGAGAACGGCGAGCGGATGGAGCCCATCGAGCGCATGCAGGTGGACGTGCCCCAGGCCTATGCCGGTGCCGTGATTGAAAAAATCGGCCGCCGCCGCGGCACCCTGGAGACCATGGCGGGCCTGGACCGGGTGCGCATGAGCTTCCTGGTGCCCAGCCGCGGCCTGTTCGGCTACCGCAGCGAGTTCCTCACCGATACGCGGGGCGAAGGCATCATGAGTGCAGTGTTCAACGGCTACGAGCCCTACCGGGGTGACATCCCCCACCGCAGCCTGGGCAGCCTGGTGTGCTTTGAATCGGGCGACGCCACGCAGTACGGCCTGTTTGGCGCGCAGGAGCGCGGCGCGCTGTTCATCGGCGCGCAGACGCCGGTGTACGCCGGCATGGTATGCGGGCAGAGCAACCGCCCCGGCGACATCGTGGTGAACGTGTGCCGTCAAAAGCATGTGACCAACATCCGCAACGCCGCCTCGGCCGAGGACAGCCTGCGCCTGGTCAGCGTACAGCCCCTCACGCTGGAGGAAAGCCTGGAGTTTATTGAGGACGACGAGCTGCTGGAGGTAACCCCCAAATCCCTTCGTGTGCGCAAGCGCCAGCTGAATCACGACCAGCGCCTGAAAGAGCAAAGCCGAAAGAAGAAGGTAGCGGAGTAAACCGCCGCCCGTCATCACCGGCGCCATGCCCTGGGCTGCGCCATGTAGATAACCGCCGCCTGTTCGTTCAGGCGGCGGTTTTTGCCGTCAAACAACCTTTGGTTGTTTGACGGGAAGAAACGTTAGGCCATCCGCCTCTCACTTCGTTCCCGGACGGCGGATGGCAAGGAAACCCT
>ENA-UOOH01001257-UOOH01001257.1-fermentation-metagenome-genome-assembly--contig:-NODE-1257-length-25167-cov-6.502867_pt1 | contig 25167 bp, 34 predicted proteins | sample MGYA00245778_ERZ724025 | MGnify/ENA primary metagenome ERZ724025 (study PRJEB28704, sample SAMN03018313) | fermentation metagenome | biome: anthropogenic terrestrial biome; feature: soil; material... | reverse complement strand
TTCCACCAGCCATATAACATTCTCCTTTCTTATTTAACTTTTATATAAAAAAAATACTATTGACTAATAGTATTCTTGAGTATTCTTATTTAATTATTATCTATTCTATATAAAACAAAAAGTCCTTGATAAATAGTCAAGAACTTAGATTAAATCTTTTCAATAATTTTAACTTTAAATATATATATATAATCACTATTTTTATCTTTTATAGTTATTCTGGCAAACTGTAATAATCCATTATTTTTATTAACGCCAATACTCTTAAACTTATTATCTGTATAAAATTTAACAAGTTTTTTATTATTTTGACATTCAACAAATATACTTTTTACGCCAACAAGTTTAAAACATTCATATATAGTGTTTAAAGCATGTACTAATAATTCATGTCCACTAATTAAATTACTACAGTTATCATTTTTTCCAAGCTGTCCTATCAAATATCCAACAATCTTTTTCGCATTTTTATTTATACCATCTAATTTTTTCACAAAAGTTTTACTTGTACCTTCAGGTATATCAATTGATTTAATAGATAAAGTAAAATATCCCAAAATTTGAAACGATTCTGTTGTCAATAAATAAGTTCTAGTTTTATCTGCTTTTTCAAATCTTATAGCTGTATTGTGTAAGAAATTTTCCACTTCTAAATTACTAGAACAAGAAAATTCTTTCAATTTTAATTCTATCTTAGATATGTCTTTTTCATTATTAATTGATTCTCTTAATGGGATAAGAACTGTTTTAATATTTTTGTACCTTCTTTTATTTTTTTCTTTACATCAACATGTTCAAATACAGCATTATTTCTTATATCTTCATCAATTTTGTCTGCCAATTTTTTTATAGCACTATCATCTAAAGTAATATCATCATTAAAAAATATTGTTGTCATCTCATCATCCCCCTGTTTATTATCTTTTTCTTTTCTATCTTTATCTATATTATCTTTATCACTCATATCACATACACCTCCACAAATTGTAAATTATTTCTAATTCTATTATACAATTTATGGTAATATATGCAATGTTTTTTTTGGTTATTTTTCTACATAATAACATAATATTACTGTAAATACAAACCAAAATAAGGTAATATATCGATTAAACCTAGTGATTTAGCTTCTACCACAAATTATTATTAAATGAAATTTTATTTAATTTTTTATCAATTAATCTATATTTTTAATACCATCTTTTATACAAATTGTTAATAATTTATGATATAATAAAATTGCCATCTAAATATTACACAAGAGAAAGGAAGTGATAACCATATGAACACCTCCGAGAAAATACCGTCATCACTTCACCTGAAATTAACATTGGTAGAAAAGTTAGCAATTACTAGTTTATTATTACAGTTTTTCTCCATGTTAATCAATCTTTTTAAGTAAGACATAACATAGTTCCAAAAGTAGAATCTCGTCTGAAATCATTTATAGGTGATTCACACTTTCCTTGATGGTATGTTGAGTAAGGCAAGTTTTCTACTTCTATTATAAATAAAAATATAATAAAAAAGAGTTAGTCACACTCTAACTCTTTTTCCATATGAACACCTCATAATTTATATGATTAATTTTGAAATTTAACTTTATGTATATTTAAAGTATATCATAACAAAGAGTTTTGTCAAGAGTTTTTTTATTATTTAATTGTAAAATTACTCTTCTATATCAGAAGCACTTTCATCTTTAGATTGTTGATTAATTTTATGATATATATTCAAAAATTCTTTTGATGTTAATACTCTAGTATATGGTGATTTTACTTTACTCATTTTACTTCTTAAATCATTTGATATTAGATATTTAGCATAACTTTGTTTTGCACATTTAAGAAATATATTATCTGTAGGATCTTTACATTTAAGAATTCTAGTATGAGTTGTATTAACACTGTAAGAATACAAAAATATCATCATGATTCTATACATATGTTTTTCCCACTTTTTAATATCAACATAATGTATAAGTTTGTTTTTATATATATAAACTAATTCACCAATAGTATCTTGAGAAAAAACCAATTCTACAACGTCAGTATCTATTAAATTAAATAATATATTAATAACATTTTCATCATCTTTGTTTTCTGAAGAAAATATAAGTCCATTTATAAAAACATTAGTATCCACAACTATTTTTATCTTATTATTTCTCATATATATTACTCCTCTAATAGTCTTTTTACTTCTGGATCATCTTTAGAAATTTCTCCTTTTTTTATTCTCCCTATAAGAAAATCATTTCTCATTTCTTTAAACATTTTAGAAAAACTTATTTCTTTAGGAATATCCATTCCTTCTATAAAATCAGGCATATCATCATATACACTTCTTCTATGTGAATTAATCACACTAATTCTCCCCTTTCTAAATCTAATTATTCTTTTGCCCATTATTCTTTGTTCTTTCATATTACAAGGATTAACAATAATTGTTTCTCTACCATTTCTTTTTATTGTTTTCATATAATTCACCTCAAAATAATTATACCATAATTATTTTATATTATATAAATATTATTCATTTACTGTTTTAAGTTGATTAGAATTTAGTTTTAAATAATCTTCGTAATACATCCATCTTAGAGGTTCTCCTGTTGCATGGTCTATACCATAATATTCTTTTTTTTCTTTACAACAATCACTTATATTTGATGATTTTACATTATAATATTTACTGGCTTTATTAATAGAATTAAAAATTTTACCATTATTCAAACATATAACCTTTTTATTATTATGTTTTATATTTAATTCTTCATTTATTAGTAAATTTTTAGGTTTAACTAAATATTCCTCGTAATATTGCCACTGTAATTTTTCTTTAGTTATAAAATCTTTTCCTGCTGACTGTCTTTTACCTTTACAACATTTAAGGATACCATCATGTGATTTTAAATTATAATAACTACTTGCTTCAATTATTGAATTAAATACTTTTTTAGTATTTAACCTTCTCCTACTACTTTTATTTATATTATTTATTTCCTCATTAGATAATAATTTCTTAGGACTAATTAAATATTCATTATAATACTGCCATTGTAAAAAATTATTTGTTTCTAAATCTATTCCTGCATATGTTTTTTCTCCTTTACAACAATTACAAAGATCTCCTCCAATATTATAATATTTTTTTGCTTCTTCTATTGAATTAAATACTATATTACTATTTAAACATATAACTTTTTTCGGACGACCTCCAGCAACTTCATTATTACTTAATATTTTTTTGGGATTTATTAAATATTCATCATATAATTGCCACTGAAGATATTCTTCTGTATTGAGTTCTATTCCTGCTGTTACTCTTTTGTCTTTACAACATAAATTAATACCACCGTTTATGTCATAATAATTTTCAGCTTCAGAAATAGAACCAAAAATTTTATTATTATTTAAACATATAACTTTTTTTCTAAGTTGTCCTCCATATTTTTTACCATGTTTTCTCATTTCTTCCTTTGCATCATAACTTATCCAATCCCATATTTTAGTACCCTTTTTTAAATATTTTTTTATTGTAGTTCTGCTTATATTCATAATTTTTCCAATTTGAGTAGTAGTCATATCAGGATTATCTCTTTTATATTCACAAGCTTTCTTAACTAAATTGCTTAAAGCAAATTCTTCGCATTTTAACCAATTAACTTTTGATAAATTAAATATATTATTTAATTCACTATTTAATATTTTGTCTTTTATATATTCTAATTCGCTAATTTTAGAATCAATCCTAATAACTATTATATTATGTTCAACGGCTAATTTATCTTTATAATCATCAATTTGCCTACTATCTTCTTTTGTTATTCCATTCATACTATTATCTATATTTCCATGTCCTAAATTACCATCCATTTCAACAATATACTTTTGTTCATTTAATTCAAAATAGAAATCATATCTTTTAGGTTTTATCCATTCTGGACTATATTCCGTAATAAAATTCATATTTAATTGTTCGAGTAATGAATGACAAAACTTATTTGGATATGATTGACCATCGGTACAACTACATCCTATTGATTTTTCGGTATATATATTATTTATTTTTATAAGTTTATCTTTTATTCTACGACAATCAGGACATATAGGATATATCTTTTGTCCACTTGATTTAGTATATAATTTTGCTTCATCATAACCACCCTGAAAATATTTTACTATCCAAGGATCTGTAGTTGGTATATCATTTATCCCTGGTACTATTATTCTAGGAGTAGGACAACAAACTGCACAACCTGTTTTTCTTTTACCTAATAAATGAGATTCTTCAATCCAATATTCTTCTTGATATTCCCCATTTTTATAATGTTCTCCTCCATCAAATCCGCATTTATGACATTTGTATTTATACCATTTCCTATATATTCCTGTTTTATCTTTTTATATTTCCTATCAATAATAAGTAAATCTCTTTTATCATCTTTAAATGTTTGTCCTATTTCTATTTTAAATTCATTTGTATACATACCTAATATTTTACCTAATTTACATTTTAGTAAAGTTACTATTGATATAGGATAAATATTATTATTATATTTTATTTTCAAATATGATTTTTTATTTTTTCTATAATAATCAATAATTTCTATTTCAAATTCAATATCATCATAAATTCCTTTAACAGAATATTCTACACTATTTTTCCAATCGACAAATTTACCTTTATGTGGTAATTCATCTAAAAATATTTCTTTACACATTTTATATCGCTCCTTATAATATTAAATATATCGTTCAGATTTATATAAAAGGAAGAAATAGTGATGAACGATACTAAATCACTACTTTCGGAGTAGCTACAATCCTATCTTCCTAAAGATTAAACAAATTCAATCTCAGCAAATCATTATATTATCACTTTTACTTTTCACACTTACTTGTCTATATTTATCATAAGAATATTCTTCATTAATTCCTACTATATCATTATAATTTATATCATATTTTACTGGATTAACAACATCTTCATATTCATCTATTTCATTTCCTACTATACTTAAGATATTATTTTGAGGTATTATTCTATAGTCTTGAATAATATTAATACCATTCTTATTATATATTATAAACTCATAACTTTTAAAATCTAATAATATTTCATCCAGATTTAATCTTATTTCCTTAAAATGATATACTAGTCCATTTTTCATATAAATATCTAATAATATATCTTCTATGTAAATTTTCTCAATGTCATCATAATTTAAGTTTAATACTGTATTACATTTTTCTTCATTAGTATCAATAAACTCAATATAATTATTCCTAATTACACTGAATCCATAATGTAATTCTTTAAATTTAGGTTCTACTTGATAGATGAAATAATTTCTAAAATTAATCCCCTTTAATTGTTTTTTTATATTTAACATAACAATCATCTCCATATTATATATTTATAAGGTGTTTTTGGTTTGTTTTACCTTATAAATATATAATACATCTATATTTCATAAATGTCAACTATTTAGTTTATTTTTTTAGAAAAAATAGTTTTTTATTTTTAACTATATAGTTAAAACAATGTTTTTTGTTTTAATATTCCATATAAATCTTTTACATCACATTGTAAAAATTCCGCAAATTTAATATACGTTTCTAATGAATTGCTATTATTTTTTATAGCCTTATCTAAAGCTTGAGGAGAATTATATCCCATTTGTTTTGCAATCCAAACTTTTGTTGCCCCTGTCTTTTTTTGATATTCATCAATTTTTATTCCTATTTTATTAATAATATGAAATTCTTTCATTTTTAAGTTCTCCTTGTCTTATGATTTATATTTATATTATAACTTACATATATGTATCATTCAAAAGAGAATTATATTGAGATAAATAAAAAAATGCTATTTATCTCAATAATTTATTTTTATCGTATTCCCTCTATGCTTACTATTTTATATCTAGAAACTTCTTTTTGATTTATAATAACAGCTTTAAAATTCCAAGTACCATTTGGTTCCAAATTATTAATATTAGCCATTGTGCTATTCACTTGATTATTTTCTGAATCATATAAATTGATATTTACTTCTACATATCTATAAGATTCACTTGATAAATTCTTTATAGTTCCAATAACATATTGTTTACTTGAACTACTATTTTCTAATTCTAACATTCCATCAGAAGAGGTTAATTTTGTAGGTATATTAATTTCCCCATCTTTTGTTACTGTTGAATTATTAAAATCATCTCTTAAAGCAATTACTTTTTTATTATTAGGATAATCAATATATAATTTATCTAAAGAACAATTTATTTTATAATATAAATCATTATTTTGGTTATTAGATTTTAAATATTCCTCTGCTTTTTCTATTATAAAATTTGTCAAATCATTCTTAACTAAATCTTCATCTTTATATTTATCTATAAATTGTTCTATTATATTTAAATCATCTTCAGTAAATGCTGAATCACTATTAATTATATCTTCAATATTTTTTATACCATCTTTAACAATATCATTTTTTGTCTGTCCAATAACTACTTTACTATTATCATCTTTATTATTACTAACATAAAATACTCCAATAAATACCAAACACAAACAAATAATTACTTCAATTATAACAGCTACTTTTTTCTTTTTTTTACTCATATTAATACTCATAATACCACCTCTCCCCTAATGATTTACTAATATAATTTTAATATTAATATGTATTAATTACAAGGAAAATCGTGGCATTACAAATATGTGATACATCTCTTTCCTTATTTAATTTTCTAAACCAAATGTTCTTTCATCCATTCCACTAAATCATCCATACTTATCTCATGTATTACTGATTTCAATGCTAATTCTTGTAATTCTATTAATTTATAATTTATATTCAAATCATTTATTTTTATCAATATATTAAAAATACTAACTGCTGTTCTTTTATTAGCATCTACAAAACTATGATTAGAACATACTAGATAAAATATATTAGCAATTTTTTCTATATCCGTTTTATATAAATCTTCTCCAAAAAATGTAGAAAATGCATTATTTAAAGATGATTCTAAAGCTCCATAATCTTTAATCCCTTCTAATCCTCTATATTTTTTTATAATTCTATCATGAATTAAGATAACTTCTTTTATATTAATGTTAATCATAATTACTTATCCTCTAAACTTTTCATTAGATCATCAGCATTTTCCAAAAATTCATCTGTTAATTTATCTATATATTTAGTTTTTTCATCTTTTGTTAATCTTGAATAATCTAAATTTGTCTTAAATAATGTTTTCGTACTTACTCTTCTATACAACATTAATCTAGTTCCTTTCTTTTTTGTTTTTATATTCTTTATTTGTAATCGTATTTTTTTCAATCTTTTTAAATTTTCTAATGTATATTTTTTTAAAATATATTTTCTTCTCATATATACACCTTCTTAATATTAATATACTAATTTATATTATATATCATTTCATAAATGATTGATACTTATTATTTTTCTATAAATTATAATTTTCCTTATTTAATTTTTAATCAATTATATATATTGTAAAAAATAGAATTTCTTACTCCTATTCATTATTTTCATCTTTATTATCAATATCATCTTCTATTGCTACTGCACTTTCTTCTTCTGCTTGATTTATCTTATTATATTTATCTATAAATTCTTTTGCTGTTAATACCATTGTATTAGGTAATTTTACTTTTCCCATTCTACTTTTCAAATCATCAGATATTAAATATTTTGCTTTACTCTCAACTGCACATTCAAGAAACATATTATCATTTACATCATTACAAGTAGGAGCTATAGTTTTAACTGTATTGACACTATAACCTTCAAAAAATAACATAATAACTTGATACATATACATTTTACGTTTTGATATATTTTTAACTTTATGTTTTACAATATTTTTTAATACATATACCAATTCACCAATAGTATCTTGTGAAAACACTAATTCTATTATATCTTTTTCTAATAAATCTAATAAAATATTAATAACATCAGAATCTTCTTTATATGATTTTTGTAAAACTATACCATGTATAAAAACATTTGTATCAATTACAATTTTAATTTTACTATTTTTCATAAGATTTTACTCCTTCTAGTATATTTTTTATGATAGGATCATCTTTAGATATTTCTATATTAGCAAAACCTTCTTTTAATATTTTTAAAGCCTGTGCTGATCTTTGACCACTAGTTATCATATTGGTTTTAAATTCAATCTTATAATTTTTCATAAATATTCGCCTCCCTTTTCCTATAATTGATTTATATTTTCTCTTCTTTCTTACATTTTTAGAATTTACAATTATTTTTCTTTCCTCTAAAATACTCATAACAAAATCACCTCATTAACATTATATCACAAAATAATAATATATATTATTTTTTCACAAAAACTTTTGCTAATTTATTTCTTATATAATTTTCTCATTTCAGGATACCCACATTTATATGAGTATCCCAATATCCTATACACAACTCAACTGTAAAAATCTTTTACGAGTATGTACTTTTACTTCCCTTCCCCACTCTTCTCCGTAATATTCTTCTTGAATATCAACAATTTCATTTAAATCTATTGTTTCTATATAACTTTTTTTAGTTATTATTTCATTTAATTTATCATATTTATAACCTTTTATTATTAATTTATTATTAGTTCTTGATATTCTCCAATTATTTATAAATGTGATATTGTTATTAACTACTATACATATATTGTCCTTACTGAAATCCTTTAAAATTTCTTCTAAATTATCTCTCCATTGCTCCAGAAAACAGACAGTTCCATCAGAAAATTTCATATTTGTTATAATATTATCTACTCCAAAATCTAGAATGTTATTATAAGGTACCCTTCTTAATAGCTGTCCATTTTCAAGAATATTTAATGCATCAAAATACTGTTCTTGTATTTTTAAAGAGACTATAGCATATTTATTTTTAGGATTTGGAATAGTTCTAGTAACAAAATACAATTTGTTTTCCATTTGTTTTAATTGCTTTCTTATTACAATAGCAGTTTTTAACATATATAACATCTCCTATATAAATATATTTGTAAAATATATAGCATAAGCCAAAAATATCTTACAAATATATAATATACTAATTTATCTTGTGTGTCAAGATTTTTTCCACTCTATTCTTCTATTATTTCTAATGTAAACATTTCATTTACTGTTTTTCCAAGAAGAATTGATAATTTTAAAACTACTTCTAATGAGGGATTATATCTATTTGTTACTATATTTGATAATGTTTTTTCGTTTATATTAAGTATTTCTGCTATTTTTTTCTGATTATACAAAGAACTATTTATTATTTCTTTTAAATTGTTTACTATTTTATATTTATGCTTTCCTTCTAATAAAGATTGTTTTATATTTTCATTATCTTTCATTGTATTTACCGACTCAAAGATATGTTTATGAAGTAACATTAATTCTTCTCTATTAAATTTTGACATAGATAAAAACACATTTAAATCATCTATTTTTTCTTCAATTTTTGAAACCCTTTCTTCAATATTATTAAGCTTATTATTATTCATATCCAAACATCCCCTTATATAAAATTATAAAAATAGTATATAAGATTTATATACTTACTTAAATAAATATTTAATAAAAATTATACAATATAACAAATTATATCATATAAATTCCCTACATTTTTATAATAAGGTTAATTTTTCTTTAAGTCAATTTAAAATTTTACTTTTTCTATTATTTGTTATTATTTATTCTTTATATTTACTTCAAATAATTCACTAATATCACAATTAAAAAAATATGAAAATATCACTAAAGTTTTTATAGTAGGATTTTTAGAAGATATGACACCTTCTAAAGCTTGTTTAGATTTATAACCCATTTCTTTTGCTATTTGACTTTTAGATATTCCTGTTCTATTATGATATTCTTGTACTTTATCTCCTATTTTGTTTATAATATGAATTTTTATCATTAATTCTTCTCCTTATTTGATAATTTTCATTCATATTATATACTAATATAATATTCAAATTCATTGTATAAATCATGGTAAATATTAGTTTATTTTTCCTGTTATATATTAACTTTATACAGCAGATAATAATATTGTGATATACTTATATAGTATTATTATCTGCTATGAAAATTAATATTTTTTATAAATTTTATACAAAATTATTATTGTTTTTTTTATCTCTACTTTTTATATTTCAGTTTTTGAGTCTATAATATGTACTTCTAAATCAGGATATTTTTGTCTTATAAATCTTTGTGCAGTTTGTAATACCAATCTTGGCTCAAAATGTTCGTATTCATTCATAGTAGAAGAATTACTATTATGTCCTTCAAATACAAATACATCCAACATATCTCCAATATTATCTCCTGTAACAGCACTTGTATAACCTACATCTAATACATCTACATAAACAAATAAAGAATTATCTTCTTTTAAATTAATTCTTATATTATCTAACAATCTATATTGCCTATTGTATAATACTGGATTATAATAGTCGTATAGTGCTTTTTGTACAGCATTTCTAAATAAATCTACAATATCATTTTTGATAGATTCTAAATATTCTTTCTCATAATTATCTACTAGATTTTCTATATAAGCTAATTCATCCGCATCTAACATTATTTATTTTCCTCTTTATTATTGTTTAGTTTCTTATTAATCTTTTCTTGTAATTTCCATGCTTCTAATATTAACTTTTGCTGTTCTATATCATCTTTTGTTTCTTTTATCTTTTCTTTTATTTCAGCCAATTTTTCTTCATCTGTTTTTTGTTTAGGTAATTCCAACATTTTATTTTTAATATCTTCTGGAAAATCATTTAAAACATTATTTATTTCTTTGGTATTATTATAAGAAACTTGAAATTTACTTTTTACCCCTTTCATTAATGCTACAAAACTTTTATATAATCCTTCCCTAATTTGTGAACATATATTATTTGGAGGAAATAACATCATGTCACAGAATTCTTTTTCATCTATATCTTTTTCTATATTGGTTAATTTTTCAAATAATATGTACATTAATTTTTCATCAGAAATATTTGCAATGTCATCTTTTATTTTATTTATTTCTTCTAATAATTCCATATTAACATTATAGAAAACAATCTCCCCCTCTGGTAATTCTGGTTCAATTGACTTACTATGTAGTTCTCCATTTTTATTATAATATAATTTAATTTTTCTTTCCTGTAAAAAATCACTTAATTTCATCTATTCTCACTACTCCTTTATTATTTAATTATTGCCTTTCTATTTTTTTTTACTTTTTATAAGTTAAGTCGTAATATTTTTCTATTTTGTATCATTCTAAATAGCCTATACCATTCTCTAAATCGTTTATCATCTTGATTTTCATATCATTAGATATATTCTTTCTTATTGTCCACTTTTCATCATACACAGGTCTATTATCCATATTTTCCTTGTTTTTATCTAAATATTCATCAATCTTACATATTATTTTAGCTGGATTTCCTGCGACTACAGTTCCATCTGGGATATCTTTTGTAACTATGCTTCCTGCACCAATAATAACATCATTTCCAATTTTAACATTAGGCAATATAATGCTTCCTGCACCAATAAATACATTATTTCCAATAGTTACAATACCAATTTTCGTATATCCCAAGAACATTTTTGTGCTAGCATCATGAGCTAATATGTGTACATTTGGTGCTAATGTTACACTATTTCCTATAGATATTAACCAGCAATGCGATTCATCAATAATGCATCCTTGTTGCATATTAAAATTAATGCCTACTTTCAATCCTCTTTGTTTTAATGCTTCTAAATTCAATCGTCCCATAAGTTTATATCTAAATAATATTATTATCTTGTTTTTAAAGTTCATAAATACACCCCCAAATAATTATACTACATTTCGTAAATATAAGATATCTCACTAACCAATTGTTTTATCTCCTATTATCCTATAATGTATAGTACAAGACGCTTTTATATTTGCCTTAACAACCATGCTTGTTGATGTAAATGATTTTACAACTGCCTGTGAACCGAGTGTATTTCCAACTAATGTTAATTGAATATTTCTTATATTATCAAAATTACCATTAAAAGAATTTACTATAAACTCTTGACCATCTGCAATTGTTGAAGCGGTTATCTCTCCCCAATATTCAACTTTACCATTCGGTGAAATTTCAATACCAGGCGAACCCCAAAACTTTGTAATTGTTCCTACGTCATAAATCTTATAAGTACCTCTTTTAATTCCATTAGTGTCAAATACTAATTTTTGTCCGTTTCCTGCTTCTATAATAGAACCATCCATATATAGATTGAACCCTCTTACATATCCTGTCATATCCCCATCAACAGGAACAAGTCCTATGCTTACTTTGTTCGGTTTCGGATTTGCACTTGATCGTTGAAATGATGATATTACATATCCTTCATCATCATTACTATCTGAAATGTATCTGAGAATATTAAATTTTGTTGTTCCACCATCCCAACCGTCTCTAGTACGTCTATCTAAATATTCAAGCTCATAATTATTTGTTCCCCAACCTACAATTTGCTGTGATGTCAATTTAACGCCAGGTCTTACTGCTGATGAATTAAGTCTATTATTTCCTGTTGGCGTAAATTCACAACCATCAACATATTCAAATTTTGGTGCTGATTGGTCATTCATCCCACAAATAACACCTGTAAAATTAAATATATATGAGTCACTATCTAATGTACCCTCCCCAGTTTTTGGATAGGCTTTAATTCTTGGGAGATGATATAAATTGTCAACAAGACTTTTGTTTATTTCATAGGTAATATTACCGAAATTCATTTGTGACATTGAACCTATAAAAAACATTGTTGCTTTTCCGGATATACTTATAGCTATATCCCAATAATTATTATAAATTATTCCACTCAGCATTTTTATTGCTGTTTGTTCTTCCGGTGTTCCTTGGTTATCAACCGCAACTAGATATACATTTTCAAAACGATTGTTTCTAAAACTTGAATTTTTACCATCAAACACCAAATTATTAACGCATGAATTAATTATTATATTATTAAATTTGTTAAATTCAGTCCATGTATTTAAATCACTATTTGTTAATATAAGCCCATTTTTAAATTTATATATTTCTATATTTTTGTATTCTATGTGCTGAGTATCTTCTATAACTAAAGCATTAGACAAATATATAGTCGAGGTGTCAAAGTTTACAATTTTAAAATTTCCAATCAAAACTCCAGTCGCAAATGTACCATTTATATTTGCTTTTATTTTAAGTACATCACCACTTGAAATTTTAGAACTAAAAATAGTCTTATTTGATGCACCTAAAATAGAAAATTTTGAATGTCCTAATTCCCATTGTGAACCCATATTAATATTAATCACTAAAGAACTTGTGACGATATAAACACCTTCATCAATAAATATATTTACATTATTTTGTGTAGCATAATCGAAAGCGGCTTGAAGTGCAATGGTATCATCAGTAACTCCATCACCTTTTGCACCAAATTTTTTTACGCTAAAAGTAATTTCTGACGCCTTTTCAGCCATTTGTGACGTAAGTGTATTATTATTTACCTTAAAATTTCTTTCATCCGTAATATTACTCTGAATTATTGAAGTTACTCCTGCTCCCACCGCAATTTTTACCAACAATAACCCTCCTGTTGGTGTATCTGGTGCAGAAGGATAAATTTGTGATGCACTTGTTATTATAGTTCCATTAATTATAACAACCGTTCCCGTAACTGTAGCTATTGTTGGAGTATTACCACCTCCAACAATTTTTTCTGTTAAAGTAATTATATTATTAGAAGAAGTTGCAGTATATAAAGCATTAATTGTACTATTAGAATTTAAAACATTTTTTAAATTAGTTGCTGTTTCTGTAGTATCTGCTCCTATATTAAATTGATTACCAGAAGCACCTGAATTTACTGCTGTAAATACAATCCCATTAATTGTTATTGTATCATTAGTTTTACTATTTGTAGCAGTTCCTACTGTTATTGTTCCTGTTCCTACGACAGTCATATCTCCAGGAGTATTACCACCTCCAACAATTTTTTCTGTAATAGATATTACTCCACTAGCTGCATTTGCTGTATAAATTGCACTAATAGTAGAATTTGCGTTTAATGCTGTTGATAAATTATTCATAGAATCTGTTATATTAGATCCTACAATAAAATGAGTACTATCTTGTGTTGCACTTGTAGCTGTAAATGTTACACCCCAAAAGTAATTGTATCATTAGCTACAAAATTTATATTTAAAGTATATGTATTACTTCCTGCAACTGCTCCTACTGCATTTGTAGTTATTGTATAAGTTTCTGAGCCTGCTATTGCTGCTGTACCTAAGGAACTAGCTAAATAACTTATAGCTCCACTACTGTTTATGTAAACTATATCTGTACGAGGTTTAGTTGCATCGGCTGTAGTAACTGGAACAGTTATATCTGTAGGGAAATTAATTCTTTGTCCATTTGGCATATATACAAGTCCTAATTCTACTAATACAGACATATTAGGTGTAGATTGTGATGTTACAGACAATCCTGATATAACTCCATATCCTGTACTTTCCAATATCTGAGTTTGAATATTATCAGAATTATTTTTCATAGTTTCATCTATAATATCTAAATCACCATTAATTATAGTATCCCAATTCTGTGTTCCATGTACTGGTTTTTCTAAATTATAATTTATTGTATTTGCCATTTATTTCTCCTTTCTATTTTATTATGTATTTTTTTATTTAATTATTTATTATTATCTCTCTGTAACTTAATATCTTGAATTTGTTCATTTAATAACTCTATTTGCTTATCTTTTAATTCTTTGTCTAATTTTACTTTTGTATCTATATACTTCTTTGCCCAATATGCTACAATTCCAAACATTGCTGTGAACGCAATTGAACAAAAATCTCTTATTATATTACTTATTAATGTATCCATTTAATTTCTTTCTCACTTTCCTCTCATTTAATCTTTAAAAGAAGGGAGATATTTAATCCCCCTTATAATTACTGTACGGGTGTAATTTCTGTTTTCTGTGTAGTAGTATCTATTAATCCTAATTCTTTCTTTAAATCAAGATATGCAGATTCTATTAATACTTCTAATTGTGATTCTGATAAAACCTTAGTACCAAATTTTTCTTCAAAAAGTTCTATTGCTTTTGCTGCTTTCTTTACATTATCTAAAGTATAATGTTTCTGATAAATATCTTTTACAATTTGTACTATATAAGCTTTAATTGCTACCTCTCTTTTTTCTCCAAGTTCTTGTACTGCTTTAACTTCTATCGCAGATAATGCCCTCTTAATATAAGTTACTATAAATGGAATTGCTAAACCTATTATAGCTGTTAAAATCTCCATTAAATATTGTTCCATATTATTCTCTCTCCTTTTTTGTTATTATTTAATTTTGTATTATTTATATATTTTTAATACAAATATAAATCTTACCATCTTTATAACTTTTTACAGATTTATTTTTTTCAGTTACTATTTTTTCTACAATTCTATCATCTTCATAATAACAACGAGTTATAATCTGATCGATTGTACTTTTTATCATATTTTGTGTATCAAAAGTTTCCAAACAATCAAATTTTAAAAATACATTAATTTTTCTTGTCCAATCTATATTTAACTCATCTTTATTTTTTAATTGATATTCAGGAAAATTTTTAATCCAATTATTATATGATTTTGTTTTTCTAGTTATATTTTCATTTAATTCTTTATCATATATAGTTTCATACATATAATTCTCACTCATACCATGACAATTTAATATCATATATTCATCATCTTTTGGTTGCAATTTATTTATTAATTTAGTTTTATGAGATTTTTGTCCTCCCGAAATTCGTTGTCTTAATTGATCAATATCAGACAATATAATCTTAATTAAATCATCACATAATGTAATTAATGCTATTTGTTTTTTATCTTTATAAATATTAATTCTTTCTTCTAAACCACATTTAATGTTTTTCATCATTTTTAATCTAAAATTTGTATTCTTATTCTTATAAAATTCTTTTACATCATAATATATATCATGTATACTTTCTATATTTTCTGTTATAAATGTATTTTTTAATTTTGGTAAAGAATATTTAGTTAATTTATCAACCTGTTCCTCTGTTGCATTTTCAATAATATATCCTCCATGTTCACGTATTTCTACTAATACATGTCCAACCCATAACATAAATTTTGTAGCTTTTTCATTTTTAGCCTTGCCAATTAATGGGTACATTATGTATTCTGGTATAAAATCATCTGTCGCAACTTCCTGCGACACACCTAAATCATGTAAAAAATCATTAACTGTATTCCATCTAATAAATTCTTTTCCACCTCGATCTGCTCTTTTATAACTCCAACCACAAAACTTTGCGACATCGTCTATTCTAACTTCTGATACACCTGTTACTTTGTTAATTCTAAAACCTACATTTCTTCCTTCAAATTCTTTCTCAAAATTCATTAACTGATTTTCATTCATTACATTTTGTTTCATTTAATTTTTTCTCCTTTAATATTTTAATTATAGTAATGTATAAAATAAAAATCTTATACATTCTAATCGACAATCCTCAATTATAGTAAAATAAAAAATTAGGCTATAGTTTTTATTCTATAGCCCTTATACATTACTATAACTGGACAAAGGAGATTGCCCATTACAATATATAAGAATAAAAATAAGAAAGACGATGTGTGAACACCGCCTTGATTTTGTTTGTTTATGTATTGTTTAATTATTATAATTTATTTAGTTATAACCCAAGCATCTACCATAATTTTTTTCAATACATCTTCAGGAAGATATCCAAATCCTTTATCTCCCCATCCTCCTTCTGATTTTGATTTATCAGACCATGAATTCATTAAGATAAAATAATTATCCTTTTCATCTCTTGTTATAAAATCTACAATTTTTTCAAGTTTTTTACGAGGTTTATAATGTGTTCCTACTAATAACGTTTGATGATACCCTAATAATTTTTCTTTTTTTATATTAGGCATTGGAATAAATCCATCGTCTTCTACTTCAGTTTCAAAACTCTCATATACTGCAATAGCAAAAAGAACTGCATGTCCTAATTTTAATGCAGCTCTCATTTCTGTAGGACTTGTTACTCTATAATAATTTGATATTCTATGTAATAATGCATTTTTATAAGCATCTTCTGAAGGTATTGTTGCGATATTATGTATTCCATATGGTAAATAAGATTCTTCACATATACCAAATTTTTGTAAAACTTTACAAATCGTTCTACATTGAGATCCTTCATCTTCAGGAAATGTACCTTCAAATATACGTTCTTGATTATATAAAAATTGTCTTGAATATTGAAATTTATTGCCATCCAAATACATTTTATTTGCTGTACCTGCATTTGCAGTACAATCTTGTTCAGTTTGCATAAATGGTTTTATAAATTCCGGTCTTAAATCTACATCAATTGGTTTATCTAATACTTCCTTTCCTATTAATTTTGACAATCTATAATCTCTATCATCTGGTTTATCTGGTTTTAATCCATATTTATATTTTGGCATTTATTTTCCTCCCTAATTGTTTTGTTTAATTTCTATAATATCTGCAATATCTATTTTATCATCAAATGCTGGTGCTAAAATTTGGCTCTTTTTTACTTCATCATTGATTTCTCCACAAATTGTTTGTCTTAAATGATCTAAATCCTTTTGTTCTAACTGTGGAATTTTTTCAAGTAAAAGTTTATCAAATTCTTTTATTTTTTCTTCTGATGTAGATGTTAAAAATCTAAATTTTTCTTCTACTATATAATAAATTTCTTTTGCTATTTTATAATTAGCATTATATTTTTCATCACCTATTTGTTGTATTAACGCTTCTTTTTTTTTCTTTAAATATGTAACAATAACTGTAATTCCATAAGAACCTAATGCTCCTAAAATAGTTATTACTCCATTTATTATTATTTTTAATATTTCGTCCAACATAATATTTCACTCCCAACATATATAAATTAAAATAGTCTTTTAACTCCTCCTGAACCTTGATTGTTATTCCAATATACCTCTGGTGATCCACCTTTTCTTATGACAATATAATTCCCCCTATCAAGATGAATTGCCATATCTCCATCTATTCTCTTTTCAATATAAAAAGAATTCAATATAGGAAATATATTAGCTCCATTTGGAATAGTTTCTTCATATTTTTGTGCAACTTGTTCTACAGGGGTACTCTTTTTATCAGTTTGAGTAGAAGTATCTATTCCCGTAATTCCTTTTACTATTGCTGTAGCTAATTTTTCAAAATTATATTTATTACAATCACTCTTGTTATCAACAAAAAAAGGTTCTAATAATATTGCTGGCATATATGTATATTTTAAAACATATAAACCAGTTCTTAATTGACTACCTCTGTTTCTGTAACCTAAAGAATTACTTATTTCTGTACATATTTTATCTGCATAGATTTTACCTGTATTAGATATATATTCTACTTCACATCCTTCTGCTTTATCTGTTTCAAATGCATTTGCATGAAAACATAAATGTAATTTTGAATTATAAGAATTTGCCTTATTAACTCTATAAGACAATGAATTAGCTAAACTTAAATTTGAACTTGTAGAAGGAGTACAATTATAACAAGTGTGTCCTAATACATTTAATTTTTCAATTACAAGAGTACCATATTCTCTAACAACTTTTTCTTCGTTTAAATATCCATCTGCTCCTCTATCAGCACCACATCCATGTCCAAAATCATAAGTTATTATCATATTATCAATTTTCCTCCTTAATTTATATTTAATAATTTATTTTTAAATAAAAAAGCAACCCCTCTAGGCTACTTTTTCATAGAATATTTAAAATCAGGTTTGCCAATCTCTGATTCATATGCTATTTTGATTGTTTTAGAATCTTTTTGAAAGTCTTTTGGCATATCTACTGTTAAAGTATAATCTTTAAACGTAAAATATATTTTTTCTTTGTGTATAAATTTAATTTTACATGCTTCTATTTTTGTTTTTATATTAGATTCTTTTGATATTAATGGTTGATTAGATATATTATCTTTCTTAGATTTATTTATTTCTGAATTATTATTAGATTTTTCTGTAGATATGTTAGTTTGATTAGTTTGTTCTTTTCCCTTATTATCTTCTTTATTATCTTCTGGATTTAATTTATTAAGTATACTTTTAGTATCCATTAATATTCATTCCTTTCTTTTTTATTAGTTTATATTATTTAATAGTTATTGTTTAATTTATAAGTTAAAAAAGACATATCTGTTAAGATACATCTTCTATGTTTTCTGTGTTAGTTATATTAATACCATTTTTAATTAATTTTTCTTTAAGATATTCTTCATTAAACCAATCTTCAGAAAAACTAATCCTTATTAATTTTATTCCATGTTGTGGTATCAATTTATCTTTTATTTTATCATTAGCCTTTTGAATTTTAAAGGTTTCTTCTCCACCAAAATCTAATACAGGTTCTTCATGTTGTCTTCCGTCAGCTTCAATAACAAAATTATCCTTTTCATAATATCCATCTACTTTTAAAGGATAACTTTTAATTCCTATTAACCACTCCCATGTTTTTTGTCTAAAACATTCATATCCCATTATTTTATTAATTTTATGTAGCATTATATATTCACCTGAACACCTATCAGTTATATCATATCCATACATTTTACATATTTCAGTCCAAGATAAATTATATTTTTTTCTATATACACCATCTTCATGCTTAGAAATTTTGTTAAAAATTCTTCTAGATGGAAATTTTCCATATTCTTTTTTAAAAGATTCAAATATTTCTATAAAACCATTTTTTAATTGTTCATCAGTCAATAATATTTTTCCTATATTACACGTTTGTCTTCCTACACTAGCTTTATGAAACATTTTTAATTTTAAATATTTTCTATATTGTAATTCACTAACATATTTTTTTATAAATTCATCATACAATTTTCCTTCAAAATGTTTTATGTAATTACTCATTGATATTTTAGTATTACTTAAAAATTCATTATATAATGGAATTCTACCATATTTAATTAATACACTTAAAAAATTATTTTTATAATCTTCATCAGTATTTCGATATATTTTTCTTCCACAATAATCTAAAAATTCTCTCACTCCAAATCCTTTAATTAATTGATATGGGATATTGGATTCTTTTCTTTGACAAAAATCTTTAATAGATTTCAAACCTGTTTCTTTTACAAAATTTAAATATTGTTCTTTTATATATTCTTTCAATAAATTATCTTTTCCAAACATTTTTAAAATATCTATCCAATTCTTACCTCTAAAAGATTGAATTATTTGTCTTGATGTTATAGGAGATATTTTATCAAATTCATATGGTAATGAATATTTTTTCTCTGTTATGTATTTTTCAATATATTCTTTTGCTCTATTATAAGCTTTTTGTTTGTTATTTTTAGATTGTATACTATTATATTTATCTGCTTTAATTTTTTCTATTTCTTTTTTACATTCTTCACAATATCTAATTCTTAGATCTCTAACTTCTATTTCTTTTCCACATCTTGTGCAATTTTTCTTTTTCATTTATATAACCTCCGCAGTTATTATTTAATTTTCCGATTTAATAAAATTAAGGGAAATAGGTTCGGAATACCTACTTTCGATAAAGTTCATGACACTTTACCTATCCCTTATTCTTATATTATCATTTATTTAATCTTCAGTCAATACTTTTTTATGTATTTATTTAATTATGAACAAGTTACATCTGCATTAGTTTCTACACTTGTTTTTGATGTTATTTTAACATTAACAGTAGTGCTACCAGATGCTACAAAACTTACAATTCCACTAGAATTTACTGAAGCAGTAGAACTATTTCCTGATGTAAAGGTTACGTCCGCAGTTGGTGCTAAAAATGCAGAACCTTGATTTGGTATAGCCCAAACTACTAATGTTGCAGTTTCTCCCGTAGATAAGGTAATTTTATCATCTTCTAAAGCTAATAATTGTACATTATCATACCAATGTGCATTATTATCAATACGACTAATTGTAGCATATATTTCATTACTATCTTTAGTTTTTGAAAGAGCCATTGCTTTGAGTGGGGTCTTAGATACTCCTGAACTACTCATAGCTAAATTTGCAGTACCATCTAATTGACAATTAGGTATTTCAAACTGAACTTTTCCTATAATAGTTGAATCATTTGCTTCTCCACTATCACTAGACGCTAATTGTGCTTCCATAACTAATCTTCCTTTTGCTGGAATAAAATTAGCTCCTATATCCATTTGAGAAACATTGTTATTTTGTTCATAATATCTAACTGTAACTACTTCATTTTCACTTCCACCAGATAAAGTAAAATTTTTTCCTGAAAAAGTAACTTTAGTAACTACATCATTACTATCAGTTACCCATCCATAAATAGTGCTAGTTACATCTGGAGAAACTATTGGTGTACCATCTACTGTTCCAGTTCCACCTGCTCCTAATGTAACATTTTCTTCTGTCCAAATTTTACCTCCTGTATTTATAGTAGAACCTGTTGTAGCAGCTATCATCCCAAGGTTAAATTGAGCCTCTTCTAAGGTCAAATCTAGCTCTGGAGTATGAAAATATATAAGTTGTAATTTATTTCCATATCCGGCATTTATCTTAGTATTTGAGATTTTTATATCTACTGCCGTATTTGTCATTGTCTTTGCTTGAAATATTATGTTATCTGTAACTGGTGCATGATAAAACACATTAGCTACACCTACTAAATAATATCTTGCCATAATTTTATTTCCTCCTAATTATTTAATTTTTATTTAATTTGCTTTGTTAATTTTATTTTTGAACTCATCAAAATCAACAAGCATATCACTATACTTGTCTTTATTTGATAAAGATTCTGTCCATCCTTGAATTTTAAAATCTGATTTTATAGTTCCATTTACCATTCCAGTCTTCATTATTTGATAATCTAATTTATATCCTGCTCGTCTTAAAGTTAAATAAAATTTTCTAATTGACATATTATATATTTCTTCGTATTTATATCCTGTACTTACTACAATACAAGACATTAATTCTTCTAATGAAGCTTGTTTTATATGTTTACTTTTAAATTGTTCTACTTCTTCCATAGCTTGTCTAAATTTTGGATCTACATAACCATCATCAAAATCTAAAATATTTTGATAACAAATAATTCTTCTAATATTATCAAAATCTTCCCATGTACAAAATACATTATTTATTTTTAATAATTTTCTTCTTTTTTTATCTTGTACGACAATTATTTCTTTTGCTTTTAAACCAATTGTTAATATAGTAATCATTGCCTGAACATATCTATCATCATTTGATTTTTCTGCTAAATAAAATAAATAATCCAAATATTTCATACTGATTACTTTTGGATCAATTTGTATATTAGGATTAGACACTTCATTTTTTCTAATTTGTAGAAATTTTATGTTTGAAAAAAATGTGAAATAATTATCAATTAAAAAAGGATAAATATATATAATTTGAGTTTTTAAATATTCATTCAATATATTAAAACGTTGAATATCTTCATCAGTCTTATTGACTTTAATAGAAAGACAGGCTAATTCTTTTTTTAAATTTTCTGTAGCTACTGGCAAATAAGGAATAGGTTTATCTTTTGTTAATTCTTCTTCATATATATTGATATTTAATTTATCCATATATTATCCAACTTTACAGGACATTGTTAACATATAACCCTCATACCATTTTTCTCCCATTCTATACCAACTAGCATTGTTGTCTAATCCATTACCCATTTGATCAAAAGATAAAGGAGTCATTCCTTTAATATTTTGTTGACTTAAAGTAGAAATTAACTGTTGCAATATTACTTCATTTCTATTTTCATATGTATCCAATGTTAATATAGAATTATATGAAACAACTTGTATTTTTATATCTACTTGTCCTTGTACTCTATTAGTAGGTAATATTCTTCCTAACCACACTCTTAATTGAGTTTGTGCTGTTTCTGTTGCTCCATTAGGTAATGCTTTAGTAAATACTCTATAAGGTGTTTCATCTGTTTGTCCTGCATATATTAAAGACGATTTTTGACTTTTAGTTAGATTTGGTTGACTTAAAGCATTAGATGTATCATATTTTAATAATTTCCATATAATATCATTATTGTTTAATAAATATGAAATAATATTTATTGGATATTTAGTTATACCATTATATCTGTTATAATCATTAAAAGTTACTCCCATATTCTCACCTACTTTATTTAATTATTAATCTTATTATCCATATTAGAATTAGCCTGTTCAACTAACATTCTAACTTTTATTTTATTTTTTAACTTTATAATTATCACTTCCTTCTTACCATTCTCCAGCCAATCTAATAGTAATACTTTCAGATGTACTATCAATAGTATCTGTACAAGTAACAGTCAAATATTCTCCTCCATCACCCTTAATATTTTTAATACTAAAATTATTACCATCAATAATAGTTAAAGTATAATAACTAGAATCACATCCACCAGTAGTAATAGTAAATGTATTATTTAATTTATTATTATCACTATCGTATTTATAAACACTATAGGATTGAGTATCATCTTGTAATATTTTAGTTTCATTAGGAGATATTGTTATAACAGTATTTATATCAGAACCTATTAATCCATCAGCTATATTGTTAACTATATCATCTTGAGGACTTTTTTGATCTAAAAACATACTATAATATAATAAAGGAACAGAATCTGCAACCATTGTTTTATCTCTTAGATATGAATTAACTCTTTGAACTTTAAAAGGTTGACCATTAAATATGAATCTATCATTAATTTTTATAGTTTTGGTATTATCATTATTTTGAGTAGTTACCTGAACAATACCTTCTGGTAATATCATTTCATCAGAATATTTAAATAAATCTCTACTTATTTTATAATCAATGATACAAGGTTCTGTATATAATGTTCTATTATTATTTTCATCATATAAATATCTACTTAAAACATTATTACACCTTCTAATACAAGTTGATGCAGTAACAAATTTATAAATATCTGAATTAATAGTAAGCCAATAATTGTCATCAAATTGATACATATAACCTAATCCATAATTATGTTGAAGATCTTTAAAAGTTATACCTCTCCAATCATCACCTAATTTTTCTCCAGTTTCAGAGTTTATAACATGATTAATTCTAATAACAACATCTGTAAATGTTTTATCACCCTTATTTAATTCTTCTTGAATAGTATATATATTAGATGCACACTCAAATTCTGAATTTATAGTTGCTTGCAAATCATCTTTATATTGTTGCATTGGACTATTAGCTATAGATAAATATGCTTTATAAGATTCGTAACTCATACCAACTAGCCCCCTAATAAATATAAAAATTTTGTTGTTGCCAATCTAACCAAGACACATTTTTTAATTCGTAATTAGTCATATCTTGTCCTACATCTTCCTGTAAAATAGTTCTTGCATTCATTTTTGCAGTTAAATTTTGAGATTCCGCATAATGTTTAAAATCTGTATCATTTAATTTCCATTGCATTTGTGTTACATCTAATATTTTAGTATCCAACCATCTAATTATCATTAAATCAGATAATATTACTTGTTCATTAAGTGTTAAATCTTCAGTGAATTCATTTGTAGTAATATCCATTATTTGATCTAATTGTTTTTTACAATGAATAAATTTAGGAATAGCTTTTTTCATAAACCCAAACATAAGATTTTCAAAATTAGTTAAATCTGTTGCGTCAAATAATTGATCTATTTTATAATCTCTAATTGAAGTCATACATAATTCATATATATCACTAAACGGAGTAGCCATTATTTAATCACTCCTTTTTTTATTGTACCATTGCTATTCTAGCTTTCAATAATTCCTTTCTATCTTCTACTGCTTTAGTTATATTTTTACTATAATTTTGCTGAATACCATATAATACATTACCATCAATTTTTTCATCATTTACCATTTTATCAATCAAGATACTAACTATAGAATCTTGAATTGTTTTAGTAGAATTTTTAAATATATTAACAACTTCATT
>ENA-UOOH01001255-UOOH01001255.1-fermentation-metagenome-genome-assembly--contig:-NODE-1255-length-25180-cov-4.815164_pt1 | contig 25180 bp, 17 predicted proteins | sample MGYA00245778_ERZ724025 | MGnify/ENA primary metagenome ERZ724025 (study PRJEB28704, sample SAMN03018313) | fermentation metagenome | biome: anthropogenic terrestrial biome; feature: soil; material... | reverse complement strand
CGGGTCCGGATGGGGAGGTCAGGTTGAGAATGCGGCTACCTTTTCGGACGGGCTCCCGCTAGCAACCCTCCCCATTCCCCCCTCTGCGCCTCTGCGCCTCTGCGCGAGTTCTCCCCATCCGGCGCCGCAATGCCTTCAGCTATGCCCCATCGACCTTTTCGGACGAACCCTGGCTCCCCCCCAGCCCCAACAAGCAGGTTGACTTTCATGGCTGTTTCCACTTAAGGAGGATTGTCCGGTTCAGCGGTTTGGATCGGTTCATCTCCAACCCATTGCACGAGCCTACACACTATGAAAATCGCACTTCGCATCTCGCGCGCCACCCTCACCGCCGTTGTTGCGGCTATTGCCATCTCCACCCTGACCGCTCCCAGCCTCCACGCCCAATGGATCGATCGGATCGCCGTCGGCCCCAGCGGAACCTGGATGGACGCTGGGGATGCCAAAAGCGCCGTCGGCTGGGGACTCAGCGGAGTCGCTGTCATCACGCCGCACATCGCGCTCCAGGGCGAAGTCCACTGGTTCAACGATATCGAAGGCGAGATTGTTAACCTCGATTCCACCCCGCTTGCACTCACCGTGCAGCTCCGTAAGCCCTCAGAGGGTATCTCCTATTTCGTCGGCGCAGGCGTCGGATACTACATGCTGGAATCCGATGTCGACCTCGATCGCGCCTTCGGTCCCGAGCTCTCCGACGTGCTCCAGCAGAACAATTTCCGGGCGGTCAGCGATGTGGACGACGAGATCGGATTCCACGTGGAAATCGGGACCGAGATCGCACTGCTCCAAAACCTCACCGCTCAGGTGGCCGCGCGCTATATTTGGCTGGAGGCGGATGTTGAGGTTGCCTCGGATGTCCTCGCCCTGCCCACACCACAGGGTACAGCCCTCGTTTACTTGGACGATGAGTCCATTGATATGAGCGGCGCTGGAATGTTCATCTCTCTACGCTATAGTTTCTGACGTCTGGGACCAAACATCCCACCTTTTTGCCTAACCTCATACCAGCAGGACCCCTTAGACCATGAGCAACATCGCATCGATTCACGCACGTGAAATTCTCGACTCCCGCGGCAACCCGACCGTAGAGGTGGAAGTCCTTCTCGAGAGCGGCGCCGTCGGCCGTGCCGGCGTGCCCAGCGGCGCGTCCACCGGTGAAAACGAGGCCCTCGAACTCCGCGACGGCGATCCCGCACGCTACCTGAAAAAAGGCGTGCTCAAAGCCGTCGAGAACGTCAATACCGTCATCACCCCCAACCTCCTGGGTGAGGACGCGACCGACCAGCTCTCCATCGATCAGGCGATGTTGGAGCTCGACGGCACCCCGACCAAATCCAAGCTCGGCGCCAACGCGATTCTCGGCGTATCCCTGGCCGTCGCCAAGGCAGCCGCGGATTATTCCGGACTCCCCCTGTACCGCTATATCGGTGGCACCAACGCCAAGGTCCTGCCCGTCCCCATGATGAACATCATGAACGGCGGCGCGCACTCCGATGCCCCGATCGATATCCAGGAGTTCATGATCATGCCCTCAGGCGCACCCAATTTCCGCGAAGGTCTGCGGATGGGCGCCGAGATCTTTCACAACCTCAAAGCGGTCCTGAAGGCGCGTGGTCTCTCCACCGCAGTCGGGGATGAAGGCGGATTCGCCCCCGCACTCGAGAGCAATGAGGACGCCCTCGCCGTCATCATGCAGGCCATCGAAAAGGCCGGCTATAAGCCCGGTCAAGACGTCAAGCTCGCGCTCGATGTCGCCGCCAGCGAGTTCTTCGATGCCAAGGGTGACCGCAAATACCACTTTGATAAGTCCGACGGCAGCATCAAGAGCAGCGCCGAGATGGTCGATTTCCTCGCCGGCCTCGTCGCCAACTACCCCATCTGCTCCGTTGAAGACGGCCTGGCCGAAGACGATTGGGATGGCTGGAAGCTGCTCACCGATAAGCTCGGCGCCACGACGCAATTGGTCGGAGACGACCTCTTCGTCACCAACACGCTCTTCCTCCAGAAGGGCATCGACCTCGGCGTGGCCAATTCCATCCTGATCAAGGTCAATCAGATCGGCTCGCTCACCGAGACCCTCGACGCCATCGAACTCGCCAAGCGCAACCGGTACACCAACGTCATCAGCCACCGCTCCGGCGAGACCGCTGATTACACCATCGCCGACCTGGCCGTCGCCACCAATGCCGGCCAGATCAAGACCGGCTCGCTCTCACGCAGCGATCGTATCGCCAAATATAACCAGCTCCTGCGCATCGAAGAGGAGCTCGGCTCCAACGCGATCTACGGGATCTGACCCCTCTCGTCATCCGAGTCCTCTACAAGCGCGCCCGGAGGCGGCCTCCGATCGCCTCCAGGCGCACAACCCCAAACGGATCCGCCATGAAGACACGCAACATCCTCGCCTCATACGTGACAGCAGCCGCGCCCGCGCGTACCCTGCTCGCTGCCGCCGTCGCCGCACCGTAATCGTGGCTCTCCGCTCACGCCCCCGCGTGCCGGCCGGCCGCGGGGGCGTTTTTGTGGGTCCGATGACCCACCATTCCCAAGTCAATCGGTCCTTGCTCCCCAGTCGCGATCTGATTAGCCTCTCCCCTGTGCAATGCGGCCGACAATTCCCAACGTAAACACTGAAACCAGACTTCCATCGGCCGTAATCTAGGAACGCTCAACCAAGGCAGATCCATGGATCAATTGCTCAAAATCCTCAGTGATAACGCACTCACCCCCGCTGCCGATATCGCTCGCATGCTCGGTATCTCCGCCGAAGAAGTGCGCCAAAAAATCGATGACTACGAAAAGAGAAAAGTCATCCTCGGCTATAAGGCCGTCATCGACGAAGACAAACTCAACCTCGATCGGGTCAAGGCCGTCATCGAAGTCAAAGTCCAACCGGAACGTGAAGGCGGTTTCGATCGCCTGGCCTCCCGAATCGGCAAGTTTCCCGAGGTCCGTTCCATGTTCCTCGCCAGCGGCACATTCGACTTCCTCCTGTTCGTCGAAGGCGCAAACCTGCGCGAAGTCGCATCCTTTGTCTCTGAAACCGTCTCCACCATCGAAGGTGTTACGGCCACAGCAACCCATTTTATGCTCAAGACTTATAAATTCGAAGGCGTCTTGATGAAAGGGCAAGATTCGAATGAGCGTCTCTCCATCGCACCCTGAACGCTGGATCGCACAACATGTCACCGGCCTGCCCCGATCCGGCATCCGTGATTTTTTCGAACTCGTCCAAGGCGTCCCCGACGTCATCTCGCTCGGGGTCGGTGAACCGGACTTCACCGCTCCGTGGCGCGCTAGAGAGGCCGCGATCTATGCACTGGAGCGCGGAAGGACCAGTTACACGTCCAACCTCGGCCTGCTCAAACTGCGCCGGGCTATCGCCAATTTCCTGGCCAAACACTTTCAGCTGGGCTACGACCCCGAAAAGGAAATCCTCGTCACCGTCGGCGTCAGTGAGGCTCTCGATCTCGCCCTGCGCGCCCTCCTCGACCCAGGCGATGAGGTCATCATCCATCAGCCCTGCTTCGTCTCCTACGCGCCATCCATTAAGCTCGCCCATGCCAAGGTCGTCGAGGTCGTGACCTCCCCGGAATCCGGGTTTCAACTCGACCTCAACGCCCTGGAAAAGGCGATTACACCTAAGACCAAAGCCGTCCTGATCAATTTCCCGTGCAACCCAACCGGGAGTACGCTCAGTTCGGATACCGCGCGCAAGCTCGCTGAGGTGATCATTCGAAACGACCTGCTCCTGATCACCGACGAGATCTATGCTTGCCTCGTCTATGATCAGCCCTTCGTCTCACCTGCCTCTTTCCCAGGCATGCACGAGCGCACCATCTACCTCAATGGCATGTCCAAGGCATGGGCCATGACCGGGTTTCGGTTGGGATTTGTCTGCGCACCACAGCCGCTGCTCGAAGCCATGATGCGGGTCCATCAGTACTGCATGATGTGCGCGTCGATTATCAGCCAGGAGGCGGCCGTCGCCGCCCTCTCCTACTGCGACGACGATATCGAACAGATGCGCCAGAGCTTTCATAAACGCAGGAATTACCTGCACGCACGCTTTCTGGAGCTCGGCCTGAAGTGCGAACTCCCCCAGGGCGCATTCTATATGTTCCCGGACATCCGTGAGCTCGGTCTCCAAAGCAAGGACTTCGCACTGCAATTGCTCGAAAGCCAAAAAGTCGCGGCCGTGCCCGGTAGCGCCTTCGGCTCGGCAGGCGAGGGATTCCTCCGATGCTGCTACGCAACTTCTATCGATGAACTGCGCGAAGCATGCGATCGTATCGGTCGTTTCCTGGAGACGCTCCGATGATCCCAACCGACCGCCAGTCGGCATTTCCATCCATGGGGCGGGCCCAGGCGCCGCCCCGATCCGCCGACTGTCGGTCGTCACTCCGCCGGAAAATAATAGAGGTACTCACCCTCCCGCGCATATCCTAAACGGCGCGCCTCGCGAATCAGCTCCCGCTCGTCCGTGCGCAGCCGCTGGATGTACCGGTCCCACTCGTTTCGCTCATGCACCAGCGCCTTGTTGCGCTCCACCAATTCTCGATTCCTGGCACCCAACGCCCGGTACTCTGAAAACGGCTTCTGGAAGATAAAGAGCGTCACCGCGAACAACGCCATCGCGATCACCGCGATCGAGGCGTGAATCATGACCCCAAAAAAATCATATTGCCGATTCAAGGAATGCCCTCCGTGGAAAATGAATGCTGGATCGACACTGAAAAAAGATGCATGGTTCGTGCGTATGTTCGCAACCCTAAAAACCGAGATCCCGCGGGAAACAACCCATTTCGGTTGTGAACCCATTATTTGTACAGGTTTTTCTGATTTTCACCCGCGCCCTTCTGCGAGCCCGGTCATGCCCAAATCTATGATTCCTCTTCTACTCCTCTTCCTGGTCCTTGCTTCCGCTCCCAGCGCATTCGCCCAGGAGCCTGAGCCTGAATCCACACCCGCCCTGGCTTCCGAAGCCACCGACGCCGGGTTGCAAGACACATCCACCCCGGCCGCGGATACCGCCGCCGAAGAGGGTTCGATTGCCGCTCCCGCCCCAGCACAAGAATCAGCCCCAGACCCAGGCCCAGCAACTGCACCGGCACCGACCAGGAACCCGAACCGCACCCCTAATCAGCCGGCCAACCTGCCCGTCGGTATTCGCGGTCTTCATCATTGGGGCTACTTCGAAATCGAATCGTCCCCACCCCTCGGGGGCAACCTCGCCGCTCTCCAGGACGGTGACCCCAATACACGTATCCCAGCAGCCTTCGGACGCCCCCTGCAAATCGCTTTCACCAAAACTCCGAATATCGCTGCCGCTGAAATCAAACTCCACTTTGCCGCTCTGACCACCCCCCAGGCCGGCGACTACACCGTCGTCGGCAAGGTCGCTCGTCGCGTTCCCCGGCGCTCATCAGTCCTCCTCGGCACCGTCCAGCCCCGACCCAATGAGGACTTCCTCCATTTCCAATTCCCCCGAGCTATTCCGCTCGATAGCCTGATTCTGCAGCTGCAAGTCCTTCCGCGGACCGCGCCCATCCCCTCCGGCGAGGAGACCGCACCCGCCGCGGAAGACCCACGAACCGGTCAATCCAGCCCCGTGGAATGGGCGGACCTCGAAATCGCCGGCCCGCGGACCACCGTAGCCATCAAAGTGCAGCCCGCCGGGCTCCTCAATCTCCAGGTCGAGCCGCCCACCTGGATCGTCCCGGAAGGTACCCCCCTGCGCGTCACGACCTGGCAGATCGATAGCACCGGCAACCTCTCCATCATGCCTCTGCCAGGACCCGTCGGGTTCTCATCCAATAACGCAAGCGTCCTCAATATCATGCCCAACGGACGCCTCAATACACTGAAACCCGGATCCGCTTCCATCCTCGGAGTCCTCAGCGGACCCCAAATGATCCACGACCGCATGAACATCAGCGTCCCCGCAGGGCTCCCGCTCGGCGCCGATCTCGAAATCGCCTGGCTCGCCGCCAACCCCGAAGACGCCGGTAAGGAACTCCGCACATGGCAGGTCGCCGTCGTCAATCACGGCCCGCATAAGTCCGGGCGTATCCGCGTCGAGTGGTCCTACGCCGGACCACAGGAGGAGGATTTCCGCATCTTCGAAGTCGCCCACATCCATAGCATGAACCCAGGCCTCCATATCCTGGAGCCCAAACTCGGCGACCCGCTGCTGCCCACCCCCGGCCAGACACTCTCCACCCGATTTCCTGTCCCAGCCCTCGCCGGCGGCCGGATCCAGGTGCGCCTCCTCGATCTCGAACAGGACGATCCTATCGTGTTCAACAACACCGTCATCGCCCTCGGCGAAGGCCAGACCGTCGGCCTCGGCCTCTCACCCCTTGCCTTCGCACTGCTGAACGGCATCTGCCGCCGACCCGTCCACCAACAGGCCATCGATGAGTGCCCCCCCGAATTCCCCTTCTCCGCATTCGAATGGGCCAGACTCCTGATCCCCCCCCTCAGCGGCTACCAGGCTATTCCCGAACAGGGCGCCAATGCCACCCCAACCGGCCCGCCGGCACCCAAGATCGCTCCCGGTATCGCATGGTCACCCTCCGGCGTTCAACTCATGGCCGGTTCACACGCCGGACTCATGTCTTCCGAACCCGTCTTCCTAGGACACATCCCCGAACCCATCACACCGCAACAGGAGTGGCTGACCCCCAATCAACCGCCCATCGTCATCGAAGAGAACGCCACACTCTCCGCACTCGGCCCGTTCTACTTCTTCCCCCCAAGGAATTGAGCAGTCGCAGCCAGACCCTATCCGAAACGGTCAATGGCAAAGCAAGATCGGGGTCGCTATCCGACAGCGAAGCTTGAGCGGTCCATGAGGGCCAGGCGCCAACCAGGGGATCGATCCCGATCTACTCGATCTACTCGATCTACTCGATTTACTCGATTTACTCGATTCCCTCGATTCTCCCGCCCCCGATTCCCATGCCCCCCCTCATCCGCGGCTATCCGCGGATCCAACCAACCATCACGCCCAGCAGGGCCCGCGGCCCCTCAAACAGGGTTCGGGATGTCCACAAACTCGACCGGGATGCCGAACGTGTCCGTGATGCGCTGGCCCAACGCCTGCACACCAAAGACCTCCGTCGCATAGTGGCCCGCGAAGATCGCGTGGAGTCCCGCCTCCTCGATCTCACGAATCACATGCTCCGAGGGCTCGCCACTCAAAAAGGTGTCCGCACCCGAATCCAAGACCACCGGCCATAAACTCGATGCACCACCGCTGATCACCGCAACACGCCGAACACGGTTCGAGCCGGCGGCGAATACCTGGGCCGCCGGGTTGATCTCCGCACGCACCCGCTCCACAAACGCATCGAGCTCCATGCCACCCGGCGCCTCCGCCATGAACCCTACATCCAATGGCAGCCCAGGTGTCAACCCGAGGCGTTGACAGAGCAACACGTTGTTCCCAACCTCGGAATGCGCGTCCAACGGGAGATGATAACCCGCCAGCGAGATCCCGTTCTCCAAGAGCAAACGCAAGCGCTTGGCCCACGGCCCAATCACCCGCGGCGGATCGCCCAGAGACCCCTTGAACAGCCCGTGGTGGACAATCACCAACTGTGCCGAACGCGCGCAGGCCGCCTCGATCAGACGCAGGCTCGCTGTCGTTCCACACACCACCCGCTCAATCCACGGATCGCCTTCCACCTGTAATCCATTCAAACAGCCGTCGGAGAACTGCTCCACCTCCAGGTAATCGTTGATCCATGCGATCAACTCGTCCCGTTTCACCGCCTTCATCCTGTCCCCCCCGATTCATGTTCCAATCGTGCTCATCCATCACCTCTGCCTTGCATTAGCCGGTAAACAGAGGTAGCTCATAACTATTACCCAACTGCGGTTGCTCCGATCCGATCCAGGTCGCCATCCCTACCAGAGCCGATCATGAGGCCTTTCCGAATATTACTCTCCCTCCCTGCACATGCCATCCTGATCTCCGGAATGCTCGGAGCCTTCTTCATGGCGGGCTATCACCCACCTCAATTACAACCCACAACCACCCCGCCAATCGCCGAAAATTCCACCAGAGAACCTACGCCCGCCGAAATCTTCCAGAGCCTACCCGAACACGACTTCCTTTCCGAGGCCAAGCTCCTGCTCCAACAGGAAGAGTTCGATCAGGCCCGCGCCATCTGCCGCTTCCAGGTCCTTTACGGGACCCAGAACGCCGAGGAACGTAGGCAGTTCATGCAGCTCATCGAAGAGGCCGACCGGCTCGAGACATCCATGAGCAGGCGCTCCACGCAGGTCGCACGCGGCGTGCTGACCGGTGAGGCGGACTCTCTACCGGCCCTGGCCGGAGCGGTTGTATCCGATTTCTTCGTCTTCGGCGACCTCCGCGACATTACCATCCAGGGCTATCGCTGGGGTACCGGGAAAGAGGTGAACAAAGCCGTGCTGGTCCTGTCCACGCTCGGCCTCGCCACCACCGTCGTTCCAGGCGCCGACTGGGTCCCATCGCTGTTCAAACGCGCCATCCGCGCCGGACGCGTCGCACCCAGCTACGTCGAGACGGTCGCCAAGCGCTTCACCAAGGCATCCCGCGCCGAGCGAAAGGCGTTGGCCGGCGGAATGCTCGAAGACGCATCAACCATCTCACAAAGCTGGGGTAAGGGCGGGTTTTACCACGCCCTGAAACATCTCGACCACGCGGACGATCTCGCGCACCTGGCCAAGTACTCCGGCAAATACGGTGACGCAGGCGCCATCGCCCTGCGCCTCGGCGGAGACGACATCACCGGTGTCCTCCGGGCCGGTACCGACCTTGGGAAACGCGCCGACCTCGCCAAGGCCGCCGGCAAAGGCCCACGCGGTATCAAAATGTACCTCCGGCACGGCACCAAGATCTTCCAGCCACACATCGCCATCGGCGCGGCCAAGACCATCGCACGCCCCGAGCGCGTCCAGTTCGCACGCCGTACCCTTAAAGCCAAGCTCCTCAATAACTACCTCGCACGCGTACCGTCCGCCGCCTGGATCGGGATCGCTTCGGTCTTCGCACTCCTCGAACTCGCCTACCTCAAGAGGCGCTTCCTCTTCTCCCGCTGATCTCCTCGCGCGGAACCTTGCGAGAACCCTCGAGCAGACTCGACTCCAAACGGGGCGGCAGACCGCCCATGCGCCAGATGTAAAAATTCCGGATCCCGAGCCCGGATAGCATGCGCACCTTCTGACCCAGACTCTGCGCATCCTCGAACCAGACCACACGCGACCCTCCCGAGTTGTCACGGTAGCGGTACCACGGATTGTCATCACCCGGTGTGCGCTGGATCGTCGCACCTTCCCGCGCCGCAGCTGTTTGTGCCTGCGCATACGTGCGATCAAGCACCCCGCCACCCCCGCCCGCAGGCCAGTCAAAACCGTACGCACCCAGCGCTATGCAGCAGCGATCCCCCGGAATCTCGCCCAATGCATACTCCGCCACCCGCCGCAGAAACCCGAGCGTCGCGACCGGCCCCGGCCCGCTCCATGTGCCGTGCTCCTCATACGCCATCACCCGCACCACATCCGAGGCTCGAGCCAGGCGTGACCAAATATAGCCGTCCCGCCCCGCCTCCGACTTCGCCGGTACCACCACCGCCAAGCTGCGCGAAATCGCATGAAGTCTGCCCCCCAGCGCTTCCACGAACTGCGCATACAGATGCGCATCCACCAGCTGCAAGCCCTCGTAGTCCAGCTCGATTCCAATCACCCCAGGCATACGCGCCAGCTCCACCAGCTTTTCGATGTGCGCCGCTCGAAGGTCCGCCTCACTCAATACCCGCACCACCGTCGCACGGTCCTTCAGGAGTACCCCGCTCTCCGTCTCCACGTCGTTGACCACCGTCAGCCATAGCCGTGAAATCGTCAGCCCCGACCGTAAACCACTCCACCCCGCCGCCGCCTCCCGCGCAAAAGCCTTGTCCAGGCGTGGCAGCCCATCCGCGCCCAGGCGCGCCATGAAGAGTGATACCTCTCCGAACATATTAGGGTTCAACAGGGCATCCCGTCGCCCGCCCTCGACGTCCCATGGGACCAACCAGCCACCTACTCGTAACTCCACCCCGCCCACTGGACGCGCTCCACAAACGATCAAGGCAAAGACAAGCATCATCCCTCTGAACCAATCCATCGCCATCTTCACTCCTGTATCCCGTTCTCTAACGGCCTGGTGATCTCCATGAGGCACATCTCCGGCGGACAGAACATACGGTACTGCGGGCGATAACAGCCGATCCCCGAGGTCACAACCATCACCGTCCGCCCCCGCCTGAATAGTCCGTGATCAAATCTTCGCCCCGTTCGACACGGCACCGTGAGCGCTCCCACCCACGGCAGCCGGATCTGCCCCGCATGCGTGTGCCCGGAAACCATCAGATCCACACCCAAGGCAACCGCCTCCGAGAAATTGTCAGGGGTGTGACTCAATAGAATGCGATAACCCTCCGGCGCAGATTGCGCCAGCGCCCCGAGCGTTCGGTCGCGTACCCACGGCCATTGCGTGCCCAGCAGGATCAACGGCCGCTCCGGAAACGGAATCCCACGCCAGCTGTCCATCAGCATCCCCACCCCGGCCGCTTCCAAATCCTGGACCAGCCCCTCCAAACCACGGCCGTAGTCGTGGTTTCCCATCACCCCATGCACACCCAACGGTGCCCGCAGCCGCGCAAGCTCCGGCAGGAATCGCCCCACATCCACCCCCTCACAGGCGGCAAAATCCCCCGGTAATAAGATCAGATCCGGCCGCAACGCCAGCGCCCGGTCGACACAACACCGAATGTATTCAACCGGCATCGAAGGCGAGAAATGGAAGTCGGACATCAACAGGAGCCGAAACGGCTCAGGTCCGACCGGAAAGCCGGGCAACCCCAGCCGAATTCGTCGAATCCCCAAGTCGAACGTTGTCTCCACCGGCTGACGCCGGCGATCAAGTCGAATCGCACCCGCCTCACAATTCCAGTCCGTCGGCATCGGAGCGTCATGGAGCTTTTCCAAACCGCCCACAGGCTCCACCCATGTCTCACTAACCAATTCGCCCACACGCCCACGCCGCAGCCAGCAATACTCCAACCAATACCCAATCAGCAGCAGCAAGATCCCCCACCCCAGCCCATCCGCCCACCCCGGTTCTAAACCCGGCTTCAGCTGAATCGCCCACAGCTCAAACAGCGCCAGCGTAATCAGAAGACACCAGCCCAGGAACAGCCCGAGGCGGATCCTGTGACGCTGCAACAACAACAGGCGACTCACCCCGCCGAAAAAGAGGTGAGCCACGACCACCAGCAACATCATCCGCGGCCAGGTCAGGACCCAGCAAGCCGGCGAAAGGAGCTCCTCCATCATGTCCCCTGCCCGCCCTGTTGCTCTTCCATCAAAGTGGGCAGCTCGATCTCCTTGCCCTTGTGGATGGCCACGGGGATCGGACCGCTCACCGTGCGCAGGTGCAGGTCCCTCTGCGGGAACGAGATTTCGATTCCTTCCTGGCTAAACGCGCGATTGATCTTCAGGTAAACCCGGTGGCTGACCGGTACGAACAGATCCAGACGCGGAATGAAAATACGCAACTGAAAATTCAGGCTGTTGTCCCCAAACCCCGTGAAAACAACGGCCGGGGCCGGATCGGTCATGATGTCCGGATCCTCTTGAGCAATGCCGGCCAGGATCTCCTCGGCCTTTCCCGTGTCCGAGCCATGGGCGATCCCCACTGGGATCACAATTCGCAGGGTCGTGTCCGTCAGGGTCCAGTTCACCAGCTGGCCGGTGATAAATTCCTTGTTCGGGACGATCAACTCCTTGCGGTCCCAATCCATGATCGTCGTCGCTCGCATCTGGATCCTCGAGACCGACCCGGTGATGTTGTTGATCGTTACGACGTCCCCGACGCGCATGGGCCGCTCGAACAGGATGATCAGGCCCGAGACGAAATTGGCGAAGATCTCCTGTAGCCCGAAACCCAGCCCCAGCGTGATCGCCGCAGCCAGCCATTGCACGTCCGACCATCCAATCCCCAGGATCTGACAAAATACGATGATTCCAACAATCGTGACAAAATACCGCGACAGCGTCGTGATCGCATAACGCGCCCCGCCATCGAGTGGTAATCGCCGCAACAAGCTGATCTCCATCAGACCCGGTATATTGCGCGTGGCACCGATCGTCCCCAGGATCACGAGAATAACCAGGGCGAGATCCGCCATCGTCACCGGCACCTCCACCGGGACCTTGACCATCGTCACCTCGCCACTCGCTTCTCCACTCGGTACTTCTTGAACCTGCTCGGTCCAGTAGCTCCAAACCCGCTGCTCCTCTAAGATCCGCAACGCCGGTAAGACGTCGTCCCAGGTCACCCACATCCCTACCAGGAGCGCGAAGACCGTGAACGTGTGCACCAGTTTCCTGGATTGGATGCTGATCTGTGAGAGATCCATCGCCGGGAAATCCGCCTGCCCTGTCTGGTCTCCCAGCACCACAGCGCTTTGAATCTGTGGGCCCGGCGTGACCGCACCCTGCGTTTCCTTCCGGTGCATCGCGAGCGTCCGCTGGGCGATCAATAGCCAACGCATCAGCAAGGCGCGTACAACCACCACGCCAATGACCCAGCAATACATCTCCAGCAGCTGAACCTGAAGCTGCAGGCTCGTGTAGAAAAAGCCGATCGCGGGAAGTACGGCAAGCCCGAGCATCCCCAGCAACAGCAGAGAGATCCAGCCTCTGCGCCATCGTATCAGCCACACATCGCCGTACCGCGCGTAGGCCGACCTGAAGACCCCCTTCTCAGGGTGAAGCACACGCCAAAGCAGTGCAGAGAAGACCAGCATCCCGATCATCATGGTCAGCCGCCCGACCGTGGAGAGATAGCGCTCATCCATGCCGGCAAAGCTGACCATGTTGACGATGAAATAGACCGGTAACACGAACGCATTGCATATGCTCAGCAGCCGCCGCATCTGAGGACAATCCATCGCACGCCAACGGAAATGATCCTGCGCCAGGCCCTCCACTCGGAACAGCTCACGCGTGAGATTCGACGTCGCATAGATCGCGCCCGCATACAGCAATCCAGACCCTACCGCCACCGGAAAGACCTCCTGTCCGGTCGATAGACTCAAGCGCCAACCCAGGAACAAAAAGATCAAGGGCCCCGCAAGCCCCAGCGGAATCGCAATGGCAAATGCACTCAAGGTCAATGCAAAACTGTCCGTGGAGGCGCGACGCACCTGCTGGTGAATCGTCCGCAACCGCCGCATGAACAGCGGACGCAGGCCCCATACCACCAGCAACAGCATCAACCCGAGCGTCACCGGTAATGGCCCCGCTTTCGCATCCGCAATCAGGACCCGACCCGTCTGTTTCCACTGGTCCGGATCCGTCAGGTCAGCAATGGCACCGGGCAGCTCAGTCAAATCATCCTTGGAAACAGGAGGTATGCTCCGGGTCCACAAAATGCGCTCCATGATGAACTGCCGGAATTCCGCAACCTGAGAAATGTACCCGTCCATCTCCAACTCAAACGGCAGCAGGACGTCCCTGACCAAAATGTCATAGTCGCGAATCAGCGATCCTAAATATTCGCTCTGACTCGTCAGCTGCTGGCGTAGATTCTCCGAGACCTCCTCCGCAGGTCGCTGCAACATCGACTCCGCAATCGCCAGCTCATCTCGTAACTCGATCATCCGAACCTGGATCTGGTAGGTATCGTCCTGCAACAGACGCGCCTGCCGCTTCAATACCCTCAGCGACGGAAGATTCGATACCTCGTTTCGTAGAAACTGTCCGACCACGTCGTTGAACCCGACCAACTCGACACGAATGCGTGCCTGTGCCAGGCTCTCTGTCAGAGTCGCTACACGCGCCCGAATCTCCTGTTGCCGGCGTTCATATCCCTGGCGGCGCGACTGCAGATCGGCACGCTCCTTGGTCAGCTCCTGATTGTGCTCGATCGCCTGAACAACAGCCGGGGCACTGTCGGCACTCTGCCGCTCAGCCTGCCTGGCCTGCGCCTGTTGCTGTTCAATTTCACGTTGCCGCGCTGCCTGCAGTTCGCGCTCCCAACCCGTCCGCGTCAATTCCGCTACCCGCAACCTGCGCTGCGCCTGCTGGGGCCGTAATTTGATCAGTTCCCGGCGGGCATCGTAGCTCGCCAATTCCTGCTGCAGGAAATAGACGCGACTGCGTAACTCTTCGATCTGCGCCGCGGTCAGGATCTGCGGTCCCGTCCACTCTCCCGGTACAGCCGGTAAGACCGCCGCCCTCGCCTCCATCTCGGCCAGTTGCGCCTTCGCCTCGACCAGCTCCTCCGGTAACGTCGCCAGGCGCTTCTCCCGCTGAGTATTCTCCTTGTCTATCTCCTCCGCCGCCTTCTTCAACGCATCATACTCAGCCTGCGCAACCCGCAAATACTGCTCCAATTGTTCGATCGATGCGCCATCTGGGACCTCGATCGGCACTTGGTCCGGGGCCGGCGTGGCCAGCTCATCCTGGATGACCTTTACGAGCGCAGGCGCTTCCGCCCGCAACTTTTTGAAGGCTGCCGCCTGCGCGCGGGAATCAACAGCCCTGATCAAGGCCGACTGCGCGTCCTTCAGAAACTTGAGTCGGGTCTCCTCCTCGGCACTCCGCTCCGACTTCCCCTCCAAGACCCCGATTTCCTGCGCTAGTTTCAGCGTGGTGACCAGCGAAGGCGCCGGTTCCTCATCCGCAGCCTGTGCCGCGGCACCGCCTCCGTTCCCACCCCCAGCCGTCCCATTTGTGCCGACGACAACACCCGCCTCGGGCGTGACCGACCAGGCCATCGATGCGCCCAGCATCCACACACCCAACCAAATCCCAATTCGCCATCCATTCGCCTGCGACCTGTCTGTCATCGAACTCCCCCGTACCATGCAATCCCACGCCGCGCCCGCTACACGTCCCGCCCCAAACCCCATGCTCACCTCCCACACCCGCCGGTCCACGCCTCCGTCAACAGCCCTGCACATACCTCCGCACCGTCCGACCGAACCGGACGCACACCCGATTCCAAGGCGAATCCCGCCTCTAGATAGGGCCTCAATGCCCTTCCCTCCAGGAGGACCTCCGGCGCCAACGCGATCGCCCCACCCCAGGCATCCAACTCCCGAGAAATGGCGCTGCTCTCCAAAAAGTCAGACCGATGCGCGTACACAATCGGTACCCCGTCTGCCATGCACTCGCCCGCTATCCCATACCCCGCCTTCGCAAGGACCAAATCCATCGATGGAACCACGTCCGCCGGATGGACACAGTCCGATGGCAGGACATGGATGTTCCCGAGCACCGGTGCCCCGGGCGGCAGCGCGTAGAACAGGAATGCGCAGTCCTCATTCAACGCCACCTGCGCCCAAAACGCCGGGGGCAACATGACCGGTCCAGCATAAAAGAGGACGAGTCTCTTGTCGACCCCGAGCCCCAGCCGGGCCCGTATCTCAGCCGCTCGATTGCGCCCCTTGCGCGCGACCAAGGGGACCCGCTCCTGCCGTGCCAGCCAGTCCATCGGCAGGTTCATCGGCGGCACCAGCACACGCGCCGCATGGCTGTACTCCAACCGCAATTGCGCCAATGCCTCGTCACCCCCGGCAAGCCCATCCAGCAACGGCTTATAGATGTCGTACCACGTGAAGTTCGAGAGGATCACCCCCGGCACGCCCATCCGATGCGCTAGCCACAGCGGAAACGCGGCCACGTCCGTCAGCAATACGTCCGGAGCGAGCGCCTCCAAGACCCGCAACCAGCGTCCCTCCTCCCGCCGGTTCCGCGCCTGAACCGCGCGATAGGCATCCAGCGTCAAAACCGCATCCACGGAGTGATCGCCCGGTCTGTGAATCGTGCCGCAGTCAAACGCACCGGCGATCTGCTCGAACGGGGCCGACCCCTGCTCCCGTAGAAACGCCTCCGGCACATCGGAGATCACCGTGACCCGCGCCCCGACGCCGGCCAGGGCCTGGATCACCTGCGCACAACGCACCGCATGCCCACGCCCGTGGGCGGTTATGAAATAGGCGATATGCAGACTCTCTGACATGCTCTGGACCGTCCGTGGTTGCTTGATTTTCTGGGGTACAATCCGCTCCAGCCTTTTCACACAGGTCGACGGCTGCTACAACAACAACCGTACACAAACCAGTCTTCTTCACTTCGTGAACCCGATTTCTCGGAGGATTTCATGGCAACGGATCGACTATTGGCTTTTGACCTCGGCGCAAGCAGCGGCCGCGCCCTCATCGGTACCTTCCACGACCAACGCATCGAACTCCAGGAGGTCCATCGCTTCGTCAACCGTCCCGTCCAATGCCTCGGCCGCCTGCACTGGGATACCGGCTTTCTCTGGGAAGAACTCAAGACCGGCCTGCGCAACGCCGTCCGCGACTACGGCAAGGTCCGCGCCCTCGGCGTCGATACCTGGGGCGTCGATATCGGCTTGATCGGCCGCGGCGGCGGCCTGGTCGGAGTCCCATTCCACTACAGAGACGAACGTAACCCCGCCGCTATGGAGGCGGTCTTCAATAAGCTCGGCAAAGAACCCCTCTTCCAGCGCACCGGCCTTCAATTCCTCCCGTTCAATACCCTCTTTCAACTCTATGCCATGGTCGAAGACCAGGCGCCCCAGCTCCAGGCAACCGATAAGATCCTCTGGATCGCCGATCTCCTGCACTACTGGTTCACAGGCAGAATCGCCGCCGAGTACACCCTCGCCTCCACCGGCCAGATGCTCGATCCGCGCACCCGCGACTGGGCCTATGACGTCCTCGATAGCCTCGGCATCCCACGCCATATCCTCCCCGAAATCGTTCAGCCCGGCACCATCCTCGGCTCCCTCACGCAGGACCTGCAAAAGGAACTCGCCGGCTATGACCTCGCCGATACCCTCGTCGTCACCCCCGCAACCCATGACACCGGCGCCGCCGTCGCAGCCGTCCCCGGCCGGGGCGATGACTGGGTATACCTCAGCTCCGGCACCTGGTCGCTCATGGGCGTCGAACTCGCCGAGCCGCGGATCGATGCCGCCGCTCTCCAGAATAACTTCACCAACGAAGGCGGCGTCGAAGGCACCATCCGCTTCCTGAAAAACATCGCCGGCCTCTGGCTCGTTCAGGAATGCCGACGGTACTGGGCTGAAGCCGGTCACGAATTCTCATTCGGACAACTCGTCTCCATGGCACGCGAAGCCCCAGCCTTCCGCTGCCTCGTCAACCCTGACCACCCTAGCTTCCTCGCTCCCGGTCAGATGCCGGCCAAGATCACCGATCTCTGCCGACAATCCGCACAGCCCACCCCCGAAAACGAAGGCCAAACCATTCGCTGCGCACTCGAAAGCCTCGCCCTGCGCTATCGCCAAGTCCTCGAACAACTCGAGCAGACCCTCGGCCGCACCTACAGCACCATCCATATCGTCGGCGGCGGCACCCAAAATAAACTCCTCTGCCAGTTCACCGCCGACGCCACCGGCCGCGAAGTCGTCGCCGGTCCCGTGGAGGCGACCGCCCTCGGAAACCTCATCGTGCAGGCCAGCGCCCTCGGTATCATCACCGGCGGCCGCGCCGAGGCCAGAGAGTGGATCCGGCACAGCTTCCCGGTCGAAAACTATACCCCCAATCGCAGCACCACCGCCGATTGGAACAGCGCATTCCAACGATTCCTCGATCTGGCATGACCCCGAAACAGCCATCCCAGGAGGCAACCTCCGCCCGACAGCTCGCCGCCGCCCTCGGCGGCGAGCCGCATTGGCTCGTCCGTGTGCCGGGCCGCGTCGACCTGCTCGGCTCACATACCGATTACAACCACCTCCCGGTTCTCGCCTGCTGCCTCGCCGCCCAGTCCATCCTCGCCGCGGCCAGGCCCACACACACACGCGAGGTCATCGCACATAACCTCCAAACCATCTATCCCACCGCCCGTTTCGAACTCCCACACCCGCATCCCCTCCAGCCAGGCCCCGCCGGGCACTGGGAAAACTACCTCAAGGCCGGTGTCCAGGGCGCCCTCGACCAGTACCGCCTCTCCCCTTCCGCCACCGGTTGGGAGGCCGTCTTTCAATCCAGCATTCCAGCCGGCGCAGGCCTCTCTTCCAGTTCCGCACTCGTCATCGCCGCGGCCATGCTCACCGAGGCCGTCAACGGCCTCCCCTGCGATCCCGCCACCCTGGCCGCGTATCTCCCCAGTGCAGAACGCTTCGTCGGCACCCAGGGCGGCGCCCTCGACCATACCACCATCCTCCGCGCACAGGCTGAACACCTCCTGCATATCGCCTTCGCACCACCCGGCCTCCAGCATATCCCCTTCCCGGCAGAGGCCACCCTGGCCATCTGCCACTGCGGACAAACCGCCGAGAAGACAGGCTCCGCCCGCAGCCACTACAACCAGCGCGTCGCCGATTGCAACATCGCCACCCTTTTCCTCCGCCTTAACCTGGAACCCGATTGCTCCCCCTGGGACCTCCTGCGCGACCCGGGCAAGGTCGGCGACCTCATCCAACGCCTGCACATCGCCCCCGCAAAGGCTGCTGAACGCGCGCGCGAGTGCGTACCCTCATCGCTAGCATCACCAGAGGCGATCGCTCAGGCCATCCGAATGCCGCTCTCCGCCACGCTCTCCGCACCGCTGCTCCGTCCGAACGGACACCCCATCGAGTTCGCCACACTCCATCCACGCGACCGCATCGTTCACGTCCTGCAGGAAGCCGAGCGCGTCCATCAGGCCGCAGACGCCTTCCGCGCCCTCGACCTCCAACGCGCCGGCAGCCTCATGACCGAATCCTACCAGTCAGCACGAACCCTCTACGACATCTCCACCCCCGCCCTCGACCAGCTGATCACCGCCGGCCTGCAGGCCGGCGCCCTCGGCGGGCGTATCGCCGGCGCCGGGTTCGGCGGCTGCGCCCTCTTCCTACTCCCCACCGGCGCATTCCCCACTTGGAAAGAGGCGGTCCTTGCCAACGCCCCAAACGCAGGCCCATGCTGGGAAGCCACCCCCGGTCCACCAGCACAAATAACCCCGAATCCGACCCAATAAACCCCACCAGGACAAGCTAGAGCGCACCATCGCAATCCAAACTCCCCACTCCACCGCCCACTGCCCCCCACCCATCCAATGCGCGTCGCCATTTCCAATATCCGCCTCCTGGCTCGAGACCTTCGCGGATTGTTCGATCCCGTCGATGCCCTCGCGCTGGTCGGTAAGCGCCTCTACAAAGGCTCCATTCGGCGCGCCATCCGGCTGATTCCGATCATCTACGGCTCCTGGTACCTCGCTGATAAGCTCACACCATTCCAGATCAGCCCCGGGATCGCTCGATGCCTGGCCATCCTAGTCCTGCTGCTGCCCCTGATCGGACTCGGATTGCGGAAGTTCGCTGAACGTATCACCCAAGGCCTGATCATCGAAGCCGAAGCCTCCGGCGTGAACCTCACCGAGGACATCAAAAAGACACATACACGCGAACACCTCCAGACCCTGTGGACCCGCGTCTTCGCACCCGAAGCACGCCTGCTTTACGGCGATGCCGCCGGCGTGCAATCGGACCAGCAGCACACCGCCATCTCGAACTCCCTGCGGACCCACCTGAACAACCTGCCGGATCCTATCCTCTCCTACCTGAGCGGCTCGAAAGGCACGGAACGGAAAGAAGAACTGATCCTCCAGATGGTCGAGCACCTCCACGCCATGCGCCCCGTCCAGCAGGGTGCCCTGGAGACCAGCCAGGCACAGTTCCTCAGCAGCGCCCTCTACGCCGTGGCTGCACCCATGCCACAGATCGAGCAGGAGGCCGTCGTCGGATTCCCCCTCGGCCTCTACGAGGATTGGCTCGATGGCGCACTCCTGCACGAAACCGATATGAAGCTCTATGAGCAGTTCCGCGGACACCCCGACCTGCGCTACGCCCGCAGCGTTGTGCGGACCTCCCTTCGAGACCGAATGACCCTCTCCATCCAAAGCACCTCGGCCCGGCGCTGGTTCCAATTCGCCTGCCGCTCCATCACCCGCGAAGTCGGCAAAAACGTTCGCCACCTCAATGACCATTGCCGGACCAATATCTTCGATGCCGGCGCCATCCTCTGGCCCACCGTCGGCGTGGAACAGGCCATCGCAAGCCAGGTCCCGCCCGAGGCCGTACTCGCCTGGCGCCAGGCATTGATCCATTTCGTCACCAAGATGCTGCGCGACCTGGACGAGGACGCCGAACGACTCATCCGCCGGATGCACCTCTTCAGTTTTCGGGCGGCTACAGAACTCCGCATCGGTTTCGATCCCGAATACGCCGCCGGTCTCCTGGGCTATAACCTCGCCAGCGATTGCAAGACCCTTCGGATCACCGGCTCCTGGATCGATGAACAATCCCGGCGCGCACGCAAACTGTTCGACCAGGGCGATGCAATCTGGAGAGCATGGAAACAGGACTACCATCTGCTCAATCAAGTCCCGATCATGGAGCGCCGTGCCCTGCGTATCGCAGCGCATACCGGCGGCTGGGGCATGCGTGAAGCCTTGAGCGGGAAGAAGGCATCCCCACGCCTCCTGCACGAGGCCGTAGCCCGCGTGCGCCAGGAGTCGCCCAGGATCAACCGCAGCCTCCTCAACCTTCGGATCCACCACCAGCTGACGATCTTCCAGATTCAGGAATACCGGCGACACGTGCACTTCCTGGTCCAACGAGCTCTCGGCAACAAAGCCCCCGAACCCTTCCCCAATGACCCAACCCACGATACCCTGGATGCTTGATTCCAGCCCCAAACTAACTTGCATTCACACCAACCGGGGCTATTCTTCCAATCGTCTCCGGGCCCCTTTCCAGAGCCCATCATAGACCGTCACCGGCCCCGTAGCTCAGGTGGATAGAGCAGCGGTTTCCTAAACCGCGTGTCGGAGGTTCGAGTCCTCCCGGGGTCACCATCTCCTTATGGCTCCACCCCCTTTTGATCCTTAAATCGAAATCGAAATCGAAATCGAAATCGGTATCGAAATCGAAATGGCCGGGGACGGGCCTCCCGCAGAGATCGCAGAGGGCGCAGAGCGGTGTCGAGAAGGGGAAATGCAGATCCGTCGAATCCGCTTTCTGCAACCCCCTTGGTCTGCCAAAAACGAATCCCCCAAAAGGTAGCGAGAGGCCATTGCCCCTACCCACCCCCAAGGCCAAGTCGATAACGCCACCGCGTCCTCTGCGCCCTCTGCGGGAAACTCTCCCAATCCGGATGAATGAGGTCGGCTGGATGACCTTACAGCGCAACAGACGTTTGCGGATCGATAAAATAGACCCCCAGAAATGGACCGACGTGAGACACCGTATGCTCACCCATTTCAAAAATCCGGTATTGAGTGGTTTCGTTCAATCCCGCGAAAGGATTCATAACAACCGCACAGCACCCACCGGTGCCTTCGCCCCAGAATACGATCGGCTTCCGGTGCTCCTGCTGGTTAATAATATTGAATTGCCCGGGATTGCCGAATCCTAACCTGCTTACTTCACTGCTTCCATTCGCACCCTTCACAGGCTCGTCACCATCGAAATATCCCGAAAATTCCTGACCGCCTACCGTGTAGTGGAAGACCGGGTAACGCAGCGAAACATCGATGCGATTCCGAATCCTGCTCAGCATCCAGGCACCGGCAAAACCGCCATTGTGACCAGGCGCAGCGCCATCACTCCAGCCCGGTCCGTCCCCGACCGATTGGGGGTGCGCGGGATTGTCCGGATCATACTGCTCTATTTCACCACCGGTCGGCTGCCACTTGTTCTTCCAATCTGCCGCGCCACCGATGTGAGCGAGACCGAAATTGTGCATATCGGTGCCGTACGGAGCATTGTCGTTCCAGGACAGATAGTAGTCTCCGATCAGCAGGGAGATGAAGGTCTCAAACTTCAGCTGCTCAAATGAGCCTTCACATCTTGCGACCCGAATCAGATCGCCGTTTTCAAAGGGAAGCCGCTGCCAGACCCCATGCCGTTCCACCAGACTCCCGATCCCCTCGAATGCCGTCCATCCAAACGTCGCAACACGACGATCCGGCATGGCAATGTACTGACGCTCGAGGTTTGCGATGTGACCATAGAGCCGTTTGCCCTCCAACAGGCGGGAGATGCCATCGAGGTAACCGCCGACCAATCGGTGCCTGTACTCAAATGCCGCTTCCGTGAAATATCGGCTTTCACTCGAATCCGGACCAATCTTCCGGGCGTTTTCGACACTGCTCATCAGCTCTCGCTTTTCGTCGAAACTCGCGAACGTGTTCAGCTCGTTTCCATATCCGTAAAGATTGGCAAAATAGTCGGAAACGAGATCCGTGTCGTTTGGGCTCGAGACGTTGTCACGCTCTACCTGGATCTCATAGATTTTCCGGTATATTTCCTCGACCGCGTCGAAGGGGACTCCATTCTCACAAATTTCCGCAGCCGTCACACTCCCTCTGCGAGCCCATCCCAAGTAGATTCGTTCCGCCTCCTCATCAACACTACCGAAGTAACTGGCATAGAGGCGCCCCCCTTCCAATGACTGCACGGCACCACTGTTGTTTGTGATCTCGAAACGGAACACCCCATTTCCCGGAATGCTACAGGCGAGGTCAACACCAGCAGGCAAACCGGTCGAATATCCTTTGTGAATGCTGATGATTGAATTGGGCGTGGCATTCACAGCTTCCGCATCGAATGTGATCGATTGTCCGGGTTCGAGCACATCGCTGAATTCAGCATCCACTCTCCCCTTCGGATACGCTCGAAGGGTCGTCCATGTGCGGTTGTACGGAACATGGTTGTTGTTCACGTCCTCATATACCGCCTGGATGTATTGCCCTTGTTCCACAATCCGTTCGGCGGGAATGCCCGCTACACGTTTTGTGATTCCGAATACCTTGCCCTGCGGGAGCGCGAGATCACACTGTGTCTCCTGATACTGCGGATACCATGTTGCGCCTCGGATATCATCGGGCAACCGGACTTCGCCGCTCGGTTCCGGATTGGTATCGCGTATCTCCAGAATGACATATTCCGAAGCCGCCGTGTGGTCCTGGTAGGTGTCGGGATTCATGATAATCTCCCACCAGTCAGAGAAAAGCTCAGCGGACGTCCGAGCCTTTTCCGGATTGATATAGTAAAGATAGAAGGTGTGATTGCCCTCCGGCAGTCTCAGCCCGGTCGTCGAAAGCGCTTTGCGCTCGTCGGAAGAAACAGGAATCATAAGCGCGTTCATGAGCCAAGCGCATGTCTCGTTCTTCTCGTTGAAACTCGGCTTGGTTTCGGGAAAATCCAGCTTCACACGACCGTCCGCAGTGATGGAAGCTATGAAATCCATCCCGTTGATGATCCTGAATGTCTGCCCGTGAGTGGTCACCTCTTTGACACCCATCCTGCAGGTCAATTCGACCTCCGCTGAATACCCCGGCACAAGCTCACTCACCCAAAACAACGAGACGAGAAACAGCACCCAAAATGTTCTTCCAAACTGATTCACTACCACTGTCCCACCCCTTTACAATAAAGTACTTAACGTCTGCCTCTTCCCTACATTGGAGTTATTGCAAGATCTGTCAATGCCCTCGAAATCGAAGCGCAGCCCCGCTCCCAAATAAGTTAGGACCAGAGCATCGACCCTACCCACACCCATGCCCAGGTCGAAAACGCCACCGCGTTCTCTGCGGCCTCTGCGGGAGGCTCTCAAATTGATCCCCAAGCCCGGTACCGTTTCTGGCAACAGCAGAGCCTCCGGCACCCGTGCGCCTGTCGAATCAAGGCCCTCTTTCTCCTTCTTTGTCGGTGCGATCGGGGATAGAATCAGGGGATGAACTCACCCTGGTCAATGATGAGAGGTTAGCAGCCGAATGAAACGTATTCCCAAAATCATCCTCCTCGCAATTATCGCACTCAGCCTATTGCCCGGTTGCCAGACGCTCCGGGTTACCGACCCGGAATTGGCCCGGATCGATACAGTCGTCAACGACGAGATCAATGCAGGGCACATCCCCGGCGCGGTCGTGCTCGTGGCCCAATCGGACACCATTCTCTACCACAAAGCATTCGGCGAGGCAGTCGCCGAACCGTTCCGGGCGCCCATGCGGAAAGAAACAGTCTTCGACCTTGCGTCGCTGACCAAACCCATCGCTACGGCCACCGCCGTCATGATCCTGGTCGACCGACATGAATTGGCACTGGATGACCACGTCGCCGATTACCTTCCAGCCTTTGCCGAGGGCGACAAGGAGGAGGTTCAAATCCAGCACCTCCTCGCCCATACCTCAGGCCTGCCGGCTTACACCAATGCCAATCAACTGAAGACTGAATTCGGAGATCCATGCCCCGAAGAGGTGATCAACAAAATCTGCTCACTCGATGCCATGTCCGCCCCTGGCGAAACCTTCCGCTACAGCTGCCTCGGCTACATCACGCTGGCTGAGATCGTAAAAGTCGTGAGCGGAAAGGATATCGCCACCTTCTCCCACGAGAACTTGTTCAAACCGCTTGGCATGCGGAACACCAGGTACAATCCCCCTGCCGGCTGGACCAGGAACATCGCGGCTACTGAAATTGTGAATGATGAGCTCCTGCGCGGAAGAGTACACGATCCACTCGCACAATTGAGGGACGGAATCAGCGGCAACGCAGGTCTTTTCTCCAACGCCTCAGACCTCTACATCTTCAATCGGATGCTGCTCAAAAACGGCGTGTGGAAAGGCACCCAGATCCTCAGCCCGGAGTCAGTCCAAAAAATGATCACTCCTCAGTCGCACGGCCGCGCTTTCGGGTTTGATGTGCTTTCCGCCTATTCCTGGCTCAAAGGCCCGTACGCGTCAGATAAAGCCTTCTCCCACAGCGGCTACACCGGAACCAGTATCGTCTGTGACCCCGAAACCGAGACCCAACTCATCATCCTGACCAACCGTGCCCATCCGGATGATGGTGGTAGCGTCAAAACGGTTCGCGAGAAGCTTGCCGAAATCGTCTTTTCAGCCGGCAAGAGCTCAACCGCTGCTGTGCAAGAATAATGGCGCGCGTGAGCGGAAAGACGGTTTCCCAGTCGGGTGACCCGTGGGCCGACAAGCCATGGGGAGCCCGACTTACTTCCCCGACCACACAACCGATGGGCAATACACGGTCGAGCTAGAGGTCGTCCGAAAAGGTAGCCGCATTCTCAACCTGACCTCCCCATCCGGA
>ENA-UOOH01001249-UOOH01001249.1-fermentation-metagenome-genome-assembly--contig:-NODE-1249-length-25285-cov-20.739635_pt1 | contig 25285 bp, 22 predicted proteins | sample MGYA00245778_ERZ724025 | MGnify/ENA primary metagenome ERZ724025 (study PRJEB28704, sample SAMN03018313) | fermentation metagenome | biome: anthropogenic terrestrial biome; feature: soil... | reverse complement strand
GGTGGTGCATTTTCAAGTGCCCATTAGTGGTGCATTTTGGGTGCCCGCTGACAATCGAGTTCAGGGATGTCAATTTTGACGGGTATAGCGACCTGTTATTGCATAAGGGCTGCGGCGCACAAAATCACATTCTTCAAATATATCTTTATTGTCCCGAAACCAAGGTTTTTCAATACGACAACGATTTTTCTGAAAAAATCAGCGGTTCCAGAATTGATTATTTCCCGGAAGATAAACGAATCGAATGTTATTGGCATATCAGTGCAGTTGAGACACCCATTACCGCCTATATTGTGGTCAACGGCAAACTGCTGCATCAAAAATCGAACCCTGGAATTGCGGATGCCGATTGACATTGTAAAACGGGAAATGATTGAAGATAAACAAACCAATCATAAAAGACAAAAAGTACGCTCCTCCCCACACTTGAACCGATTTTCAAAAAGAATCAGTGTATAAATTCCTGAATATCACACTTTGCTGCAATTGAAGTGCCTAACGTGTTACTGGCTAAATACAAGCGCAGCTTGGAATAATCAGGAAAGAATCGACCTTAAAATAAAAAATCCCCTTGTCTCCAAAAAAGACAAGGGGATAAAACTGCAGAATCTTCAGCTTACTTACCGCTGACGACCCCGTGTTCGCGGAAGGCACGCGTCGGGGAGAATTCACCCAACCGGTGGCCTACCATGTTTTCAGTAACGAAAACGTTCGCGAAAACTTTACCGTTATGAACATTGAACGTGTGTCCGACAAAGTCCGGAATGATCATCGAGCGACGCGACCAAGTCTTGATAGCGCGTTTTTCGCCCGATTTATTCATCTTTTCGACTTTGTCGATCAGGTGCTGATCAACGAACGGACCTTTTTTAAGCGATCTTGCCATTATTTCTTCCTCCGTTCAACAATGAACTTGCTCGAGTTCTTCCTCGGATCGCGGGTCTTTTTGCCCTTCGCGAGCTGGCCCCACGGCGAAACCGGATGGCCGCCGCCGCTGGTACGTCCTTCGCCCCCGCCCATCGGATGGTCGACCGGGTTCATGACAACGCCGCGGACATGCGGACGGAATCCGAGATAACGTTTCTTACCGGCTTTGCCGAGCTTGACATTCATCTTTTCAGCATTACCGACGGTACCGATGGTGGCGCGGCATTCTTCATGTATGCGGCGGACTTCTCCACTCGGCAATTTGACTTGCGCATAACCGCCGTCTTTACCGCGAAGCACGGCGGATTGTCCGGCGGAACGGACCATCTTGGCGCCGCGTCCCGGAACCAATTCGATATTGTGGATGGTCAGACCAACCGGAATATCTTTAATCTTCAGGCAGTTGCCGGGTTTCAGTTCGGCGCCTTTGCCGTTACGGACCACATCGCCCACTTTCAGCCCGGCGGGGGCCAGAATGTAGCGCTTTTCGCCGTCAGCATAAAAAAGCAGGGCAATATTGGCGCTGCGGTTCGGATCGTATTCGATCGTCTTGACAGTCGCCGGAATGCCGTCCTTGTCACGCAGGAAGTCGATGAGGCGCAGACGACGGGCGTTACCGCCTCCACGGAAACGGGTGGTAATCCGTCCCGTGTTATTACGTCCGCCACTCGAACTCTTGCCCGCGGTCAACTTCTTCTCCGGCTTCTTCGCGGTAATCTCGGAATAATCCAGAGCTGTCATGTTACGCAAGCTCGGCGTAATCGGTGAAAATGTTTTTATAGCCATAAGTCTTCTTTATCCTTACATTAAGTCAATGCTGCCTTCAGATAAAGTAACCACAGCCTTTTTCCAATCGTCGCGGTAACTCACGCGGTTGGTCTTGCCGACACGCTTGGGTTTGCCGTTATAATTCATCACATTGACTGAAGAAACTTTAACGTTGAACAATTTTTCCACCGCCTGAGCGATCTCGATCTTACGGGCTTTCGGAGCAACTTTAAAGGCATACTTCTTGTGCTCGGCCAGCGCGTTATTCTTTTCGGTGATCAGCGGTGCTATAATTACTGCATATGAGTTTTCCATGGTTCTTTCTCCTTAATTAAGCAATCCGCTGGATGAATTCATCGAGGGCGTCTTTGGTGAAGACCACTTTGTCGAAACGCAGCATTTCATAAACGTTGACGCTGGAAGCCTTGCGCAAAACCACATCCGCCAGATTACTGGTGGCGCAGACCACGCTTTCTTCGTAGTCAGGCATAGCCAACAGAGCAGAACCGGCTACCTTCAAGTTGCCGAAAATGGCAACCGCGCTTTTGGTCTTGTGATCCGCCAATTCAAACTTATCCACTACGACAATACTGCCTTCCTGGACACGTTCGGAGAATGCGCGCCTCATCGCCAGCTTCTTAACCTTGGCATTGATCTTCTTATCATAGCTGCGGGGCTTGGGTCCGAAAATAATACCCCCACCGGTCCAGATCGGACTGCGGTTACTGCCGGCACGGGCGCGGCCAGTGCCTTTCTGACGGAACGGCTTGGCGCCGCCGCCGCTGACTTCCGCACGAGTCTTGGTGCTGGCGGTACCTGCACGCTGTTCGGCCAGGAAAGCCACTACAGTGTCATGAACGGCCTGTTTGCCTTTTTCCAGTTCAATGCAGGTTTCCGGAAGCTCATAAACTCCGACTACTGCACCTTTGCTGTCAAATATATCCAATTTCATAGTCATTTTTATCTGCTCCCCAACTTATTTGCCACTCTTTTTGATGGCTTTTCTGATCACAAGGTAACCACCGTTGGGGCCGGGAACTGCACCCTTGACCAACAGCAGACCGTCATCTTCACGGACGCCGACCACCTGAAGGTTCTGGATGGTGCGCTGAACATTTCCCATATGTCCCGGCAACTTTTTGCCTTTGACGACGTTAGCCGGCTTTTCGCACTGACCGATCGAACCGGGCTTGCGCTTCCAGCCGCCGCCGTGACTGTAACGGCCACCACCAAAGTTCCAACGCTTAACAACGCCCTGGAACCCGCGGCCTTTGGTCACGCCGGTCACGTCCAAATAATCATTTTCAGCAAACACGTCATTAACTTTGACTGCGGAACCAAGCTCAACCTGCGGATCTGCATCCGCACGGAATTCATGCAGACGGACCGGAATCACTTCCAAGCCGGCTTTCTTCACATGTCCGATCTCGGCCTTGCTCGTGTTTTTGGCCTTGGCGGAACCAAAACCAAGCTGAACAGCCGAATAGCCGTCTTTTTCCTTCGTCTTCACCGCCACTACGACACACGGGCCCACTTCGAGAACGGTCACTGGAACCAGCTTGCCTTTCTCGCTGTAGACTTGCGTCATACCAACTTTTTTACCGATCATACCTTTCATACTTACTCCTTGTCAGATACATACCCTGTCGGTCCGGGCATTGGTATCAGGTTGGATTGCCGGCTCAGCCGACAATCTTAATCGAAATATCGACACCGCTGGGCAGGTTGAGCTTTTTCAGCTCATCCACCGTACGGGCTGTCGGATTAATGATGTCCAGCACCCGTTTGTGGGTTCTGATTTCGAATTGTTCCATCGATTTCTTATCCACATGGGGGGAACGGTTTACCGAGAACTTTTCAATCCGCGTCGGCAACGGAATCGGGCCTGCGACCATCGAACCGGTGCGCTTGGCTGTGTTCAGAATTTCGGCCACAGATTGATCCAGGATACGATGTTCATACGCTTGGATGCGTATCCGGAATCGCTGGTTTTTTCCTGAGCTCATCGATTTTTCTCCATTATTTTGTCTTCAATTGATTTTGGTACTTTATCAAAATGCGAGGGCTCCATCGAATAAGACGCGCGCCCTTTGGACAGCGAACGAATCGCCGTAGCATAACCGAACAGTTCAGACAACGGTGCATGAGTCAGAATCCGGGTAAATCCGGCATTGCTGTCGCTGTTGACCTCAACAATGGAACCGCGACGGCTGGTGATGTCACCAATGATATCGCCCATGTTTTCATCAGGCGTAGTAACTTCGACCTTCATCACCGGCTCCAGCAGGGTAACCCCGGCCTTCTTGGCGGCGTCTTTCAGTGCCATCGAACCGGCAATCTTAAACGCCATTTCAGAGGAGTCCACCGGATGATAGGAACCGTCGACAATTTCAACATGAAAGTCCGTCATGGGATAACCGGCCAGAATACCAGTCGCAGCCGCACCGCGGATACCTTCTTCCACCGGTTTGATATATTCTTTCGGAATACTGCCGCCGACCACTTTATTTTCGATAGTGATACCGTAACCGCGTTCCTTAGCAATCAGGTTGATCGTACAATGACCATATTGGCCACGACCACCGGACTGGCGAACGAACTTGGTATCAGCGGAAGCATTGCCGAGGAGAGCCTCACGATATGCAACCTGAGGCGCGCCCGCATTAGCGTCCACCCCGAATTCACGAACCATACGGTCGCGGAGAATGTCAAGATGCAATTCACCCATCCCGGAAATAATAGTTTGTCCGGTATCTTCATCGCTGCGGACCTGGAACGTCGGGTCTTCTTCAGAAAGAGCACCCAGCGCTTTATAGAGTTTATCACGGTCAGCACTGGTTTTCGGTTCAATAGCCATCGAGATAACCGGTTCCGGGAAGCTCATGGATTCAAGAACAATGGCACTGCCTTCATCACAGATCGTGTCGCCGGTGACCACGTTTTTCAGTCCTACAGCGGCAGCAATATCACCGCTGAAGATCTCATCGCGTTCTTCACGGGCATTTGCATGCATCTGAAGCACGCGGCCGAGACGTTCACGCTTACGGGTACGAGGATTATAGACCGTCATACCGCGTGCGGCAATACCGCTGTAAATACGGAAGAAAGTCAGCTTGCCGACATAGGGGTCATTCATGATCTTGAACGCCAAGGCGGCAAAAGGCTCAGTATCTCCGGTATTGCGGAGAATCTTTTCTTCGGTGAAGGGGTCAGTACCTTCAGTCGGCGGGAGATCCACCGGAGACGGCAGATAATTAATGATCATATCCAGAAGATTCTGGATTCCTTTGTTCTTGAAGGCAGTACCGCAACCGACCGGCACAATCAGAGCCTTAATCACACACTGGCGCAATGCACGTTTCACCTGATCAATTTCCGGTTTTTTGTCTTCCAGGAAGAGTTCCATCAGTTCTTCGTTGTGCTCGGCCAGGCATTCTACGAGGTAGTTGTAGGCTTCTTCACGTTTACCCTGATATTCGGCAGGGACGTCTTCGCCGTGGAATTTTTGCCCCTGCTCATCATCATAGATGTAGGCTTTGTTGTCGATGACGTCGATGACGCCGCGGAATTCCGCTTCCGCGCCAATCGGCAACAGGATCGGGCAGGCAGTAGCTTTCAGCTTGGAACGTATTTCAGCAACCGCACCATAAAAATCGGCACCGATACGGTCCATCTTGTTGATGAACGCAAAAATCGGAACGTTATATCTGCGGGCCTGGCGCCACACTGTTTCCGTCTGCGGCTGCACTTTCCCCACGGAACAAAACACGGCGACGGCGCTGTCAAGAACGCGCAACGAACGCTCGACTTCTGCGGTGAAGTCCACGTGTCCGGGGGTGTCAATCAAGTTAATCCGGTGCTCTTTCCAGAAACAAGTGGTAGCAGCGGAGGTGATGGTGATACCGCGTTCCTGCTCCTGCGCCATCCAGTCCATGGTGGCTGTGCCTTCGTGGGTTTCACCGATCTTATAGTTCTTCCCGCAATAGAAAAGAATGCGTTCGCTCAATGTGGTTTTACCCGCATCGATGTGAGCCATGATCCCGATATTGCGCACTTTCGCCAAAGGCACACGACGCCCCGGCGCTTCCTGATACGTTTTTTCAATCAACTCTGCCATAAATCAGCCTTAAAAAACCACTGGGATTACCAGCGATAATGCGCAAATGCTTTGTTGGCCTGCGCCATTTTAAATGTGTCTTCCTTCTTCTTAATCGACGAACCGGTATTATCAAATGCATCCAGCAGTTCACCGGCCAGAGATTCAACCATCGCCTTGCCCTTGCGGCCTTTGGCGTAGCTGGTGATCCAGCGCATTGCGAGTGCAACCTGACGTTCCGGACTGACTTCAACGGGCACCTGATAGGTGGCACCGCCAACACGACGACTTTTGACTTCCAGCTTCGGCTTGACGTTTTCAAGTGCCTGCAGGAATACTTCCAGCGGCTCCATATTGCCCTTTTTCTCTTTGATCAGGTCAAATGCGCCATAAACGATCCGCTGAGCGGTAGACTTCTTGCCGCTGCTCATGATCGTATTAATCAAGCGGGCCACCAATTCGCTGTTGTACTTCACATCGGGAGTCAACTCGCGTTTTACAGCTCTCCTTCTTCTCATTTAGCGTAAATCCTTTTTTTATTTCTTCTTTTTGCCGGCTGCGGCTGCTTCCTGGCCCGGCTTCGGCCGCTTGGCGCCGTACTTGGAACGACTCTGACGGCGTTTTTCCACCCCGAGGCTGTCCAATGCGCCACGAACGATATGATAACGGACCCCCGGCAAGTCACGGACACGTCCGCCCTTCACCAGTACAACCGAGTGCTCCTGAAGGTTGTGGCCTTCACCGCCGATATAGGCGGTCACTTCCTGGCCATTGGTCAGGCGCACACGGGCAATTTTACGCAAAGCCGAGTTCGGCTTCTTCGGAGTACGCGTCGTCACCTGAAGGCAAACGCCGCGACGTTGGGGACACGCAGAAAGAGCACGAGATTTGCTCTTGCTGACTTTGGACTTGCGTCCATTGCTCACTAACTGATTGATAGTCGGCATACTACTTCTACCTGTTTTTGCTTAATATATAATCAATTCCAATTAATATTCAGACTGAAAGAGTATAATTTAGTTCCACAAGAAAAGTTTTGCAAATTTCTTTTGCACTTTTTTCCCGTTTTTTCAAACTAAACCGGCCGAACAAGCCAAATTGCAACAGCAATTCAGACTTGTCCGGCATTTTCAAAGGTTTATTTAAGACCTTTGCTCAATCTTCGTCTCGATCATTTCCATCGCCGTCAATGCCATCGGCATCTTCCGCGGCGTCGTCAGCGATATCCTCCAGATCATCATCGTCATCGAAAATGTCATCCGAAATGTCTTCGAGTTTGAACTTCGGCTTCGCTTCACGGATCGCCTCGATCGGGTCTTCCATCAGCTCCTCGCCAAGTTTCTTCAGACGCAGCGACTGCAGCGCCTCATAACCCGTTCCGGCCGGAATCAAATGTCCGGTAATCACATTTTCCTTGAAACCAATCAGGCTATCCACCTTGCCCAGCGTGGCGGCTTCGGTCAGAATACGGGTCGTATCCTGGAACGATGCGGCGGAAATGAAGCTTTCGGTTTCCAGCGATGCCTTGGTAATCCCCAACAACACCGGTTCCCATTGCGCCGGAGTAGCTCCCCGACTCATCACTTCCTTGTTCACACGGGTAAATTCAGAACGGTCAATCTGTTCACCGGCCAGGTAATCGGTACTGCCCGGATCGGTGACTTTGACTTTCTGCATCATCTGGCGAATGATGATTTCGATATGTTTATCGTTGATTTCCACACCCTGGGCGCGATAGACCAACTGGATTTCGTCGACCAGATAACGCTGCAACTCCTGCGGGCCACAAACTTCCAGCAAGGCGTGGGGTACGATGGAACCTTCTGTCAGCTTCTGGCCTTTGCGGACATAGTCGCCCTTACTTACCGCCAGATGCTTGTGAGACGGAATATTATTATGTTCTTCGGTCATTCCCGTTTCGGGGTCGCGAATCACCAGTTGGCGACGACCGCCACGGCCGAGTTTATCCACTTCCACCACACCGTCGATACGGGCGATTTCAGCGATATCCTTCGGGATGCGGGCTTCGAACAATTCGGCAATACGCGGGAGCCCCCCGGTAATGTCTTTGTTTTTGGCGGAGGAACGCGGCACACGCGCCAGCACCATACCGGGTGACACCTTCGTCTTGGCGCCGATCATCAGGAACGCCCCGGACGGAAGCGGATAGTTCGCCACAAAATCGCCCTGTTCATTCTTCAAGACAATCTGCGGATGCAAGTCGTCGCGGTGCTCCATCACGGTGATTTCTTCCACACCGCCACGGCGCTGCCGGTTCAACGTCACGCCTTCGACCAGGTCATGCAACTCCACGGTACCATTGCCTTCGGCAATAATCGGCACATGGTAAGGGTCCCAGTGAATAAAGCGCTCATTGGCTTTCACTTTTTCCCCGTCGCCCTTTTCAAGGACGGCCCCGGTTTCAATATCATAACGATCGAGCTCCGCTTCACGCAACGCATCGGTCCAGTAGTCATAGTCCTTATTGAAAAAAGTACCGATGGCTTCCGCTTCCAATTGCGCCCGCTCGCGGGCATTTTTTTCGAATTCCTTCGCTTTCTTTTCGTCGTAAATAATGGCCTGCCCGTTTTTATTCACCACCACGGTTTCGCCGTTCTGGTTTTTGACGGTACGGACGTTGAAAAGCTTGATCATACCCGCACTGCGCGCGGTGATAATCGGCTGACGATAAGCCGACGATGCCGTTCCACCGATATGGAACGTTCTCATCGTCAACTGCGTACCGGGCTCACCGATGGACTGGGCGGCAATGATGCCGAGAGCGTCACCGCGTTCAGCCAAACGGTCCGTAGCAAGGTTCTTGCCGTAGCATTTGATACAAACCCCGCGAGTGGTTTCACAAGTCAGGGTGGAACGGATCAACACACGGTTGATGCCGCGTTTTTCAATCAGGTCAATGATCGCCGGAGTAAACTCCTGGTTGGCATTGACGATCAGACGCCCGTCTTCAAAAGCCGGGTCGCGGATATCCATGGCGCTGAAACGGCCAAGCAGACGCTGGCTCAACGGCATAATGACTTCATCACCCTCGACGATCGGAGAAACCCAGATACCTTTGATCGTACCGCAGCTTTCTTCACGGCAGATGATATCCTGAGCAACGTCAACCAGCTTACGGGTCATATAACCCGAGTCCGCGGTCTTCAGCGCGGTGTCCGCCAAACCTTTACGGGCGCCGTGGGTACTGATGAAGTACTCCAGTACCGACAGACCTTCGCGGAAGTTCGACAAAATCGGGCGTTCAATAATATCGCCGGACGGGTTGGCCATCAGGCCGCGCATCCCCGCCAGCTGACGAATCTGGTCTTTGCTGCCACGGGCGCCGGAATCCATCATCGCGAAAACCGGGTTGATTTCTTCGCCGGTTCTGGTTTCATATTCCAGACGGACAAAGAGCTCGTTCGCCACATCGTTACTGCACTGGGTCCAGATGTCAATAACTTTGTTATGGCGCTCGCCTTCGGTCAACACACCTTTGTTATATTGATCAATAATTCTGGTGATCTCGTCCTGCGCACGTTGAATGATCGTCTTTTTACTGTCCGGAATATTCAGGTCCGTCACCGAAATCGAGAATCCGGCCAAAGTCGCATATTCATATCCCAGGTCTTTCAGTTTGTCCAGGAGCTGTACGGACTGTTCGCTGCCGATGGTTTTATAGCAATCGGCAATCAGTGAACCGAGTTCTTTCTTCTTCGCCACATTGTTGAAGAAGCCGAGCTCGGGAGCCCAGATTTCATTAAAAATCAAACGCCCGGGAGTCGTCAGGATGTATTTCTCATCCTTGGTTCCCCAAATCGTATCATTGCCGAAGTCCGGGTTGGGAATCCGCACCGCATCATGAATTTTCAGGAAACCATGATGCATAGCGAAAAGAACTTCAAACTTATCGGCATACAATTTAGCTTTGTCTTTATTCCGGGGCTCACAGGTCAGGTAATAAATTCCGAGCGTAATATCCTGGGTCGGCGAAGTAATCGGCTTGCCGTTCGCGGGCGAGAACACGTTGTTCGGCGCCAACATCAGGAGCTTGGTCTCCATCTGTGCGGAACTGGACAACGGTACGTGTACCGCCATCTGGTCACCGTCAAAGTCCGCGTTGTAAGCGGTACAGACCAACGGATGGATACGGATGGCCGAACCTTCGATCAACACCGGATCGAACGCCTGAATCGACAGACGGTGCAATGTCGGCGCGCGGTTCAGCATGACCGGATGCCCCTGGGTCACTTCTTCAAGAATATCCCATACCACGTTTTCACCGCGTTCAATCATCTTCTTGGCACCGCGGACAGTGTGGGCAAAACCACGTCCCTTCAGGTGACGGATGATGAAAGGCTCAAACAGGGTCAGCGCCATTTTCTTCGGCAGACCGCACTGGCCGAGCTTAAGCTCCGGACCAACCACAATGACCGAACGGCCGGAATAGTCTACGCGTTTACCAAGCAGGTTCTGGCGGAAGCGCCCCTGTTTTCCCTTAAGCATATCGCTCAATGATTTCAGCGGACGGTTACCGGCGCCGGTCACGGCACGACCGTGACGGCCGTTGTCCAGAAGAGCGTCAACCGCTTCCTGAAGCATGCGTTTTTCGTTACGGATAATCACTTCCGGGGTACGCAACTGCAACAGGTTCTTCAGACGGTTGTTGCGGTTGATCACGCGACGGTAGAGATCATTCAGGTCAGAAGTGGCGAAACGCCCACCTTCCAACGGCACCAGCGGACGCAAATCCGGCGGGATCACCGGCAACACTTTCAGGATCATCCATTCAGGACGGGAATTGCTGGCAATGAAACCTTCCACCAAGCGAAGACGCTTGGCCAATTTCTTGCGGATTGCCTTATTCTTGGTGCTTTCAAGACTTACCGCCAATTCATCTTTGACGGAAGCCAGTTCGATTTTTTCAAGCAGCGTATGGACGGCAGGAGCCCCCATATCAGCCTGGAACGCTTCGCCGTAGTCTTCACGGGCCTGGCGATAATCGAGTTCAGTCATCGTCTGACCGAGCTTAAGCGGGGTATCGCCGGGATCGGTGATAGCCCAATCCTCGTAATAAATCACCCGTTCCAGCGATTTCGCCGTCATATCCAGCATCAGGCCGATACGGCTCGGCATACACTTGAAAAACCAGATATGCGAAACCGGCACCGCCAAGTCGATATGCGCCATGCGGTCACGACGGACTTTGGCCTGGGTCACTTCCACGCCGCAGCGGTCGCAAACGACGCCTTTGTGCTTGACCCGTTTATATTTACCGCAATTACATTCCCAGTCCTTGGTGGGACCGAAGATGCGCTCGCAAAACAGCCCGCCTTTTTCAGGTTTAAAACTGCGGTAGTTAATGGTTTCAGGATTTTTGACTTCGCCGTGACTCCATTTACGGATCACGTCCGGCGAAGCGACATCAATCGAAACCGCGCTAAATACCGATTGCGAGGATTGTCCGAGCAATTCGCGATAGGCATATGTATTATTATCACTCACGGTTTAATCCTCCAGAGTTATTCTTCTGTCTTGTTGACGGTACGGATGTCGAGTCCGAGGCTCTGCATTTCTTTCAGCAGTACGTTGAATGATTCAGGACGTCCCGCTTCAAGGATGCACTGGCCTTTGACAATCGACTCGTAAATCCGGGCACGGCCGGTCACGTCGTCACTCTTCACGGTCAGCATTTCCTGCAGGTTGTAAGCGGCGCCGTAAGCTTCGAGCGCCCACACTTCCATTTCCCCGAAACGCTGGCCCCCGTGTTGAGCCTTACCACCCAACGGCTGCTGAGTGACCAGGGAGTACGGTCCGACCGAACGGGCGTGGATCTTATTCGCTACCAAATGGTCGAGTTTGAGCATATAAATCTGCCCAACCATCACACGTTGGTCAAAGCGATTGCCGGTACGACCGTCAAAAAGCTCCGTTTTACCGTCATAAGTCCATTCACCGCTGTTGTTTTTCTTGAAGCCGACGTGATAATTCCCGCCGGTTTCGTCTTCAATCTTGCGGTTGGCCTTTTCCATCAACTCCACAATCCGGCTTTCCTTGATGCCGTCAAACACCGGAGTAGCTACTTTGAAACCGAGAATCTTGGCTGCAAGGCCGAGATGGGTTTCCAGCACCTGCCCGAGGTTCATTCGGCTCGGTACGCCCAGCGGGTTCAATACGATATCCACCGGGTTCCCGTCAAGCATGAACGGCATATCTTCCACCGGCACGATCTTCGCCACAATCCCTTTATTACCGTGGCGGCCGGCCATCTTATCGCCAACCTGCAGCTTACGCTTGCAGGCGACATAGACTTTGACCTTTTTGATCACGCCCGGATCAACACCGTCGCCGGCTTCAAGGTTGGTAATCGTTTCTTCACGGAGCGACTCGTTTTCTTCAAACTGCGGGGCACTCTGCGCGATGATCGCACCAATCGATTCCTTGAGCGGGCAATCTTCCATTTTCCAGGAATTGTATTTATTCGCCAACTTCAACACCGCGCTCGGCGTCACCTTGCGGTTGGAGCTGATCAGCGGAGTCGCCTCGTTGGCTGCGTCGTAAATCGGATACGGCAGCTTCTGCCCGAGCATGATATCAGACAGGCGGGCAGCCAGTTCTTCCACCAGTTCGGCATTGCGCTGTTTGTACTGGTCTTTGGCGCTCTTGACCTGCCGGCGCAGTTCCGATTTGGTCATCGACTGCCGGTTCGGGTCTTTGGCATATTCAATACGCACATCCATCACGATTCCGCCCTTGCCGCTGCTGACAATCAGGCTGGAGTCCTTGACATCGGCTGCTTTTTCACCGAAAATGGCCCGCAACAGACGCTCTTCCGGCGCCAGTTCGGTTTCGCTTTTCGGAGTAATCTTGCCAACCAGAATATCACCGGGGCAGACTTCGGCGCCAAGGCGGACTACACCATCCGGGCCGAGGTTGCGCAACGCATCTTCGCTGACGTTCGGAATATCACGGGTGATTTCTTCCGGTCCCAGCTTGGTTTCGCGGCTGGTGATTTCGAATTCGTCAATATGGATGCTGGTGTAAGTATCTTCCTTGACCAGGCGCTCGCAGACGATAATCGCGTCTTCGAAGTTATAACCGCACCAGGGCATGAACGCCACCAGCACGTTTTTACCGAGACCGAGTTCGCCGTTTTCGGTGGAAGCTCCATCAGCGATGACATCACCGGCTTCAACTTTCTGTCCACGACGACACCAGGGACGCTGGTTGATACATGTTCCTGCATTGCTGCGCAGGAATTTCTTCAACCTATAATGCTGGACGTCTTCCGGGTACGCGGTATGGGCGGCAGATTTGCCGTCCGGAGTAATGACAATTTCGGCCGAACAGACTTCGGCGATAATGCCGGGTTTCTGCGCGACAACCACTGCACGGGAGTCCTTGGCGATCCGCCCTTCCAGCCCGGTTCCGACATAAGGCGATTCCGGCTTCAGAAGCGGCACGGCCTGACGCTGCATGTTCGAACCCATCAAAGCGCGGTTCGCGTCGTCATGCTCCAGGAACGGGATGATGCCGGCGGCGGCACTGACGAGCTGTTTCGGAGAAACGTCCATATACTGGACTTCTTCTTTCGGATGCTCTTCCGACTCCCCGCGGTAACGCGCCATCACCTGATCACGAACAAAACGGTTGTTATCGTCAAGCGATGCATTTGCCTGGGCAATCACGTATTCTTCTTCCTTATCCGCAGAAAGGAAGTCGATCTGTTCACTGACCCGTCCGTCAATCACTCGCCGATAGGGTGTTTCAAGGAACCCGAATTCATTGATGCGCGCATACAGCGACATCGATGAGATCAAGCCGATGTTCGGACCTTCCGGAGTTTCAATCGGGCAAACCCGTCCATAATGGCTGGCATGAACGTCGCGGACTTCGAAGCCGGCGCGTTCGCGGCTCAAACCGCCCGGGCCAAGCGCCGACAGACGACGTTTATTGGTCAGTTCGCTCAACGGGTTGGTCTGATCCATGAACTGCGAAAGCTGGTTGCGGGCAAAGAAATCACGGACCACACCGGCAAACGCTTTCGGGTTAATCAACTTATTCGGGGTCACATTGGCTTCGGTAGCATCGAGGAGCGTCATCCGTTCGCGGATCAGGCGTTCGGTTCTGAGCAAGCCGACCCGGCAATGGTTTTGAAGCAGCTCTCCCACCGTTCTGACACGGCGGTTCCCCAAATGGTCGATATCATCTGTCTGACCGCCGGTACTGCGCAATTTAATCAGATATTGCGTGGCAGCCATCAAGTCCAACGGATTCAGAGTGCGTTCGGTGAGCGGCAGATCCAGGTTCAGGCGTTCATTAATTTTGTAACGGCCCACGGTACCAAGGTCATAACGCTTGACATCAAAGAAAAGGCGTTTAACCAACTGCTTGGCATTATTAATGTTCGGCGGATCGCCGGGACGCATGCGCTTGTAGATTTCCTTCAATGCATCTTCGCTGTTACGGGAAGGATCGCGCCGCAGGCAGCCGATCAAATAGTTGTCGCCGTCCGGAATATGAACCAGTTCGACCTTGGCAATCTTCAATTCCTGAAGCTGCTTCAGGTGAGATTCATTCATCTGGACAAGTTCTTCCATGACGACAATGCCGTTTTCATTGACAATGTCGCTGACGGTATAATAGCAGTTCAGATCCGATTTCTTGATCAGTGAACTCACCGAAAAAGAGCTGACCTGATAAATCTGAGAAAGAATTTCTTTGTTGGATTCGAATCCCACTGCCCGCAGGAAGGTGGTAATGAGAAATTTGCGCCGGCGCCGGCGACGGTCTAAATATATATAAATCAAATCATTGATATCAAATTGGACTTCCATCCAGGAGCCGCGGTCGGGAATAATACGGAAAGAGTAGAGCATGCGGCCGCTGCTGTGACGATTGCGTTCGAAACAGATACCCGGTGAGCGGTGCAACTGGCTGATGATCACACGTTCCGCTCCATTGATGACAAAGGTACCGCAATCGGTCATGAGGGGGATTTCCCCCATATAAACACGTTCTTTGATCTCCGCGCCGTTGTTTTTCAGCAGGAAATCAGCATACAGCGGTGCGCTGTAAATATTGCCGTCTTTGATGCAGTCGACAACGTCGGCCTTGGCTTCGCCGATGGTGTAACCCAGATATTCGATAATCAGTTGCTTATCGAAGCTCTCAATTGGGAATATTTCATGAAAGATTTCCTGAAGCCCCTGGTTCAAACGAACTTCGGGAGGAGTATCTTTCTGCAGGAAAGCATTATATGAATCGATCTGGATGCCGATCAGGTCGGGAATCTCCAGAACATCCTTCAAGCTACCAAAATTAATTCTATCTGACATAGTTCACCCTTGCAGATTAATTCAAAAGGCGAAGGTGAGAAAAACCGGCAGATTTATCTGCACCTGACAAAAAATCCAATATGGAAAAACATTGCGTTCTAAAACGCAAAAATACGGCGAGAAACACAATCGTGAATTCCCGCCGCATAAGGCTGGTGAAATCTTAGTTGATTTCGACCGCAGCGCCAGCGCCTTCGAGCTGAGCTTTGATCTTGGCAGCTTCTTCCTTCGCAACGCCTTCTTTCAGCGCTTTCGGGGCAGCTTCGACCAGATCTTTGGCTTCCTTGAGGCCGAGACCGGTAATCGCACGCACTTCCTTAATCACGGCGACTTTGTTTTCGCCAAAGGACTTCAGGATGACGTTGAATTCGGTCTTTTCTTCGGCGACTTCAGCAGCGGCAGCCGGAGCGGCGGCAGCAACGGCAACCGGAGCAGCAGCGGAAACGCCAAGACGTTCTTCCAGGGCCTTGACCAGCTTGGACAGCTCAATCACGGTCATGTTCTCGATATAGGAGATGAACTCTTCCATTTTCGGGGTAACTTCGACTTCAGACATAGTGGATTCCTCCGTTTATTTTAATTGAGTGATTTCTGAATTTGAGGTTAATTATTTTCTTCAAGCTTATTTTTGTAAGCATTGATCACATTGACGATACTTGACGCCTTGGCATTCAGCACAGTGACCAGGCCGCGTGCCGGACCCTGCATGACGCTGAGCAACATGGAGTACAGGACTTCACGTGACGGCATCGAAGCAATGTCGTTCACATCCTGACCGCTCAACGCAGTACCTTCAAACAGACCGCCGGTTGCAACAAGCTTGTCGTTGCTCTTGCTGAATTCCTGAATGACCTTCGCCACAGGACTCGGATCACCGGAGCCGGAAACAATGGCAGTACTGCCTTTGAATTCCATCCCGTTCAACGGAGTGATTTCTTTCACTTCGATGGTCTTGCGGATCATGTTGTTCTTGATGACACGGCAATTCGCATTGGCACCGGCAAGCTGTTCGCGGAGGTTTGAAACTTCCTTGACCGACATCTTGTTGCAGTTCACAAAGTAGACGAAATCAGATTCAGTGAGCAAGCTGCCAATGTAATTTACTAAATGGAGTTTCTCATTTCTCATGACTGCCTCGCTAATTGTGTGACGTCAACCCGTACGCCGGGACTCATCGTCGCCGAAACGGTGCAACTGACAAAATAGGTTCCTTTGGCGGAAGTCGGCTTGGCTTTGCTCAGCGCGTAATAAACCGCATCGAAGTTTTCCAACAGATCACCTGCCAGGAACGACAGCTTACCAATCGGAACATGGATACACGCACCACGATCAGTACGGAATTCCACGCGTCCGGCTTTGGCTTCACGAACGGCATTGCCGATCGCTTCCGTAACCGTTCCGGTTTTCGGATTCGGCATCAATCCACGGGGACCGAGGACCTTACCCAACGGGCGAACCATCTTCATTGCTTCGGAAGTGGCAATCAGGACATCGAAATCGAGCCATCCGCCCTTCATTTTTTCAACCAGATCTTCATATCCGACGAATTCAGCACCCGCCTCGCGGGCTTCATCCGCTTGCGGGCCGGAAGCGACAACCGCGATACGGACGGTTTTGCCGGTTCCCTTGGGCAGGGCAACCGCGCCACGGATTGTCTGGTCCGACTTCCTGGCGTCAACCCCCATCTTGAAAGCGACTTCGACCGTCTGGTCGAATTTGATGGCGGGCATTGCTTTCAGAATCTCAATAGCCTGATTCAGCGAATAACGCTGCTGGCGGTCGAACATTTCCAACTGTTTCTTGTACAACTTGCTGGCTTTGCTCATTCGACCACCTCAAAACCCAGACTACGGGCGGTTCCTTCGATAACTCTCGATGCAGCTTCAACATCCCGGGCGTTCAAGTCTTTTTTCTTGATCTCCACAATCTCCAAGATCTGCGCTTTCGTGATTTTACCAGCCTTGGCGCCCTTGCCCGGGGTTTTGGACCCGGAAGCGACACCGGCAAGCTTCTTAATCAGATTGGCAGCCGGCGGGGATTTGGTGATAAAGGTGAAAGAGCGATCCTGATAGACAGTGATCACCACCGGGATAACCATCCCACTCTGAGCTTGAGTGGCGGCGTTGAACTGCTTACAGAAATCCATGATGTTGACCCCTGCCTGACCGAGGGCCGGACCGATGGGCGGAGCCGGATTGGCCGCGCCTGCGGGGATCTGCAACCGGATTTGTCCTGTTACTTTCTTTGCCATTAAATGATCTCCGATTTACCGCAGAGTGTGGTTGGAACCGGCAGGAATTCTCCCACAACACTGCTGAACTATACTAATAAAAAGTCTCGGAAGCGACTTATTCGTCGCGTCCAACCTGCCAGAACTCCAATTCAACGGGAGTGGAACGTCCGAAAATCGAAACCATCAGTTTCAATTTGCCACGTTCATTATCAATCTCTTCAACCGTTCCCTCAAAATTCTCGAACGCACCGTCTTTAATCCGGACCGTTTCACCAATTTCATAGAGAATCTTCGGCTTGATTTTTTCTTCTTCAGGATTATTCTGACGGAACAGCTCCGCCACTTCGGAATCACTCAACGGCACCGGATTCCGTCCGCCGCCAATAAAACCGATTACCCCCTGAACTTCACGAACATAATACCAGGCAGCTTCGTTGATCATACCAGTCACCGGATCGTATAAATCCATCCGAATTAAAATATAACCCGGAAAAAACTTACGTTTTGTGGTGATCTTCTTGCCTTTGCGGACTTCAGATACTTTTTCTTCCGGAATATATGCTTCGTATACCGGAACAGCATTGCCTTCAATTTCAATCTGACGCTGAATGGTGTTGCAGACCTTGTTCTCCTGGCCGGAGAGGGTGTGAATTACAAACCACTGCCCCTTCTTATTTTCTTCCATTTTAGTGAAGTCCTTTGCAATTACTCAACTGGTCACCAGGCCGATCAAAAATGTAATGATCAGGTCAACAACGGCGACAAATGATGACAAAATCGTCATGGCCACAAGAACCAATAAGGTGGATTCGAAGAGTTCGTTCCTGCCCGGCCAGGTACATTTATGCAGTTCACTTCTGGTATCCTGAAGGAACTGCCGGATTTTCCCCATTATGCTGACACTACTCATTGTTCGCCTTTGAAATAATATTATGCTGAATTAAAAATTGGCAGGAGCGGAGAGGCTCGAACTCACGACCTGCGGTTTTGGAGACCGCTGCTCTACCAACTGAGCTACACTCCTGCAAAATTCCTTAAAAACTCAGCGCGTTTCTTTATGAACCGTATGCTTGCGCTCAAACTTGCAGTACTTCTTCTTTTCAAGCCGCTCCGGAGTATTGCGCTTTTCCTTCATGGAAGTATAATTGCGCCGCTTGCACTCCGTGCATTCCAATATGATGATTTCACGCGCCATTTCTTTTACCTGTAAATTTTGATAATTATCCCGGACAATCTGGCCGATTGTCCGGGATAACGAGATTTCAACCGGACTATTACTTAATAATGTCCGCAACACGCCCGGAAGCAACGGTACGACCGCCTTCACGGATAGCGAAGCGCAGACCTTTTTCCATCGCAATGGGGTGGATCAACTCCACTGTGATCGCAGTGTTGTCACCAGGCATAACCATTTCGGTGCCTTCCGGCAGAGTAATGATACCGGTGATGTCCGTGGTACGGAAGTAGAACTGCGGACGATAGTTGGAGAAGAACGGAGTATGACGGCCGCCTTCTTCCTTGCTCAGCACGTAAATTTCAGCGCTGAACTGGGTGTGCGGGGTGATCGAACCCGGCTTGGCCAGAACCTGACCGCGTTCCACGTCGTCTTTCTTGGTGCCGCGGAGCAGGCAACCGACGTTATCTCCGGCACGACCTTCGTCGAGGAGTTTGCGGAACATTTCAACACCGGTAACGGTGGTTTTGACAGTCGGGCTGATACCAACGATTTCAACTTCTTCGTTGACCTTGACGATACCGCGTTCGATACGGCCGGTCACCACGGTGCCGCGACCTTCGATGGAGAACACGTCTTCGATCGGCATCAGGAAGGGCAGTTCGGTAGCACGGAGCGGCTCCGGAATGTAGTTGTCAACGGCATCTATCAGATCAAGAATGCATTTGCAATCGGCATGGGCCGGGTCGCCAGCGGCTTCAACAGCCTTCAGAGCGGACCCCTTGACGATCGGAATATCATCGCCCGGGAAGTCGTAGTCGCTGAGAAGTTCACGGACTTCCATTTCGACGAGTTCGAGCAGTTCCGGGTCATCGAGCTGGTCGACCTTGTTCAGGAAGACGACGATGGCCGGCACACCGACCTGACGGGCCAGGAGAACGTGTTCGCGGGTCTGGGCCATCGGGCCGTCAGTCGCGGCGATAACGAGAATGGCTCCGTCCATCTGGGCAGCACCGGTGATCATGTTCTTGACATAGTCCGCGTGCCCGGGGCAGTCGACGTGCGCATAGTGACGGATAGCACTCTGATATTCGACGTGCGAAGTATTGATGGTGATACCGCGTTCGCGCTCTTCCGGAGCGTTGTCGATTGCAGCATAATCACGAGCTTCACCGCCGTTGGCCTTGGCCATGGTCATGGTGATAGCAGCAGTCAAGGTCGTCTTGCCGTGGTCAACGTGACCGATGGTACCGATGTTTACGTGCGGCTTTGTTCTTTCGAATTTTTCTTTAGCCATTTTTTACTTTTCCTCCTGGTCTTAGTTAACCTTTAGAGCGATTTTTATGTTTTATATTTATGGTTGACCAAAAAAATATTTAACCCGGATACACAAAATGGAGCCCACAACCGGACTTGAACCGGTGACCTCATCCTTACCAAGGATGTGCTCTACCAACTGAGCTATGTGGGCATCGCCTCGACATCCCACGAACCGATAAAATATCACCGATTAGTACCAATGTCAAATCTGAAATCCGAAAATCTCAGACTGCAATATCAAAAAAAATGGTGCTCGAGGGGGGACTTGAACCCCCACGGACGAATCCACATGCACCTCAAGCATGCGCGTCTGCCAATTCCGCCACCCGAGCACGAGTGATATAAACAGACCTTTAAGATAATCGATATTGAAAATATTTCAAATCGGATTTCGCTTTTTTTTGAGTTTTTTTCGGCTTATTTGCCCTGAAAGTCCGACTTTTACTCAGAAGCACGCCGGGAAACTTCAGCGACGGGACCTCGATTGCTCCATTTCTTTGTCAACCCGCGTCCCGGTCATCCGGCTTTGCCGGTAGGAAAGAAAAATCATCCGGAAACCGACAACGGCGGAAAGCAGGTATCCGGTCAAGCCGATAATTGAGATATCATGGTACAGCGGAGCCAGTTTCGCGTGAACAACCACCGAAGACCCCAGAACCAGCGATGCCAGCACCAGCGCATGAGCGACACGGTTACCCACTTTCATCATAATATCTTCCAGTGCAATCATTTCATCCACCTGAAGCCGCACTTTCAGCCTTCCCTTCCGGGCCTGCTCCAAAATCGACTGTACATCCAGGGGAATCCGCCCGGCAACTTCCAAAAAATCTTCGGCAGGCGAGGAAAAATGCTGAAGCAGGTATGATGGAGTCAATGTCATGTGCCGCAGGCGCTTCACAAAGGGCGTCAAGTGGTCGATGATTTTCAATTTCGGATCCAAATCACGCCCAAAGCGCTCCAGCGTCATGACCGCTTTGATCAGCATAAAAAGTTCCGGCTTAATCCGCAAGTAATTGTTGATCAAAATATTCAACAATTTTTCCAGCACTTCCGCCAAGTTCAGTTCTTCTACCGGCAGATAAAGGTTTTCGTCAATCAAATCCGTAATATCCGCCTGCAACGCATTCATATCCGGTTCCCGCAGGCGAGTGGTGAAACGCAGGCAACCTTGCAGAACCCGTTCCTGATCGCGCTGGATCACACTCTCCAGAAGCCGGGCGAAATAACGTCGGTCCTCCACTGAAATCTTGCCCATCATACCGAAGTCGATGAAGCAGATTGCATTATCTTCCTGAAAGAAAATATTCCCGGGATGCGGGTCGGCATGATAAAACCCGTGCACAAACACCTGTTCCAGAATCGCGTCCACTCCACGCGAGGCAATCAACGGCAGATCATATTGCCATTTGTATTTCTCGATATTCGCCAGAAACTCCGTACAGCGCAGTCCCTGAACCTCCTGCATGGTCAGCACTTTTGAGGTGGAATACTGGCGAAGAATCCGGGGAGCATGAACATAACGGTTTTCACTGACCATTTCGTGAAAACGCCGGGCATTGGTCGCCTCGATCCGGAAGTCAAGTTCTTTCTGCAGGGAACGCCCGAATTCGCTGATGATGGCCGACGGCTGGAGAATCTCGAATTCCTCCACATGACCTTCGGCGATTTTCGCCAAGTGCATCATGATTTCGAGGTCGATGCTGATTGTACGCTTGAGAGCGGGACGCTGGACCTTGACGACTACTTTTTCATCATCAAACGTCACGGCCCGATGCACTTGAGCCATTGACGCCGCAGCGAACGCCTCCGGGTGAAACTCTTTGAAAATTTCCTCCGGGGGCGCCCCAAGTTCCTCAATGATGATCTTCCGGGATTTATCACCGGCAAACGAAGGCACCTTGTCCTGAAGTCTGGCCAGTTCTTCGATATATTCGTGCGGGAGCAAATCCGGACGAGTCGCCAACATCTGTCCAAATTTGATGAAAGTCGGACCCAGCGCCTCAATCGCCAACCGCAGACGTACCGGGCGGGGTTGGTCGGCCGCCTTCGTTTCCTTTGGTTTCAAGCGCCTGATGCCGTATTCGATATAACGGGACGCCTTGATATTTTGCAGAATATCTTCGAATCCGAACCGCAACAGAACCCGGATAATCTGGCGATAACGCCTGAACGTGCGGTAGGCGTGTCCGATCCGCATGATATTCTTTATTCTCAGCATGTTTCCTCCAAGCCGCCCCAAATCAAATAGAATCAACTCCGTATAAACTATATCGCCTGAAATCCTGAAATGCAAACAGTGTTCCCTCAAAAAAAATACCGTTTATGCGGCAGGCACCCCATAAACGGTATCAGATCGAAAAAACACAACGGATCAGCGTTTGCGGCGAGTCGGGATATGCGCGCTCTCGCCATGAACCGCATGAGCGGCCTCCATCAGCGCTTCGCCCAGGGTCGGGTGCGCATGAATGGCTTTGCCGAGCTCACGTGCGGTCGCTTCCATCAACATGGACGGACCGGCTTCCGCAATCAGGTCGGTCGCGTGCGGACCAACAATATGAACGCCGATGATCCGGTCGGTTCCGGCATCCGCAAGAATTTTCACAAAACCATCGGTCTCATTGATCGCCATCGCCTTGCCGAGCGCGGCAAAGGGGAATTTACCGACATTGTAAGCAATCCCCTGCTCCTTGCATTGTTCTTCGGTCAAGCCGAGCATCCCGATTTCAGGATTGGTGAAAATACAGCCCGGAACCAGGTCATAGCTGAATTCACTGCGCTTGCCGCAGATATTGTCCACCGCGCAGCAGCCCATCGCGCTGGCCAGGTGAGCCAGCATGATGCGGCCGCCGGCATCCCCGATCGCATAAATACCGGGAACATTGGTCCGGCAGTGTTCGTTGACAGGAATCCAGCCGCGTTCATCGGTTTTGACTCCGGCGGCGGCCAGATTCAGGCCGTCAATCACGGCTTTGCGCCCAATCGACACCAGCAGATAGTCGCCTTTGACCGTCTGATCGCCGACTTTGGCACTGACGCCGGTTTTGGTCGCCTTGATGTCGCTCATGGCCTTACCGGTCATAACCTCGATGCCTTTTTCGGACATCTTGCGCGTCAGGAGCCTGGAGACTTCCCGATCAACCGGAGGCAGGATCGACGGCAGCATTTCCACCACCGTAACCTTGGTGCCGAGCCCGGCAAACAGACAGGCAAATTCGCAACCGATCACGCCGCCGCCCAGAACCAACAGGCTCTTCGGAATTTCAACGATGTCCAGCAGTTCGGTGGAAGTCAACACCCGCGGACCGCGCGGGATAAAGCCCGGAACCAAGGATTCGGAACCTGTTGCAACAATAATATTTTTCGCGGAAATCCGGGTCCCGGCATCCGCACCATCCATGACCATGACGTCTTTGCGTCCCAGAAACGTGGCGCTGCCGTTGAGCACCGTTACACCGGCGGCTTTCAACAGCGAAGCGATTCCGCCGCGAAGCTTGCCGACCACATCGTTTTTGCGGGCAACCATTTTTTCCCAGTTCGGTGTGATCTTGCCGGAAATGTCAACGCCGAATTCAGCCGCCGCCAACGCTTTTTCGTAAACGTCGCCCCCCGCAATCAGTGTCTTGGTGGGGATGCAGCCGATATTCAAACAGGTGCCGCCCAGGTTCTTCCGCTCAATCAGCGCCACCGACAATCCGTTCTGGCCTGCCCGGATTGCGGCCACATAACCGCCGGGGCCTCCACCAATCACACACACATCGAAATTTTTCATTTTTCTATTCTTTCCTTAAATTAATCTTGGAATGGTTTCATCAATTCAACAATCCGGTCCAGAATCACCGACAGTTCCTCGAGGCGCCCGATCCCGTCGGCCCCGCAGGCAACACGCCCGGCTCCCGGCCCCACCACCTCCACGCCGCGCTGTTTCAACAGCTCCAGATTCGCCCGGACGGCCGGACTTTGCCACATGCGGGGATTCATGGCCGGAGCGATCAACACGGGGCCCGCATGCGACAACGCACTGGTGGACAAAGCATCGTCGGCAATTCCATAAGCCACCTTGGCCATCATGTTGGCCGTGCAAGGCACGATTGCCAGCAGGGCGCAACGGTCGGCAAGGTCAATATGCTGGGGTTCCCACTGGGGCGATTCCCAAAGCCCGGTGATAACGCGGTTCTTCGACAGCGTCTGAAAGGTCAACGGAGTGACCAGTTTCTGCGCGTTGGCAGTCATAACTACATGGACATCATAGCCCTTCTGCGTCAGCTTGCTGCAAAGATCGGCAGCTTTGTAAGCGGCTATACCGCCGGTGACGCCCAACAAAATTGATTTCCCGGTATTTTCAAACATTAAACAAATCCTCCGGCATGCGTTTGGTTGCTGCCCGCAGGGTACGGATCAGCGCCATCATCTCGCGGGCGCTGTCCTCCAATTGGGCATTGATCAGCAGATAATCGTATTTTTTCCAAAAACTGATTTCATAGGCGGCTTTGGCCAGTCGCTGGCGAATCTGCTCCTCGGAGTCGGACTGGCGGTTGCGCAAGCGCCGCTCCAATTCATCCAGCGATGGCGGCGCCACAAAAATAAATTCGACACAACGTGCCAGCAATGGGTCGGCTTTGGCTGCTTCGCGGATCTGCATCGCTCCCTGGATGTCGATGTCGAGAAAGACATCTTCGCCCCGGGTAACATGCTCCACGACCTCGCTTTTCAGCGTGCCGTAATAATTGCTGAACACTTCGGCATATTCGACGAATTCACCGCTCCCGATCCGGGTTTTGAATTCCTCATGGCCGATGAAGTAATAGTCTTTGCCGTGGCTCTCGCCCGGGCGCGGCGAACGTGTCGTACAGGAAATCGAAAAACGGATATCCGTCATTTCCCGGCGCACCAGCCCACAGATACTGGATTTGCCCGCCCCGCTGGGGCCCGAAACAATGATGGCCGTACCAAGATTTTTTCCGTTTTTCAACAAATTCATCGTCCGTACCGCTCCTTAATATCCTTATCCTTTTCTGCGTAGCGCAATCGCCGCCCCGCAGTCGTTTTCCCATCCCTCATGGGCCCATTCGAGCGGAAAACCGATGCATTGCTCCGGTTTCACCTCCTGAATGAAACAGGCCGGCGGATCGCCGTGGCGGTAAAACACGCAACTCCCATCCTCCTGATCGACCAGCGACAAATTCTTCCGGTCGTGCGCCAACCAGGTATACTGTTCCGCAAAATCACAGACATCCATCCCGAGCCAAGCGGCGATCCGGTCGATTTCGTCCTCAGTCAACCGGACATATCCGGGCCAGCGGCAGCAGGCCCCGCAACGAATGCATGTAAAGTTTTCCTTCATATAAAAACCACAAGGGGATATCTCACACTGCGGTGGGGTGCGCCTACATAATAATGTTTTGTTACGAATAAATTTCGATGGGATCAAG
>ENA-UOOH01001248-UOOH01001248.1-fermentation-metagenome-genome-assembly--contig:-NODE-1248-length-25299-cov-3.489384_pt1 | contig 25299 bp, 28 predicted proteins | sample MGYA00245778_ERZ724025 | MGnify/ENA primary metagenome ERZ724025 (study PRJEB28704, sample SAMN03018313) | fermentation metagenome | biome: anthropogenic terrestrial biome; feature: soil; material... | reverse complement strand
ACTGCTCAACATCAAGAATCGTTTCAAGCTGGTTACTTGCAGTGTTGGTTGCTTTTCGCAGGGAAGTCTGGTTATTGATTGTGTCGTTCTTCAAGCTTCTGGGAAACCCCAAAGAAGCGAAAAGTCTCGTGACAGAAGATCCAGGCTGTCGTCTTCTCTTGGCTATTGTGGTTGGCACTCTACCGACAGTGGTGGTAGCCCTGGTCTTGAAAGAACAAATAAAACATTTATTCAGCAGCAGTCTTTTTGTTGGATTCATGCTGATCATGACCGGCACGATTTTGTATATGACGGATCGCCATAGAGTGAAGAGTAAGGAGCTTGGGAAGGCTTCTCCTAGGGATGCCCTAGTGATTGGTTGTGGTCAAGCGCTTGCGATAATTCCAGGACTTTCCAGATCCGGAACTACCATTGCCATGGGATTATTCAGGGGCCTTGATCGGGAAAGCGCGGCGCGGTTTTCATTCTTGCTGGCTATACCAGCGATTCTAGGAGCGTTGGTCTTTTCCCTTGATGATCTGTTTGCAGGTACAGCCATGATTGGTACTGGGGTACTAGGCGCTGGTTTCATTGCAGCAGCTCTCACAGGCTATATGGCTATTCACTTCTTACTAGATTTGGTAAAAAAGGGTAAATTAGTATGGTTTTCCTACTATACCTGGATAATTGGGGCTGTAGTCATAATCCTGCATATAGTTTAGGTGGCAGGAAAAAGAATGATAAGGTGGAAATAATGAGTATTAGAGAGAATTTGAAAAATGTACAAGCTCGCATCAGGCAAGCAGCCAACACAAGTGGCCGCCTGGAGTCAGAGGTTCAACTGTTGGGAGTCACAAAGTATGCATCAGATGAGGAAGTGCGGGAACTCATAGGTGAAGGTTTGACGGCCTTAGGTGAGAACAGGGTGCAAAATGCCCAAGACCGCTTAGAGCGCTTCCCTGAAGCGCAGTGGCACTTCATCGGGAGGCTCCAGACAAACAAGGTGCGATATTGCGAACAGTTTCACCTGATCCATTCCCTTGATCGTTGGAGTCTGGCGAAAGAAGTAGACAAGAGAGCCAAACAATGGGGGAAGATCCAGGATGTGCTGATTCAGGTGAACGTTTCGGGTGAAGACAGCAAGACTGGCTTATCGTCCCAAGAGGCTACCTGTTTTGCCAAAAGAGTGCTTCAGGAGTGCCAGAATGTGCGTGTTCGAGGCTTGATGACGATGGCACCTTTTGTGGAAGCAGAGGCTACAAGGCCGTTTTTCAGAGAAACCAAGAGTCTGTATGATCAATTGCAGCAAGAGCTAGGTGTGGTATGGGACATCTTATCCATGGGTATGACGAATGATTTTGAAGTAGCGATCGAAGAGGGAGCCACGTTAGTAAGGATTGGCTCGGCTCTGCTCTCGAAGGAGGATTCAGCATGAGCGATTTTGTCCATAAGTTGAAGGTGTTATTGGGTGTCACCGAAGACTACGAAGAGGAAGAGAATATGGGGAAAATCCAAGGGTCAGCAGAAGATGATGTGGTGCCTTTGAGACGGGAACGTGGAAAGAAGCAGGCGGAGGCGCCCTCTAAAAGCAAGCCTGCCCTTGTTGGCCTCGCAGGAGGGCATGTGAACCAGAATAAAATGTACATTATGGAGCCTCGCAACTATGAAGATGTGAAGGAATACGTTGCCCACTTAAGGGGTCGCAAGTCCCTGATTTTGCGCCTTCACTTGGTGGACAAACGTGAGGCTCAAAGAATTGTCGACTTTATGAGCGGGACTACATATGCCCTGGAGGGTGATATGCGGAAATTAGGAGAAACCATCTTCTGTTTCACCCCGGCGTCAGTTTCCATTGAGGGTGACCTAGAGTCCGATTTTTTTGAGATGATCAAGAACGAAGGTGAGTGATTAACAAGTGCGAACCATAGCTTTAGCGGATCTTCTTTTTGAACTCTATACATGGATACTTATAGCCCGCTTCTTGCTGTCTTGGATTCCTAATGTGGATTATTCGCACCCGGCTATTCGGTTTATTCATAGGGCCACCGACATAGTGGTACGGCCTTTCAGAGGAATTATTCCTCCCCTGGGGAATATTGATCTTTCTCCCCTGGTCATGTTTTTGGTCTTACGCATGGCCTATTCTCTACTCCGAAGGCTGCTGGTTTTAATGATCATTTAGTAATCACTGGCAAGGAAGGATTGACGATGTGAATAAGGAGCAACTGTTAGGGCATTTGCGGGGCGATGATGAACAGATTTTGGGTCGGCATATCCTTGACTTGGCTCGTCAGGCCTGGGAGACAAATCGCCCTCAAACGACTGACTTTTACGATCCGTATGAGCGCAGGGTGGCCCAGAGTGTCTTAGGGAGCATTCCTGAGGTGGGGTCTTTGACCCAAGGTGGTTATAAGAAGGCTGAACGAGCCCGTTTGGTCATCTACCCCGGCTTCTATCTGATGGAGACTATACCGTCTTCCCTTCGGGTCCTTGAAGCTACAGGCAACTTCTCGTTCCACGAGGTTAGCCATGGTGATTATCTGGGGTCCGTTCTCGGGACGGGCTTAAGGCGCGGCAAGGTTGGTGACATCATCGTTCTTCAGGGAGGTTGTCAGGTAGTTGTTGCCTCTGAGGTGGTAGACTATTTGCTGAGCAATTGGACACAAGTCGGCAAGGTCCCGATTATGCTGAAAGAGATTGATGAAGAGCAATTGTCTGTGGAGCCAGAACGCATCAAGGAGATTAAAGGTACGGTGGCTTCATTACGCCTAGATGCAGTGGCTGCTGAAGGCTATGGAACGTCTCGTTCTAAGATGGTACGAGAGATAAAAGGTGAGCGGGTGAAATTAAACTGGAAACCAGTCTCCAATCCCGCTATTGCAATTTCTGAAGGTGATGTTCTTTCCATTCGGGGACGGGGACGAGTGGTTGTCTCCGAGGTTGGAGGCACAACTCGTAAAGGCCGCACTAGTATAGTGTTACATCGGTATTTTTAAGGAGGTAACAGGCATGCTCAAACCTATGGACATTCATAATATGGAGTTTAGACGGACGTTTAAGGGCTATGATCCTGAAGAGGTGGACAATTTTCTCGCAAACATCGTGGTCAAGTACGAAACAGTGTATCAAGAAAACCGTAAGTTACATGAAGAGATTAAGACGCTGCGGGAACAATTGGAAGGTCATGGGAATCAGGAACAAGATATTTTGGATCTAATTTCGTTGACAAAGCAAACGGTCCAGGAAGCCAAGACCGTAGCAAGACAAGAAGCTGATAACGTGGTTAACGTGGCCCAGTCCGAGGCAGAGCGGATTATGGTTGAAGCGCGTCTTAAGGCGCAGCATATATTGGCTGACGCGGAGGAACGGCTACAGAAGACAGAGAGGGCAGAGCGTCAACTTAGAGAAAAGGTACGCTTGACCATGGAGACCATCTGGAATCTCCTCATAGACGATGTTGATAAGCCTGAGGCAACTCGGCCTTATCGTGAGATTGCTCCGACAAAAGTTCGGGAAGAAGAGTCTGAAGCTCAAGAGTAAGAACTGAGGAATACAAGCAGCAGAAGCGGTCTGCAGATTCTGCTTCAGCTCTGCGGCGGCAGGCGAGGCCTGCCGCAGTTGACTAACGGACTTTCCTTAGGTATAATAGCGATAATATCGAAAAATGATGAATGGGACAGTACTACCTGAGATTGGCTTAAGAGAGTCCGGGCAGGTGAAAGCGGATGCCAAGACCAGGGAAGGAAAATCACCCGGGAGTTGCCTGCTGAGAGGCGCAATGTGACATTGCGACAGTAAGCTGAGTCGGTGGTACCGTTATCGCCACAGAGTGAAGGCAGTTTTTCTGTGTCTTAACTAGGGTGGTACCGCGGCTATCTCGTCCCTTTTTGGGGCGAGTTTTTTTGTTCTATTGGTTATGGGGATATGAGGAGGAGTCGAAATGGAAAAGGGATCAGTCTATCAACAAACATTGCAGTTGCCTGTGACGGACTTTCCCATGCGCGGCAATTTGCCCGCTCGGGAACCCGCTATGTTAGAAAAGTGGCAGAAAGAGGATTATTACGGTGAGCTTCAGAAGTTAAGCAAAGCCCAAGGCAGACCGACTTATATTTTGCATGATGGTCCTCCTTATGCCAATGGCAATATTCACATTGGAACAGCTCTTAACAAGATTTTGAAGGATATCGTGATGCGTTCGCGTAACTTGGCTGGCTATCATGTTCCCTATGTGCCGGGTTGGGATACCCATGGACTTCCCATTGAGCTGCATGTGGTGCGTTCTTTGGGCACTGCACGGGAGGGTATGTCCGCAGCCGAATTTAGGGAGCATTGCGCCGCTTATGCTATGGGGCAAGTCGATAACCAGCGCAAGCAGTTTCAACGGCTCGGTGTGTGGGGCGACTGGGATGACCCGTACTTGACCCTCAAGCCTGAATATGAGGCAACGCAGATTCGGATGTTTGGGGAAATGGTGGAGAAAGGCTATGTCTATAAGGCACTAAAGCCTGTATATTGGTGCTCTGATTGTCAAACAGCCTTGGCCGAAGCGGAGATTGAATATGGTGACCATCGCTCTCCAAGCATCTTTGTTAACTTCCCAGTAAAGGATGGGAAAGGTGTTCTTGCAGAGGAAGACACCTATTTTGTCATCTGGACCACCACTCCGTGGACGATCCCTGCTAACCTGGCCATCGCCCTGCATCCTTACTACGAGTATGTTTTGGTCCAAACCGAAAGGGGCAAATTGGTGCTGGCTAAAGAATTGGCCAAAGGCGTGTTAGAGGAACTTGGCTTCACTTTCGGGGAGATTCTTGCTGAATACAAAGGCGCCCAGTTAGAGGGTATCGTCTGCACACATCCCCTCATGAATCGAGATTCTCTGGTTATTCTAGGCGATCACGTCACCTTAGAGGCTGGAACTGGATGTGTTCACACGGCTCCAGGGCATGGTCATGAAGACTATGTGGTTGGTTTGCAGTATAGCCTACCTATTCTCTCTCCTGTGGATGGTCAGGGAAAATTCACTGACGAGGCGGGACCTTATGCCGGTTTGACCTTAGATGAGGGCAACAAGGCGGTAGTAAAGGATCTCGATGGGGCAGGAGCACTCTTGAAGCTGGATTTTGTGGATCATTCTTACCCCCATTGCTGGCGTTGTAAGGACCCAGTGATGTATCGTTCCACGGAGCAATGGTTTGTCTCCGTCGATAAGTTTCGGGCTGATATGCTCAAAGCTATTGACGAGGTAGAGTGGATTCCAAGCTGGGGTATTGACCGTATTCGAGGTATGGTCGTCGATAGAGCCGATTGGTGTATTTCCCGGCAGAGGATCTGGGGTGTTCCCATTCCAGTATTTTACTGTGACTGCGGCGAATCCATCGTCTCCCCTGAGACCATTGAGCGTGTAGCCGTGGTATTTGGAGAAGAAGGCTCCAATGCATGGTTCAAGAAGTCCCCTGCGGAGCTTCTACCCCCGGGCTACACCTGCCCCGCCTGTGGCGGTAATAAGTTCGCGAAAGAAACGGATACGATGGATGTATGGTTTGATTCGGGAGTATCCCATGCGGCGGTCCTGACTACTCGGGACCAGTTATCATGGCCCGCTGATCTGTATTTGGAGGGTAGTGACCAGCACCGTGGATGGTTCCAATCCTCGTTATCAACATCGGTGGCAACAACAGGTCAGCCGCCGTACCGGGCGGTTCTCACCCATGGCATGGTAGTAGATGGCGAGGGTAAGAAAATGTCCAAGTCCATTGGTAATGTCGTTGGTCCTGAGGAAGTATGGAATCAGTATGGCGCTGATGTACTGCGACTTTGGGTAGCTTCTGCCGAGTTTCGCGGTGACATTCGCATCTCTGAAGATATTCTCAAACAGCTTTCTGATGCCTACAGACGGATCCGTAATACAGCACGCTTTATGCTTGGTAATCTTTATGACTTTGATCCTGCTTTGCACAGCGTGCCCTATGAAAACATGGAGGAAATCGATCGTTGGGCCTTGATGCAGCTAGCTAAGTTGAGCCGCAGGGTGCGGGCGGCCTATGAAAAGTGTGACTTTCACATTGCCTATCACGCTACCTACAGGTTTGCATCCGTTGATTTAGGCGGTTTCTATCTAGATGTCTTGAAGGATCGCTTGTATTGCGATGGTGCTGATAGCCCCCAAAGGCGTTCCGCTCAAACTGCGTTCTTAATTATCATGAAGGAGTTAACGCAGCTTTTGGCTCCGATTTTGGTCTTTACGGCCGAGGAGATTTGGGTTCATCTGCCCGAATCGGTACGCCCTGAAAAAAGTGTACATCACACGATCTGGCAAGAATTGCCTGAAAAATACTGGGATCCAGCTCTTGACGAACGTTGGGATGCATTTTTGGAGATTCGTCGAGTGGTTTCTAAGGGTTTGGAACTCGCTAGGGCAGACAAGAAGATCGGTGCCGCGAACGAGGCTCAGGTGGTCATTTATGCCAATGAACACCACAGCACCGTACTGCAGTCATTTGCCGAGGATCTGCGCCTCCTGTTTATTGTCTCAGCTGTGGAAGTTAGGCCTCTTGAGGAAGATCAAAAGGCCCTTTACGCTGAAGAAGGTCTTGCAGTGGATGTATCCAGAGCCAGCGGCGAAAAATGTGAACGCTGCTGGAAGTACTTCTCTGAGATGAGTGATGATCCCGAGCATTCACAGATATGCCAGCGTTGTTCAGACGCCATGTAGTTGAGATCTGCTAAACAAAACCCCCTGTTGTATACAAGAGGGGGTTTTGCATACTCTAAGGAAAGAAGGGGAGGGTGCATGTGGCAGATCGCATTAACAGCAGTTTACTGCAAAACCTCGTGGTGAAAACGGAAAAGTTGACGCATTCGCTGGAAAAAGCGAGCATCGCTGAGTACATAGAATTATACCAGAAACCAAGGCGCATGCTATACATAAGCTTTTTGTCCGGTATCGCTCGAGGCTTTGGTTTAGCCATTGGCTTTACCATTGTGGGAGCGCTTTTTCTGTATATCATGGGGAAAATAGCCTCCCTCAATTTGCCCATCGTCGGTGAATTCATTGCGGAGATCACCCGCATCGTTCAAAATGAGTTGGCCATCCGGCCTTAGGAGGTACGCATGAAGAAGCAGCATTTGCAGGATTTACACCAAAAATTAGAGGCAGAAAAGAGCGAACTACTAGAAGTAGAAGCAAGGCTGGCCGGACCAGACGGTCTAGGAGCATCTATGACCGATGCAACGGGTGAACTCTCCGCTTACGACAATCATCCTGGCGATTCTGGAAGTGAAATGTATGAGCGCAGCAAAGATTTAGGACTACTTGAGAATACTCGCCAGCAAATTGCCGAAATCGAGGAGGCCCTAAGGGCTATTGGAGAAGGGAACTATGGCTATTGCCACAATTGCGGGCAATCCATCCCCGAAAAGAGGCTCTTGGCCTTGCCGCGTACACTACTTTGCGTGCAGTGTAAGCGCGAACAAGAGGATCGGGACGCGGATCATCGCCCCGTAGAAGAGGAGTCGCTCGCTCCACCATTTGGTCGTACTTTCACCGATGACGAGGATAGTGTTATCTTTGATGGTGAAGATGCCTGGGAAGCCGTAGCCCGTTACGGAACCTCGAGTTATATAGAGAAACGTTGAAGATGGCAGGGATATCCTTCCTGACGCAGAATCATCCATTAATTGATATGGGAAGGGGCCATGCTATTGAGGTATGCAATTGTGGCCGGCTTGATTTTACTGGCTGATCGCCTGTCAAAGTTCTTGGTCATGGCTAACATGGCTGAAGGGCAGAGTATTCCGCTTATCCCTCCTCTTTTGTACATAACCTACGTGCAAAATAGGGGGGCCGCTTTTGGGTTTCTCCAGGGGCAGGTAGCTTTGCTCTCGGCTATTGCAGTGGTCTGTCTGCTCTTTATTGCCACGCAGTGGAACAAAATCATGGCCAAGAGTACCTTCGTGCGCTGGGGCGTCGTTGTTGCCTTGGCCGGAGCCATCGGTAACCTCATCGATCGTTTGCGATGGGGAGCAGTCATTGACTTTGTGGACATGCGGATTTTTGTGTTTAATGTGGCCGATGTTGCCATTGTACTCGGAGTTGGGCTACTATTCTGGGAGGTTCTAATCCATGACCTTAAGAGCAGGTGAGACCCACCACTTCACCGTAGTGGATGATTGGGATGTGCGCCTCGACATCTGGCTCGCGGATCACCTAGAAGAGAGTCGATCGCAACTGAAGAGACTTATTGATCGGCACTTGGTCACTGTGAATGGAAATACGGTGAAGGCTGGCTACCTTGTCCAAAAGGGCGATCAGATCACCGTGGTGGTTCCTAAGGCCCAGGTTCCGACCTTAAGGCCCGAATTCATTCCCCTGGAGATCATTTATGAGGATGAAGACCTCGTCGTCATTAATAAGCCCAAGGGTCTAGTCGTACATCCCGGTGCTGGGAATTTAGAGGGCACGTTAGTGAATGCACTACTTGCCCAGGTAGATGAATTGGCCGAGGGGTCGGGAAAACATCGTCCGGGTATTGTCCATCGGCTCGATAAAGATACCAGTGGCTTAATGATGGTAGCGAAAACCAACGAAAGTTATGCGTACTTGGTGGCGCAGCTTAAAGAGCGATTGGTTGAGCGCCATTACTTAGCCTTAGTTCAAGGGGTAATGTCTGTCTCCGAAGGATGTATTGACGAGCCGATAGGTCGCCACCCCAAGGAACGCAAGAAAATGGCCGTACTTTCCTCTGGCCGCCCGGCACAAACCCTCTTTAGGGTCGAGGAGCATTTTTCTAAGCACTCTCTCGTTAGGTGCCGTTTAGTGACAGGACGCACACATCAAATTCGCGTGCACTTTGCCAAGATTCATCATCCCGTAGTGGGGGATGTGCTTTATGGTTTTAGGCATCATAACCTTGGTGCAACAAGTCAAGTTCTTCATGCTAGTTTTCTGAAGTTTAGGCACCCTAGTGGTCGATTTATGGAATTCGAGTCCCAACCAGATGTTGAGTTTTCAAAGATCGTTGAAAAAGCTAGGCATATGAATTGACAAGTGTCCTTTTTTGGTGTACTCTTTGGTCAGAAGATGGTCCTTTAAGTTAGCACAGTGAGGCTGGCAAGGAACGGAGATTGATGCTTCTTGCCGCGAACTACGTGCAAGGAGCTTTTTTTGTAGAAGGGAGGGAAAGAAAATCCTTAGGGAAAAGGCGCAAATCCTAGATAGCACACAGATCAGGCGAGCGTTGACTAGGATTAGTCACGAAATAGTGGAGAGCAATAGGGGTACTGAGGGTTTGCTCTTAGCGGGAATCCGCACAAGAGGAGTACCCTTGGCCGAACGTTTAGCTCAGATTATCGAGGAGATTGAGGGTGTTCGAGTTCCGGTGGGAATCTTGGACATTTCTCTCTATCGCGATGATCTCTCCTCCGTGGCAGAACAACCGGTGTTGAACTACACGTCAGTGCCGGTTGATGTTACAGGGAGGATTGTAGTTTTGGTCGACGATGTGCTTTTTACTGGCAGAACTGCCAGAGCAGCACTTGACGCGGTCATGGATCTGGGAAGGCCCGCACGGGTTCAGTTAGCTGTACTAATCGATCGAGGCCATCGAGAACTGCCTATCCGGGCTGACTATGTAGGGAAGAACTTGCCGACATCGAACAAGGAAATTGTGGCCGTACGCTTACACGAAACCGATGAAGATGAACGGGTGCTCATTTTAGAACAACAGGACCTTTAAATAAGTCCAGTGAGACTTCAAAGGAGGATATATTATGAACGTGAAAGTGGAGAATGAGATACAAATTGGTGCGGGACAGCATTTAGCTCTTGGTTTTCAACATCTGTTCGCCATGTTTGGTGCAACGGTGTTAGTTCCTCTGCTGACAGGTCTAGACCCAGCAGTAGCTCTTTTTACATCAGGTACTGGTACGCTACTATTTCAATTAATCACCAAGGGCCAGGTCCCAGCTTATTTAGGGTCCTCCTTTGCTTTTATTGCCCCGATTATTGCTGTAACTGCTCAGTATGGACTGCCTTACGCTCTAGGCGGGGGCGTAGCCGTAGGCTTTGTGTACACCATCGTAGCCTTAATCATTTCGAGATTGGGAACCAATTGGATTGATCGGGTGCTACCTCCTGTTGTAATTGGGTCCGTCATTATCGTTATTGGTTTGGGTTTAGCTGGCACCGCGGTAGGGATGGCGGGCTTTGTTGATGGCGGGTCACTGGCGAGTCCTGAGGTACGGGTAGCTTTGTTCACTCTCTTAGTTACCGTTGCAGGTACAATGTTCTTTAAGGGCTTTCTCGCCGTTATTCCCATTTTAGTTGGAATCATCGCTGGTTACCTTTTCGCCCTTACCCAAGGCATCATAGACTTTACCATGGTGAGAGAAGCTGCGTGGATTGGCTTGCCTCAGTTCATTGCACCAAAATTCAATGTTGGCGCCATGGCCATGATTATCCCAGTCGCCTTAGTCTCTATCACCGAACATCTAGGCGATGTCATGGTCTTAAGTAAGATCACCGGAAATGACTTTTACCGTAACCCTGGTTTGCACCGTACGCTCTTGGGTGATGGAATCGCCACATCCTGGGCAGGATTATGGGGGGGACCTCCTAATACCACCTATGGTGAGAACGTCGGAGTTCTGGCCATTACTGGCGTGTTTAGGGTATCTGTTGTAAGAACAGCAGCCATCATAGCAGTGGCCCTATCCTTTGTACAGAAAATGGGGGCATTGATTTCCACAATCCCTTCTCCAGTTATGGGAGGAGTGTCCATCGTGCTCTTCGGTGTTATTGCCGCTTCAGGTTTAAGAACTCTGGTGGAAAGCGGCATTGATTATGGTGATAAGCGCAACCTAGTGATATCCTCGGTTATTTTGGTGCTGGGTATTGGGGGCGCTGAGCTGAGTATTGGCGGGGTGGCTCTTCAGGGTATGGCCTTAGCCACCGTGACAGGAATTATCCTAAACCTTGTTCTTCCTCGCAGGGACAAGCCGTCAGAATGATAATGTAATGTAAAGGCAAAGAGGAGCAATCTGCTCCTCTTTTTGGCGTAGACTAGGGAAACGACGGCTCTAGACATGCCCAACTGGCGTCAAATATTGGCACATTGATGAATACAGAGGCATTCATCAGTGTATGGTTATTGGTCACCAAAGAAGAAACGGAAGGTGAGCTCTAGCCATTTTCATGGGCGTTTCGCCTTGTCTACGTTTGAGTCGTTTCCCTTTGGTTTGCTGGACTGTCCCCAAAACCGAGCCCTACCTTACTGGTATTATGAGGCTTGGAGTTGAAAAATATACTTATCCGGCAATGATTCTTAGCAAACCGATGCTAAGGACTAACGCACCAGGGAGCCAACGCAGATGATTCGTACGCAGGGAGGAGGAAGCTAAGGTGGCTCCTGTCCTTAAGCCTTGAGCGATAAAGAAGTAGCTCCCGACCATAACAGCCACGGTCGTCGGCCATATGGGTAGTCCAAGCATGGCGGCACCAAATCCCGCCGCTATGGCATCCAAGGCCAGAGCCCCACCGAGAATGATAGCTTCCTCGCTAGAAATCGTCTGGGAATGATCGCTATCGGCCAGGAGAGGCTCTTGGAAAACTTGAATGATGAGGCCCAGAACGGGAATGCGCCAATTGATTAAGACGCGGGACCGGGCTGAACGATAGTTGCGCCAAAGATGATATAGCCCAAGAAAGACAAAAATGAGCCCACCTAAGGTGGTGGCTAAACCTGGATTGATATGTTGTTCGAGGAACCAGCCAACTGTCATGGAGATGAGAACAGAAAGACCAGAGACAATACTTAAGATCATCTTTGACCATAGGGGTATGGTAATACGATTCATGCCATAGGTGATACCCATGGCCAAAGAATCAAAGCTAACTCCAACCGCAAGAAGAATCACGGATATCCAGATCAAAGTAACAACCTCCTATCTCACATTGACATACTATGGTTTGACGGCGCAGGGTGTGAAATCCGTACCCATCAAAATCTCTTGGGCACAACCTCTTGACACAGGCACGTAAGAATGGTAATATTTTAGTGGCTCGGGGCGGCATAGCCAAGTGGTAAGGCAGAGCTCTGCAAAAGCTCCATTCCCCGGTTCGAATCTGGGTGCCGCCTCCATTTTTATGCAAATTGTTGAAGGGGGGAGTCAATTCATGGCTAAAGCAAAAAGAGGTAAGAATATCAAAACGCTGGGCTGGAGAGGGACCTGCCCCTCATGCAAAAAAACCGGAGTTAAATTACTCTGGGAGAAGGAAAAGGTTAATGTCTGCAAAGCATGCGGAAAATAGTAAAACGGCTCACGCCGTTTTTTTATTGCCCGTACAAAAAGACCCAGACTAGAAGTCTGGGTCTTGCATTGTGGCTTTGCTTACGGTTACGCCTACTTCGAGTAGAACTCGACAATTTCAGCTTCGTTAATATCTGGGTTAAGCTCATCTCTCCGGGGAAGCTGGATGAATTCTCCTGTGCGAGCGTTTTCGTCAAAACTGAGGTATTCAGGAAGGTTTGGACGAACCTCTAGGGCATCCTCAACGACTACCAGGTTACGGCTCTTCTCTTTAAGACCAATGATCTCACCAATGCTCACTCGGTAACTTGGGATATCAACCTTTTTGCCATCAACCGTAATGTGTCCATGTGTGACGAGCTGTCTTGCACCTGCTCGAGTTCGAGCAAATCCCAGGCGAAAGACTAGGTTGTCTAGGCGGGATTCTAGGAGAATCATGAAGTTCTCACCGGTGATACCCTGCATTTTCGTAGCCTCTTGGAAGAGGTTTCGAAATTGCTTTTCGCTTAATCCGTAAAGAAAGCGTAGCTTTTGCTTTTCTTGTAACTGCAGTCCATAGTTGCTCTGCTTGCGGCGCTGGTTCTGACCGTGCTGCCCTGGTGGGTAAGGACGTTTGCGCAGTTCTTTTCCAGTCTCGCTTAGAGAAAATCCTAAACGCCGACTGACCTTCCACGTTGGTCCTGTATAACGTGACATGTACTTCTCTCCAATCTAAAATCTAGTGTTCTTGTGTCTACCAAAGCAGCCGCGCCTTGTTAAATCTTCCTTCATAGGATACCACATTTTCTAAGATTTGCAAGGGTAATTTCGTTTGCTGTGCATCAAACTAAGCAAAAAGAGGGTGCAAGCATGAGAAGTATGTGGAATGGGTCCCTTTCCTTTGGCTTAGTGAACATTCCGGTAAAGATGTATGCTGCTACACAGGGCAAAGATCTTCGCTTTAACCAGTTACACACTGTCTGTCATACTCCCATCAAATACGAAAAGGTATGCCCCAATTGTCAGCTGGCCGTAGATGGAGATGAAATAGTCCGAGGCTATCAATATGAGCCAGGTCGTTACGTAATCATTCAAGACGAGGAATGGGAAAACTTCGCGCAGAAGTCCACGAGAACGGTAGATATCTTGCGCTTTGTGGAGCTTAGTGAGATCGATCCTATTTATTATGACAAAACCTATTATCTCGAACCGTCTGAAACGGGAGGTAAGGCGTATGCTCTCTTACAGGAGGCGTTGTCGATTTCTAGGAAAATTGCGGTAGCTCAGATCACCATTCGATCGAAACCCTCTTTGGCGGTGGTCAGGGTATACCATGGACTCTTGGCTTTGGAAACGATTTTTTATCCCGATGAAATTAGGGACCAAGCACTGGTATCTCGTAGCAATGTTCCTGTTCAAGAAAGGGAACTGCAGATGGCTCTTTCTTTGATCGAAAGCCTGACTGAGCCCTTCGAACCAGAGAATTACAGTGATGAACGCCGCTTGGGGCTCCAAGAGTTAATCGAAGCCAAAATCCAGGGTCAGCAGATTGTCTTAGTAGACGCAGTAGAGGAGGAAAGGGCACCGCTCGATCTTCTGGCAGCTCTGCAAGCATCCATTCAGGCCCAGCATGACAAATTGGATCATCAATATGGTGAGGTAAAGCATTGATGATGCGTTTACAGCCCATGCTTCCTGTGGAAAAGCCCCTCCCTGCAGACGAAAGCGGCTTCATTCATGAAATCAAATGGGATGGCTACCGGGTACTAGCGTATCTTGATGATGGAGATGTGCGGTTGGAGAGCCGCAATGGAAGAAACCTCAATCACCTTTTTCCTCAGTTGGTGGAGTCGGCTAGGCAAAAGAGGCTCCGGGCCATATTAGATGGGGAGGTGGTGGCATTGACCGCTGATGGCCGTGTGGACTTTTCTCTTCTACGATCTTGCGGCATCCGCCCCAGGCATATCTGCTATATCGTATTTGACCTCCTCTATTGTCAAAGCGAGGACTTCTGCCCCAAGCCTTGGTTCGAGCGTCGCGAGCGTCTAGAAACTCTGATCGAGAGTGAGGGAGCACTCATGCTTTCGCCCCTCCTTCCGGGTAGTGCCCGGGATTGCCTAACCTTTGCCGCAGAGCAGGACTTTGAGGGCATTGTCTCTAAGCAGAGGAACTCTCCATATTTACCTGGAACTCGCTCTTCGCTTTGGCGTAAGCAGAAAATCAGGAAGAGTCTGGATTGTATTTTAGTGGGTGTAAAGACGGGAAAAGCACAGGTTCGTTCCATGGCGGTAGGTACATATAGAGCAGATGGCTCCTTGTTCTATTTGGGAAATGTAGGAAGTGGTCTAGGACACGAGGAACTGGATTTCTTGCGGCAGGCCATGGAGTTATTGGCAACATCCGGTCTAGCTCACTGTCCTTGCGTCAATCCTCCCCCCGATGCGGACGACTTGGTGTGGTGTCAACCTTTGCTGGTAGTGGAGATTGAATACTTCGAGCTCACTCCCTGTAAACGCTTGCGTCACCCTGTGTTTTTGCGGTTTCGTTTTGACAAAGACCCAAAGGAATGCCGCATGGAGGTGTACTTCGATGACGACTAGACAAATCATACAGGTGGAGGGTAAGTCACTGCAACTGTCCAACTTGGACAAGATACTCTGGCCCAGACTTGGCTTAACCAAGGCCGACTTGCTGGACTACCATGCGCGTCTTTTCAGTCTTACACAGCTTCATTGGCAGGGTCGTGCTCTCACGGTCACTCGCTATCCCCATGGAGTAGAGAAAGAGTTTTTTTATCAGAAGAATGTCCCCCCGTCTTCGCCCTCCTGGGTCGCAACCCATAGAATAGAGGGGACGAATTATGTTGTGGCTGGGGATCTTGCTACGATTTCATGGCTAGCTAACTCAGCGGCCATCGAATTTCATCCCTCAACCTTTGTGATATCTAGACCTAAAGTTCCTAGTTATGCTATTATTGATCTGGATCCAACAGATCCACAAGGGTTTGCAGAGGCTGTTCAGATAGGGAAGTACTGCCGTGATATCCTAGGCGAGATGGGATTACGTGGCTATCCAAAGCTGTCGGGTGCCACGGGGATTCACATTTACATTCCCCTTCAAGGCCGTTATGATTTTTCCATTACTGCCCAGTTAATAAGGGTAATCGGTCTGACATTACAGCGCCTCTATCCCAACAAGGTTACCTTAGAACGGCTGATTAAGAATCGTCATGGGGTCTATGTGGATTACATGCAAAATCACCCGAGTAAGACGATTGTCGGCGTTTATAGCCCTAGGCCAACCCCGGAGGCCACAGTCTCGACGCCGGTTCGCTGGGCGGACCTCGATTACTATGAGCCAAGGGATTTCACGTTGCGGACGGTCCCAGATTGGGTCAAGGAGAAGGGTGACCTCTTTGAGCCTGTTCTGACCCGGCCCCAATCCCTAGAGCATTTACGGTTTTTTTAGCCATAATTTATTCTTGACGACGATGAAATACTATGTTATACTTCAGACGTTAAGCAGAAGCCACCGCTTCTCACCTTGTAACTCCGTGTTTTCAAGGTTACCCTGATTGTTTTTTCCGCTTTTGAGCGGACGAATTGTGATGTTTGGGTAGAACGGGTGGCGGAAGCCATCCGTTTTTTGCATAATTTTATATTGGAGGGGTGACACCATTAGCAAAGAATTAAGAGTGAACGATGCAATTCGGGCCCGGGAAGTGCGGGTTGTGGATGCTAACGGAGACCAACTCGGCATTATGAGTGCACGTGACGCTTTGAGTGTAGCTGGCGATCGAGGACTCGATTTGGTGGAAGTTGCACCAAATGCTAAGCCGCCTGTTTGTCGAATTATGGACTATGGTAAGCACAGGTATGAGCAAAGTAAGCGTGACAAAGCTGCTAAGAAGAAACAGAAGATCACGAATATCAAAGAAATTCGCATGAGTCCCAAAATCGATGAGCACGATTTTGATGTTAAATTCAAGGCAGCTGAACGGTTCTTAAAATCCGGTGACAAAGTGAAAGTTTCGGTGCGTTTTCGGGGAAGAGAGATTGTCCATTCTGATTTAGCAAAGACTAAACTGGATAAGTTAGCGACTCAACTCAAGGATGTTGCCGTAGTTGAACGTCCGCCTAAACTGGAAGGCCGCCAAATGATCGCAGTATTAGCCCCTAGAACCGATAGTCAAAAAGCGGAAACTTCGAAAGCTGAAACTGTGGAAGCAAATAATTAGGAGGTGTGTTCAATATGGCGAAAATGAAAACCCATAGAGGTGCAGCCAAGCGGTTTAAAGTTACAGGAACCGGTAAGGTGGTCAAATTTAGTTCCCATAAGAGTCATATTTTGGAGAAAAAATCTGCAAAACGTAAACGTCAACTAAGACATGGACAAGTGGCAAGCAAGGCCGATACCAAACGTGTACGCGAGCTTCTGCCCTATAAATAGATGGTTAATTAGGAGGAACAGACAATGTCTAGAGTTAAAGGTGGACCGGTAACTCGCCAACGGCGGAAAAAGGTTCTTAAACTTGCCAAAGGTTATTATGGTGATAAAAGTAAGAAGTATCGCGTAGCTAATCAGGCCGTGATGAAGTCAGGGAACTATGCCTATCGTGATCGCAAAGCAAAGAAACGTGATTTTCGGAAATTATGGATCACCCGCATTAATGCAGCTGCGCGGATGAATGGTATGTCCTACAGTACGTTCATCTCCGGTCTCAAAAAGAATGGCGTAGAAGTTAATCGCAAGGTCTTAGCCGATATTGCCGTTCATGATGAATCTGGCTTTGCTGATTTGGTTGCCATTGCCAAGCAGTAGTCTTGTAATTGAAAACAATCCCGGGCGGGTAATCCTCCCGGTATTTGTTTTTTAGGAGGACGTATCATGGATCAGGAACTGACCATCACCAGTAGAAAAAATGAGCGCATTCGGGATGCGAAACAGTTGCAGCAAAGAAAGTATCGAGACCAAAGGGGATCGTTCTATCTTGAAGGTGTCCGGGTTGTAGAAGAGGCTCTTTCAACGCCCCTTGTGGAAACAGTTTTTTATTCTCCGCGGCTCACAAGTACATCCCGGGGATTAGAACTGGTGAGGAAAGCGAAGAACCAAAGAGTGCATACCTTGCCCTGTAGCGAAGAAGTCTTGTCGGAGCTGACCGATACTGTACAGTCCCAGGGGGTGGTTGCTGTGGTAAGAAAACCCGCCTGGCCTAGCTTTTGTTCAGGGGTTATGCTCATCGCTGATGAAATTCAGGATCCAGGAAATATGGGTACATTATTGCGTACAGCTGTAGGATCTGGCGTTCAGGGCCTTTTTGTGATAGAAGGTTCGGTGGATTTGTACAACCCAAAGGTCTTGCGTTCGAGTATGGGGGCGATTTTCCATCTACCCCATTGGTTAGTTACTCGTACTCAGGTTCTTGATTTCGCAAGAAAGAATGGCAGTACCTTACTCATTGCCGACTTAGTAGACTCGGACAACTATTGGGACGTTCGGTACCCCCACAATGTGGCCGTAGTCATTGGCAACGAAGCAAGGGGTGTCCACCGGGATTTTCGCGATGCAGCCCTTTTGCGTGTACAGATTCCTTTAGCAGGCCCTGTGGAGTCCCTTAACGCTCCTGTGGCCGCAGGGGTCTTGCTTTATGAAATCCTACGTCAACACCGATCGGAGATCGAGGGGTAAGGTAGGAATTTCCATAAGGCTCCGAGAATATTCATGGTCAAAAAACCAAGGGAGTGGTGTGGGAAATGGTGCATCTCTACAACGTTAGCTCAGCACGTCGTACGTTGCTGATTTTGGTTGGATTTCAACTGCTACTGTGGAGCGTTTCTGCGGTTGGTTTCTTGACACATCGTGAGGCATGGCAACATGTGGCACCTGTACCCCCGGAGTTTGGGGCGGAAGGCGGCTTCGCAGAAACATTGGTCTACGTTCTTGGGCGCAATCTTGTGATCTTCCTTCTCATAGTTGTTGGTAGTGTCCTATTTCGTTTTGGGTGGTTCACTCCTGGACTGGCTATCCTGGTCCTGCAAGGGGTGAGTATAGGCTGGCTGGCAGCAATGGTTTGAAGTGCCCTTCGCCACTGTGGGTGCAGCTAATCTACAATATCTCCGGATTGGACTATGGGAGACCACCGCCTATGCCATCGCCTGTGCCATTACTTTGCCTAAGTCTCTGTTGGTTGCCAGGTCTTTCCCAGCAAAGACGTGGGACGAAAAGCGCAAACTTCATGATATGCGATTAGAGAACGTGGAGAAGACAATAGTACTACTAGGTGGTGCCGCCTTGTTCATTGCGGCAGTGATTGAGGCGTGGTTTCTGGTAGGCTAAAGTGCCCCGTTGTAACAACCGCGGTTCTGTGGTATAATCTCTGTATTAGACTGAACACGTGGGAGGTTTTTTCGTGAATCTAACACCACAGGTTGTTTGGCAGATTTTTGTGTCGACAGGTTCGGTAAGTGCCTATCTTTTGTACCGGCAGCTTCTGGAAGCTAGTAAGACTGTGTTGCATTAATGGATATTTAGAGGCGATGAGGGAGAATAGTACATCCATGGCCTCCCCAGAGAGAGAAGACCATAGGCTGCGAGTCTTCTTGGATGAAAAGTGGGTTGAATTCACTCCTAAGCTACAGACTGAAGTTGCAGTAGGTCTTGTCGGATTCCTCCGTTAAAGGATTTGAGATGGGCAGACTTAGAGATTCCTTAAGTAGTGCCAAATAGGGTGGTACCGCGTACTTCTTGCGTCCCTAACGCTTAGTTAGGGGGCGAGAAGTTTTTTTGTTTGTGGTTGTAGACAAATGAAGGAGGTTTTTTTGTGCAAGATAAAGTCCAAGATATTAGAAAAAGTGCCTTAGAAGCATGTGAACAGGCGGAAAACGTGCAACAGCTCAGCGAAGCCAAAGTCAAGTTTTTAGGCAAAAAGGGAGAACTGACTCTCGTCTTACGAGGCATGGGCCAGTTACCTAGTGAGGAAAGACCTCTCTTTGGAAGATTGGTGAACGAGGTACGCGATGAGCTCGAATTGGCCTGGGATCGGCGGGAAGGGGAGTTATTCCATGTCGAAGAACAGAGACGCCTCCTCGCAGAGAGCCTGGATATTTCGCTACCAGGTCGCACCGTCAAGCGGGGAACGATTCATCCTATTACACGAATTATCAATGAAACGAAGACCATTTTTATGCAAATGGGTTATGAAATTGTAGAAGGACCTGAAGTAGAATGGGATTACTACAATTTCGAGGCACTGAATATCCCACCAGATCATCCAGCAAGGGATATGCAGGACACCTTCTTTATCACCGAAAAGCTCTTACTAAGAAGTCAGACTTCGCCTGTTCAGATTCATATCATGGAAAGTAAGCAGCCACCGATTCGGATTTTGGCTCCCGGCAAAGTATATCGGGCCGATTCGGATATTACACACTCACCCATGTTTCATCAAATCGAGGGTCTAGTTGTAGATAGGGGTATTACCTTTGCTGACCTAAAGGGAACACTGCAGCTCTTTGCAGAGCGTATGTTTGGCCCCCATACTAAGATCCGTCTGCGACCTAGTTACTTTCCATTTACCGAGCCAAGTGCCGAAGTGGATGTTTCGTGTATAATCTGTGCAGGGTCCGGCTGCCGCGTCTGCAAGGATACTGGTTGGCTGGAGATTTTGGGATCTGGCATGGTCCATCCCCATGTGCTGCAACAAGTAGGATACGATCCTCAAGCGGTGACTGGTTTTGCCTTTGGGGTGGGAGTAGAGCGTATGGCCATGCTCAAATATGGTATTCATGACATTCGCCTTTTGTTCGAGAATGATGTTCGCTTTTTAGAACAATTTACCAGTTAGGGGGACCCTTTCATGTTAATTAGCTATAAATGGTTACAGGATTATGTGTATATACCTTGGGAACCGGAAGAACTTGCCCGGCGCCTCACGATGGCGGGTCTGGAAGTGGAAGGGCTATCGCCACTCGCCCCAGATTTGCCTAAAGTCTACATCGGCTTCGTAAAGGATGCTACGAAACATCCAGGCGCAGATAACCTTAGGGTGTGCTCCGTTGATGTGGGGGCGCAAGGAACATATACCATCGTGTGCGGGGCTCCCAATGTTGCCAAGGGGCAAACGGTGGCTGTGGCACTTCAGGGAGCTAAACTCCCTGGGGGACTGGAGATTAAGCCCACTGAAATTCGTGGGATAATCTCAGATGGTATGATTTGCTCACAGTCGGAGTTGGGATTAAGTGATGATCATGAAGGTATTTGGGTATTACCAGAGGGTCTAGAGCCAGGTTTATCCATACTAGAAGCCCTCGGTTTGGATGATGTCATTCTTGATGTTTCCGTCTACGCCAATCGTCCAGATTGTATGAGTGTCTTAGGTGTGGCCAGAGAAGTGGCTGCTCTCACAGGTGGCGAGCTCACCCTGCCCTCTATAGAATATAGTGAACTGGAAACTCCTATCGCTGAGAGGACGCATGTTACAGTGGAAGATACAGAGCGTTGTCCACGTTACACGGCTGCCTTACTTGAGGGAGTCAGCGTAGGAGAATCGCCTCTTTGGATGCAAGTGCGCTTGAAGGCAGCTGGAATGCGCCCCATCAACAATGTGGTAGATATCACTAACTACGTAATGTTAGAGACTGGTCAACCTTTGCATGCTTTTGACTTCGAGCACTTAGATGAAAAGCGTTTGGTCATCCGTACCGCAAGGCGGGGTGAAGTAATGGACACTCTAGATAACGTCAAACGTGAACTTACCCCCGACATGCTTTTGATCTGTGACGCTAGTGAACCCAAGTGTATTGCCGGCGTTATGGGCGGGCTTGATAGTGAAGTCACGGAAGATACAACGAAAATTCTCCTCGAGTCAGCGAGCTTTTCTCCACTTAGTATCCGCAGAACCAGTCGATCCTTAGGACTCAGCTCGGAGTCGTCTGCCAGGTTTGAAAAGGGGATTGACGCAAGTGGTACCATATTCGCAAGCAAGCGCGCCCTGCACCTTTTGCAGGCTCTGGCCCAGGCAAAGGTTTTTGCCGGTCATATTGACATTGATTCGAGCAATGGAGAGGCTATTGTAATTGAGCTTGTTCTGGAGGATATACAAAGGATTCTGGGTGTTAGCGTACCTGAAAAATCCAGCCAGGAGATCCTAGAGCGATTAGGATTTGAAGTGCAAAAAATGACGCCTGATCGTTGGAGGGTTACGGTGCCATCGCACCGTACAGATGTTAAGATCGCTGCTGATTTGGTTGAAGAAATCGTACGTATCTGGGGTTTGGACAATCTTCCGAGTACCCTTCCAGCCGATACATCGCGCTCTGGCGGACAGAGTAAACGCTTGGATGTAGCCGATGCTCTAAGAGAACTCTTGGTTGGGGCCGGTTTGCAGGAGGCACTAAGTTATAGCTTCGGACGTAGTGACAATAATGATCGACTCCTACGCTTTGAGCAGCCCATGATTATGGTGCAAAATCCAATTTCCGAGGACTTAGTTGCACTGCGTCATAGCCTGTTACCAGGGTTATTGACCGCTATTGGTCTCAATGCAAATAGGCAACAGACGCGGGTAGCACTATTTGAAATTGGGGCTAATTATGTGGGAGCAGTACCCCTTAAAGAGCAACCCCTAGAGGATATGCAGCTGTGTCTAGCCCTCTGGGGCACTCGCCATCCCATGAATTGGGGCTTGAAGGAAGAGGACTACGACTTTTATGACTTGAAAGGAATTTTAGAGCTGATCTTGCCAGCGCAAGAATTGGTCTGGGAAAAAGGCGCTAACCCGTCCTTCCATCCTGGCCGCCAAGGCCGCATTACGTATGATGGGCGGGAAGTGGTCACGTATGGCGAAGTACACCCATCTGTCCTGCGAAACTTTAAAGTACTAGGTAGGGTCTATGCTGCGGAGATTAGGCTTGAGCAAATTCTTGATCTCTATGGTACGACTCCCCATTTTCAGAGTCTCCCAAGATACCCCGCAGTTGATCGCGACTTAGCCGTTGTTATAGACAAGGGGCAAGCTGTCGGTGAGTTAATGGCACATCTAAGAGAACTTGGTGGTGAGCTTTTAAGGGGGATAACTGTATTTGACGTCTATGAGGGGAAACCTATTCCCGCAGACAAGAAAAGTGTAGCATTCTCATTGCGTTTTCAAGGGGACCGCACGTTGACTGATGAGGAGATTAATCCCATCATGGACAGTTGTGTCAGGGGATTGAGCTCCAAATTTGGTGCAGAAATACGTTAGGAGGAAATGCATAGATAAAGTAGAATTAAAAAGCGAGGGAGGGACGGGTATGAGTGTAGACCATGAAGTGCGTTCAGTACGAGTTCAGATTTTCGGCGAGGAGCATGTCATTAGAGGTCAAGCTTCGGAAGAGTACATCGAGAACTTAGCCGCCTTGGTGGACAGTCGTTTAGAAGAAGTGCAGAAGAACAGCCCTCTGCTTCCCCGCCATCGGGTAGCTATCTTGGTCGCCATCAACCTGGCAAATGAACTCGAAAAGCTTTCGGCGGAACATGAAGACCTATTGGCGCTACTCGAAGAAGCCAATTAGAGGGGGCTTTTGATGATTGGAAAGTGGATCGACCTCGTTATTTTAGTATTTCTAGCCCTCGGTTTGCTGAAAGGTTTCAAGAGAGGCTTGGTGCGCGAACTGTTTAGCCTCATGGGGGCTGTTTTAGCCATTATCATTGCCTACCATAGTTATCAGACTCTTGCTTTAGTCTTGCTAGAGAACTACCAGCTATCTACCTGGCAGGCTCAGACCATTTCCTTTGTGGTTCTGCTCGTGGGCATTAGCTTACTCGGTGCGTTCTTTGGGTACATCTGGTCTAAGGCTTTAAGTTATACCCCTTTTTCAGTGCTAGACCATATTGGCGGTGCTGCTTTCGGGGTTGCCAAGGTGGGGGCAGTGGTTCTGATTCTACTAATATTCTTGACTGCTGCCAACATCAGTTTCGTCAATACCATGTTGGATGAATCAGTTGTGGTTCAGCAAATCGGAGTTCTCTTACCCTTTGTCTATGACTATGTGGATCAATACTGGCCAGAACAACTGCAGAAGCCCTTGTGGCTGTTTCCATCACAAAACCCCGGGCCAATGGCGGGGTTTTCTTGGGTATCCTGACTTTCCATGGGAACCCCTCCTAGACTTACCTAAAGGGATCGTACCTGCTTCCTAGAACCCAAAAGATCTGGGAAGGGGGTAAGCCGTTGCGAAAACCTGTTATTCTATATTCGAGTATATGGGCCACACTTCTTATGCTGGGTTTTTTCATTGTCTCCAGTTTGTCTGGCTCCAATATTTCCTTTCGAGGCGGCACGAATCGCTCACCGGGAATCCAACATCTTCAGGGCAAGGTCGTTGTCCTTGACCCGGGCCATGGAGGAGGAGATCCAGGTACGGTTGGCGTGGGACCTACCACTGAAGCGGAGAATGTTTTGGCGATTACCTGGGAACTCAGGACTATGCTGGAACGATCTGGCGCCCAGGTTATCATGACCAGGCAATCGGATGCCAATCCTTCTGTGGGAACACAATTCGACGGACAGAGAAATGGACAATTGGCTGCCCGAGTGGCAACTAGCAACCGTAGTCGTGGTCAAATATACATTTCGCTACACAATGATTGGCACGATAACACTACGGTCAAGGGAACCTCTGTCCATTACTACAAGAGCCAGGATCTGGCCCTGGCTGAAACGCTGCAAAGGCACCTTGTGGGTCAGACGAAGGCGGTGGATTTAGGGGTAAAGCGAAGCAACTTCTATGTGCTTCGCAATACCAGCGTACCTGCTGCTTTGGTGGAGATTGGATTTCTGAGTAATTCTGAAGAAGCAAGTCTTCTGGCCAAGCCGGCCTATAGGCGGGAGGTCGCACTTGGACTCTTGGCCGGTATTAATGCCTATTTCGCAGGAGAGTTTTAAGGAGGAAAGTCTGTGGAGTTATTGGCTCCAGCCGGTTCTTTTGACGCCCTGCGGGCGGCGGTGGAAAACGGGGCAGATGCAGTTTATTTGGGTGGCAAATCCTACAGCGCTAGGGCCCAAGCGGTCAACTTCTCTCGGGAGGAGCTACAAGCGGCGTTAGATTACTGCCATATTCGTGGAGTCAGGGTCTATGTAACAGTCAATACTTTGTTGCGGGAGGATGAACTAGAGGGAGCTATTCTTTATCTAGCTGACTTATATTGCTGGGGAGTGGATGCAGTCATTGTGCAGGACCTGGGGCTTATTCAAAGGGCCCGGGAGGAAGTTCCCATGCTTGAGCTCCATAGCAGCACCCAGATGACAGTACACAACGCCCTAGATTTTAGGGCCATCGAAAGACTGGGAATAACTAGAGTGGTCTTGCCAAGAGAACTAGGCGCCTCAGCAATCAAAGACATCCGGGAACAAACATCCGTGGAACTGGAGGTTTTTGTTCATGGTGCTCTTTGTCTATGCTATTCTGGCCAATGCCTGATGAGCAGTCTCATTGGCGGCCGCAGTGGTAATCGGGGACAGTGTGCACAACCTTGCAGGCAGCCTTATACTGTAGAGGGTTTGATCGTTCCCGGTGAATATGTGCTGTCGCCGAAGGACCTATCTCTCATTTCCCATCTGGATACATTAGAAGATGCAGGTGTGGCTTCTCTGAAAATTGAAGGGCGCCTAAAGAGTCCTGACTATGTCGGGGTAGTCGTTCGCACCTATCGGGCAGCCTTAGACGGCAGACCGTATCAAGCCAAGGACTTGAGTACGGTTTTCAACCGCGGGTTCACCACCGCCTATTTCGAGGACGGTGCCGCACCTGACTTGATTACCTATCATCCGCCTACCAAGGCAGAGCGGGTGGGTAGCGCCTTGGAAACGTATCGCTCGCCGAAGGCTTTCCGAAAGGTCAAAGCTCATCTCTGGGCCAGCCTGCGTTTGGGAAATGCTTTGGAGGTAAACCTTTTGGATGAAGACGGTTACCACGTGAACATGCGTGGTAGCATGGAAGCAACTACCTCGAAGGGTATGGGACTCACGCGAGAGCTACTCAGGGAGAAACTCTT
>ENA-UOOH01001246-UOOH01001246.1-fermentation-metagenome-genome-assembly--contig:-NODE-1246-length-25370-cov-5.460636_pt1 | contig 25370 bp, 39 predicted proteins | sample MGYA00245778_ERZ724025 | MGnify/ENA primary metagenome ERZ724025 (study PRJEB28704, sample SAMN03018313) | fermentation metagenome | biome: anthropogenic terrestrial biome; feature: soil; material... | reverse complement strand
CCCAAATACGAAACCTGCTTTCATCGCGCTCATGTTAAATAGCTAGAGTTTTTTAGCAGCCCTGATCTTTGATTTTCGATTCTTCAACTGTTGCTACATTTCTACATTATTGGTTTATCTCCTCCTGTCAACATCAAAAATAATACAAATTAAGACACGGGAAGAATGTTTTTCTAGGTCAACACTCCAGGCATAGTGGAGCCTGCTTGGTGGGAAGGGGCTAGAGCCTGGTCTTTTTCTTTTTAAAAAAATCAAAGAAACTGCGCCTGGCCGGGCGTATTTCTTTGATTTCGCCAGGATCAAGATATTCACCCCGTACTGCCCGGTGAGGATTGCGGATGACCAGGCTCTGGCCCTGCTCTTCGCCCAGCAGTCGCACCGCCTCCCTTGTGGCGGCTGCCAGGAGCGGCGCCCGTTCTCTGCTGTTGTGCGCATCTGAGGCGATAAAGTGGGCGTAACCTCGCTTGAGAAAAGTCCGGGCGGTAGCTGCGGCTTTTGAACCCAGGAGGCCGGTAAGGCTGCCGGCTGTGAGCTGGGCCAGGGCGCCCCGGGTGATCAGGTCACAGAGGAGGGAGGGAGTGCCGGCAAAGCCTGTGTTGCGCTCGGGGTGAACGATGATCGGCTGCACGCCCTGCAGCTGCAGTTCGTAGAAAACCTGGACCGTATAATCAGGAACAACTGTGGCGGGCAGCTCCACCAGCAGGTAGCGCCCCCCGTCGTTAATGGTCAGCAGTTGGCCCCGGGCCATTCTCCCGCCGAGATCTGGCTCCAGGCGGTACTCGGCCCCGGCAAGGACGGTCAGGGGTATTTCGTTTTCCCCTAAAACCCTTTGGATTTGCTCCACCGCTTCCAGGATGGCTGCCCGGCTGTTGGCGTAGAGACCTGTGATCACGTGGGGCGTGGCCACCATGATCCGGATCCCGTCGGCGGCGGCGCAGCGGGCCATGACCAGGGCCTCCTCCATGCTGCCGGCGCCGTCGTCCAACCCCGGCAGGATATGGCTGTGGATATCGATCATAAGGGACACCTCTTCTCTTCACAAACACAAAACAGCTGCTCGGAAAATAGCAAATATTACATTCGATTGAAATCCAACCTGCCCTGTTTTCTTAAAACCCCGGGGAAAAGGCCTCTTCCTTTGTTTTTGCTTCCGGGCTGCGTCCCAGGGTCTTTTGAAGTCCGGCCGCCAAAAATTTTTCCGCCCAGGGTCTGGCAAAGGAAAGCTTGCCGGCCAGCAGGGACGGGTAGTCGATGTCGGCGTATCTGGAAATTACATATTGCCAGAAGGAATGGCCGAAAAAGCCGATCAATGTGTTCAGCTCGGGGTCGGACAGGGTCAGGTAGATCTCTCTGTGGGCTAGGGCGATCTTGATTTCTTCCGCCATTTCCCGCTCCCACAGCTCCTGGTAGGCTGCCAGGGCCCTGGCGGAAAGGTCCCCCGTGGAGAGCGCTCGGACGGCAGTGGAGGCGCAAAGCTTTGCCCCGGTGAGCCCCAGGTAGAGCCCCCCTCCCGAGATGGGCTTGACCTGGCCGGCGGCGTCTCCCACCAGCAGGGTCCTTTCAGCGTAGATCCTGGGGATTGGACCGATGGGGACGGCCCCGCCTGTGCGGCGGACCACTTTCATGCCCTTGAAAAAGGCCGGGTAAGCCTCCACCAGCTTGTTAAAATAAAGGAGCGGGTGCTTGCTCCTGCCGCCGGCGGCGCCCACCCCCACCCTGGCGTGGTTTTCGTCCACCGGCACGATCCAGCCGAACCAGCCCGGAGCGATCTCCCGGCCCAGGAAGATGCGGGCCATCCTCTGTTCCGGGCATTTTAGCTCCACCTCGGCGGCGTACATGCGGACCACCTGCGCGGGCGCCCCGGCCCGGATTCCGGCGGCCACTCCGGAACCGATCCCGTCGGCCCCGATCAGGAGCCGGGCGCGGGCTGTGAACTCCCTGCCGCGGCGGCCTATATTTACGTTGACGGCCTCCGGCAGGAAGCCGCCCAGGCCCGCCCTGGCCCCGTTCAGGATTTCCACGCCGGCGCCCCGGGCCCTCTCTGCTATCCTGCGGTCAAAGGCGGCGCGATCGATAACCAGGGCCCGTTCTTTTTTGCCCCTGATTGTGAGGCATTCCCCTCCCGGCGCATGGACGAAGGCGCCGTAAAGCCTGTTGAGCACGAGATCAGCCCCCAGGCCCGCGGTCCGGAGGGTCCTGGGGCTGACCAGCCCGGCGCACTGGACGGGCTCGCCGATCACAGGGTGCTCTTCGGCCACCAGCACCCTGTACCCCTTTTGGGCAATTTGCCCTGCCGCCGCGCAGCCTGCCGGGCCGCCGCCGATGACGATCAGATCATAATAAGTATTCTTTGTGTTCAGTAGTCTGCACCTTCTCATTTAAAAATCGAGCAAGGATACTATAACGAAAATAAACAAATATTACAGCAGCGGCACGAATGTCTATAGGGCTGCTGTAATGAACAAATTTCGGCAATAATTTTGAATTCCCTGCAAATAAAAATACGGCCGTTTTGTTTACGGCCGGTAAATTTTTGTTTCGCTCTCCCGGAAGGTCTTGATCACCTTCTCTTTTTCCGGGTTTTCCCCGGCTGAATCGCTCATCTGCGCGAAGCACTTCACCACCCCGGCGTAAATGGCCCAGGCCACCTTGCCCTGGTAGTCCGGATCCTGCAGGAGTTTTGCCTCGGCCTCGTTGGTCATAAAGCCGATTTCCACGATGACAGCGGGCATGGCGGCGTTCCTGGTGATGAAGTAATCCACCTCCACAGGCTTGCGGCTGGTATTCTTAAGCAGCCTGGCAAGTTCCGACTGGATGTACCCGGCTGCCATTTTGCTTCCGGCCGAGCCGGGCTGGAAGAAGGTCTGGGCGCCGCGACAGTCGGGGGAGGGATAACTGTTGACGTGGACGCTCAGATACAGGTCGGCCTGGTTTTTGTTGGCCAGGTTGACCCGCCTGGCCAGGTCCTCCCTCTTTTTGGCCGCCGGCCCGGCGGTGGCCGGGTCGCTCAGGTCGGTATCGGTCTCCCGGGTCAGCAGGACCATGGCCCCGGCCTGCCCCAGGCAGTCCGCAAGGCTCCGGCCCACGGCCAGGGTGATGTCTTTTTCCAGGACGCCGTCCTTCCCGACCATGCCCGGGTCGTACCCGCCGTGGCCGGGGTCCACCACAATCACCCGACTTGCCACCGACCAGGCCATGGCCTCCACAACCTGACAGGCGGCCCGGGCCTCGTAGAGGCGGGCCTGGTAAAAGGCGATAAAGACCAGGGCAACCAGGGCGGCGACATGGCGCTTGCGGACCCGGAAGGTCCGGATCAAGATTGGAGACACCTTCAATTCCCCCTTTGGAAAACCCCTTTTAAGCAAAAGGGGCCATACCTTTTGGCTGTTTTAAACCCTCGAACAAGGGTACGTCCCTTACCTAAATGTATGCTCCCAGCGGGAGGAATATGAAATATTTGGTTTTTTAAGCGACCCAGCGGGTGAGGATCATCAGGCCCCGCGCCACGGGCTCGAAGATGGCCTGGGCCAGGATCGTACCCAGCAGGTTGGAAATGGCGAGGAGAAAGATGATCTGCTTCAGCTCGGCTTCCGGCTTGTCCCCCCTGGCCACGGCGTCTGTGACAACGGCCAGGACCGGGTCCACCATCATCACGTTGACCACGATGGCGGCGTTGCCCACGATGGCGGCCATCATGATCGCCGTCCCGCGAAATTCGGGGAAGAGGGCGCCGGCGTAAAGCCCGGCCAGGACGTTCGAGGTCCAAAGGCTGTAGCTGAACATGTTCCAGAGCAGGAAGGACCAGGGGGTGGCCATCCTCCGGCCGATCAGCTCCCGGAGCGTGGCCGGGGAGGACATCCTGATTTTTAAAATACCGCCCCGGGGCTTCAGGAACGAGAGCAGGATCAGGGGAATTACCCGGAAGACCGAGCCGGTCCGGCCGAAAGCGTTGATGGCGTTGGAAAAGGAGGTAACGAAGCTGGGGATGGCCAGCATCCCCAGCAGCGCGCCGGCAGTGGCGCCAAGGAGGACGAAGCGCAGCTTTTGATTCAGATCTGCCAGCGCTTCCTGGTAAACGGGAACGGCGGTGACACCGGCCCCCGGAGCAATCAGCAGCGCCTCGTTATAGGCGCCCTTGATGATCAGCTCCACGGTTGAGGCAAGCAGGGGGGCCTGGAGGGTGTTGGCAAAGCTCGCCGCCAGATAGACCACCCCGAAAAGGGAGATGGCGGTGGCCAGGCTCCCGGTCCGCACGCCGGAAAGGCGGGAGGAACGGGTCAGGCTGTTGATCAGATTGATGAAGGCGGTCAGTAAAAAGACAAATAGTAAACGGTCCAAGGGCCCCTCCAGTTGGAGTACAAATATTTCCAAACATTATATCACAAAGAAGGTATGGAAAAAAAGGAGGCATAGAAAAAAGGAAGGGGTTTCCTTCCTTTTCCGTCTTAACGTTTGGAGAACTGGGCTGCCTTGCGGGCCTTTTTGAGCCCGTACTTGCGGCGCTCTTTCATCCGCGGGTCCCGGGTCAGAAAACCGGCCCGCTTCAACGAGGTGCGCAGGTTGGGATCGGCCTGCAGGAGGGCGCGGGCAATGCCCATCTTGATTGCCCCGGCCTGGCCGCTGTTACCGCCACCGAGAACTTTGGCCTGGATGTCGAACCGGGCTGCGACCCCGGTCAGTTCCATGGGCTGGCGCACGATCATTTCCAGGGTCTTGCGGCCAAAATATTCGCCTATGGGCTTGTTGTTTATGCTCACTTTACCTTCACCGGGTACCAGGAAAACCCGGGCAATTGCGTTTTTCCTGCGACCGGTGCCGTAAAACATGACTTTTGCCAAATGCTTATACCTCCTTCTTCCAGATAACCTGCTGCTGCCAGGCGACAGGCTTCTGAGACTGGTGCGGGTGATCCGAACCCTTGTATACCTTGAGCTTTTTGGCCATATCGGCCCCCAGCTTGGTATGGGGGAGCATGCCCACGATGGCTTTCTCCACGGCTAGTTCGGGCCGGGTCTTGAGCAGCGTTTCATAGCTGACGACTTTCAGGCCGCTGGGGTAGCCGGAGTGCCTGATGTACTTTTTGTTTTGCAGTTTTTTTCCGGTAAGCACGATTTTCGAAGCGTTGACCACGATCACGTGATCCCCGGTATCAACGTTGGGGGTGAAATCAGGCTTGTGCTTCCCCCGCAGGATCCGGGCCGCCTCGGTGGCCAATCTGCCGAGAACCTTGCCCTCGGCGTCGATAATGTACCACTTGCGCTCTCTTATTATATCTTGAGGCTTGGCCATAAAGGACTTCATCTAAAGATTTCCCTCCTTAAGTCGAGAAACAAAATCAATCAAAGGAATTAATGCCATAGCGGCATGGTAAGCGTTGTCGACTACGGGGTAAAACCGCAGTTGAGATCCGCCTTACGGTAACTTTGAAACCTTTGTTTTTAGCCGCCCGGGGCTAGGGAGCCGCTAAAAACCACATTTAACATTATAATACATAGGATTTCCAGTGTCAAGCAGCGTCTTCCACCCCTGTGTTCATTCTGTGATAATGTCACCCTAAAATATTTCTGAGAAAGTGTAGCATTCTTCGTTTGCTGCTTGCCGGCGCAGCTTTTTGTTTGCGAAATCCCTTTTCAACCCGTACCGTACTCGACCCTTTCCAGGCAGAGGCCCCTTGCCGGGGCGGTGGGGCCGCCTCTGATGCTGTCGCGGCTCTCCAGGATCTCGGCCATCTCCCCGGGCGGGATTCGCCCCTTGCCCACGCGGATCAGCGTCCCGGCGATCATCCGGACCATGTGGTAAAGGAAGCCTTCCCCCCGCACGTCGATGTAAATGAGGTCGCCCTGCCTGCTCACCTGGACCTCGTAAAGGGTGCGCACAGTGGTCTTGACCGGTGTCCCCAGCGCCCGGAAGGCGCTGAAGTCGTGCTTCCCCGGCAGACAGCGGGCGCCCTCCCGCATGGCCTCCACGTCCAACGGGAAGGGGACATGGTAACTGTACAGGCGCAGGAAGGGCTCGTGCAGCTTTCCGTTGTAGATGGTGTAGCGGTAGCGCTTGGCCGCGGCAGAAAAGCGGGCGTGAAAGTCAGGGGACACCTCCACCGACTCCAGCGCTGCGATATCCCTGGGCAGCAGACTGTTCAGGGCGTAGGCCACCCGTTCAGCGGGAATGGTCCAGCCAACCGGGTCAAAGTTGACCACCTGGCCCCGGGCGTGTACACCGGAGTCCGTCCGACCGGCGCCAATGACGCGGATTTCTTTTTTTGCCAGCCTGGAAAGCCTTTGCTCCAGGACCCCCTGGATGGTCTGATAACGTGTCCCGCGTTGTTCCTGAAACCCGTAGTAATTTGTGCCGTCGTAGGCTACGGTAACCTTAATGTTGCGCATCCGGACCTCACTCAGACTCTTCTTTTATTTCTAAAACACCGCAAACAATATGCCGTATGATTACCCAAACTGTCATCCTGAGGGGTGGCGGCATGGACGTCTAGAGAAACCTGAGGGCGACTGAGCCGGCCAGCACCGCCAGGACAACGACCCCCGCCGCGTAATCGAGGCTGTTGAAGGCAAGGCCGCGGATCCGGGTCCGGTTGGCGCCGCCCCGGTAGCAGCGGGCCTCCATGGCGGTGGCCAGGTCCTCCGCCCGCCTGAGGGCCCCCGCAATGAGGGGCACAAACAGCGGCAGCAGGCTTCTGGCCCAGTTGGCCGGCCCCCCGGCGGAAAACCGCGCGCCCCGGGAGCGCTGGGCCCGGAGCAGGCTCTGGGCCTCCTGGAGCAGGGTGGGGATGAACCTCAGGGCGATGGTCATCATCATGGCCAGCTCGTGGGCCGGCAGACCCAGCCTCTGCAGGGGGGAGAGCATGCTCTCCAGACCGGCGGTGAGGCTGATCGGGGACGTGGTCAGGGTGAGCAGGGAGGCCGCCAGAATCAGCAGGGACAGGCGCAAAAAAATCAACACCCCCGCCGTCAGGCCCTCCCGGGAAATTTTCAGCGGTCCCAACCCCAGCAAGACCTCTCCGGGGGTCAGCAGGAGCTGGACCAAAAAGGTGATTGCCAGCAGCACCCAGAGCCCGCGCAGACCCCGCAGGAAAACCCTGGCCGGCAGCCGGGTCAAGGCAACGGCGGCCAGGACCAGCCCGGCGGCCAGCACAAAACCCTGCCAGTTGGCTGCCGTGAGCACCGACATGGCAGCGCTGAGCACCACCGCCACTTTGGTTCGGGGGTCGAGACGGTGCAGCAGCGAGTCACCGGGGAAATATTGTACCAGCATGGTGGCGGCTCCTTTACAGTAGGGTTGGTCAGGCAGGCCGGCGCCTTGCTCAAATCAAATTCGCAGGGCTGTCCCACGCTGCGACAATACTTTTGCTATTTCCTCTTCGGCTTCTGTACTGGTGAGGATGTCTGCGCGCACCGGCAGGCCGGCCTCCCGCAGTTTGCGCATCAGCGCTGTGGGGGCGGGAAGGTCGAGGCCCAGGGCGAGCAGCTCTTCGGCCCTGTTGAAAACCTCCCGGGGTGTGCCCTGCAGGGCCAGCCGTCCTTTGTTTAGAACGGCAACCCGCTCCGCCCTGGCGCCCACTTCTTCCATGTTGTGAGTTACGAGCACAACGGTGATTCCCTGCTCCCGCCGGAAGCTTTCAATATGGTCCAACAGCTGCCACCGGCCCCGTGGATCCAGTCCGGCCGTGGGCTCGTCCAGCACCAGCACCTCCGGCCCCAGAGCCAGTACGCCTGCTATGGCGGCCCTTCTCATGTTGCCGCCGCTCAGCTGGAAGGGTGACTGCTTCCCCGCCTGCTCCGGGTCCAGGTCCACAAGCCTCAGCGCTTTGCTCACCCGCTCCCGGACCTCCCCTTTGTTGAGGCCCATGTTCTTGGGCCCGAAGGCGACGTCTTCAAAGATGGTTTCCTCGAAAAACTGCTGCTCGGGCCTTTGAAAAACCAGTCCTACCCTGCGCCAGAGGTCGCGGCGGACTTTTTTGTCGGCTGCGTCGGCGCCGCAGACCCACACCTTCCCGCAGGTCGGGGCCAGCAGTCCGTTGAAGTGCTGGACGAGGGTGGATTTACCGGAGCCGGTGGCCCCCACAATTGCAAAAAATTCTCCCTTGTTGATTTCGAGGGAGATCCCGTCCAGGGAGGTAACCTCAAAGGGCGTCCCCGGAGAGTAGATATGGGTCAGGTTTTCGACGCGAATGACGGGTGACATGGGCGCCCCCCTGTTATGTATTGAAATCACCTTGCGGCTTTTATGACTTCCCGGACCAGGTCTTCGGCGGTGAGGATGTCGTCGGGCATGAAAATACCCCGCCGTTTAAGACCGCGGGCGATTTTAGCCGCGGCCGGCAGGTCCAGGCCCAACTCCCCCAGCCGCTCAAAGTTTGCAAATACTTCCGGGGGTGTTCCATCCAGGACAATTTTTCCGGCGGACATAACAATGACCCGCCCGGCCTGAGCGGCTTCTTCCATGAAGTGCGTCACCAGTACCACCGTGACCCCCCGGGATTGGTTCAGCCGCTGCAGCAGATCCGACAGTTGGCGCCGTCCGACGGGGTCCAACATAGCGGTGGGCTCGTCTAAAACCAGGCAGGACGGCCGCATGGCCAGCACTCCTGCGATAGCCAGCCGCTGCCTTTGGCCGCCGGAGAGAAGGTGGGGGGCGTGCTGCCGGAACTCCGACAGTTCTGTCAGCGCCAGAGCCTCCTCTACCCGCTCCCGGACCTCTTCGGCCGGGACCCCGAGGTTTTCGACGCCGAAGGCGATGTCCTCCTCCACCAGGGAACTGACGATCTGGTTGTCGGGGTTCTGAAAAACCATCCCTACCCGGCGCCGGATTTCCCAAACGTTTTCGGGCAACGCGGTGTCGAGTCCGTCCACCAGGACCTGTCCCGCGGTTGGCAGGAGAAGGGCGTTAAGGTGACGGGCCAGGGTTGATTTCCCCGACCCGTTTGGCCCGACAACCGCGACGTATTCCCCTTTCCGGATCTCCAGGCTCACCCCGGACAGGCCCCTGGATTCTCCGGGCCGGCCCCTGCCGTAAGTATAAGTGAGACCTGTGACCTGGATAAACAATTAGACTAACTCCAAGATCACCATAGACGCTGCGTCGCCGCGGCGGTAGCCGACCTTGATGATGCGGGTGTAGCCACCCGGACGGTCGGCGTATTTAGGCGCAATGCTGTCAAACAGTTTGCGCACAACGGCTTCCTCATAGATATAGGCCAGCGCCTGGCGCCGGGCTTCGAGGTTCCCCTGCTTGGCGGTGGTGACCAGCTTTTCGGCAATGCTTTTAACTTCCTTGGCTCTGGTCTCGGTTGTATTGATCCGCTCGTCCCGGAAGAGGGATGTGACCAGGTTGCGTAGCATGGCCCTCCGGTGACCGGTGTTGAGACTTAACTTCTGATAGCCCACTGTTTTATGTCCCCCCTTACTCCTCATCCTTCCTGAGCGCGAGGTCCAATTCTGCCAGCTTGTTGATGACTTCCTCCAGGGACTTTTTCCCAAGGTTGCGGACCTTCATCATGTCTTCCTCGTTGCGCTGGATGAGTTCCTCCACCGAGTTGATCCCGGCGCGCTTCAGGCAGTTATAGGAACGGACCGAAAGGTCCAATTCCTCAATAGTCATTTCCAGGATCTTGTCCTTCTGCTCTTCTTCCTTTTCAACCATGATCTCCATCTCGCTCAGACTCTCGGTGAGCCCGATAAAGAGGCGAAGGTGGTCGTTTAAGACCTTGGCCGAAAGGCTGGTTGCCTCATCCGGCCGGATGCTCCCGTCGGTCCACACTTCCAGCGTCAGCTTGTCGTAGTCGGTGATTTGACCGACCCGGGTGTTTTCTACGGTGTAGTTAACCTTGCTGACCGGGGTAAAGACGGAGTCAATGGGGATCACCCCAATGATGTGGTCACCCTTCTTATTCCGCTCTGCTGAGACGTAGCCCCGGCCCCTGGACACCGAGATCTCCATGAAAAGCCTGGCGTTGTTGGCCAGCGTGGCGATGACAAGGTCCGGGTTCAGGATTTCCACGTCGGCGTCAGCAATGATATCGCCGGCGCGGATCGTCCCCTCGCCGGAGGCCTCGACCCGCAGGACTTTATCTTCTTCCCCGTCGTAAAGCTTTAGGCGGAGGCTTTTGAGGTTCAAGATGATATCGGTAACATCTTCCACAACCCCGGGAATAGTTGCAAACTCGTGCAGTACACCTTCAATTTTGACTGAAGTCACGGCGGCCCCGGGTAATGATGAAAGCAGGATGCGCCGCAGTGAATTGCCGAGGGTGATCCCGTAACCCCTTTCCAGGGGTTCCACTACAAACTTCCCATAAGTGTTGTCGTCGTTCATTTCCACGATTTCAATTCTAGGCTTTTCGATTTCCAGCATAGCGTTCCCTCCCTTGGCCGGAACATTTGGATACTAGCAGCAGGTGGCGGTCATTAGCCGGTAAACAAAATTATGGGTGGGTGGCTTACTACCTGTGACCTGCCACTGTTATTGGCCTATCTGGAGTAAAGCTCAACAATCAGGTGCTCCTGAACCGGAGAGTCAATTTGATCCCGCGCCGGGAGAGCCACGAGCCGCGCAGTAACCTGCTCGGCCTCATACTCAAGCCAGGCCGGGGGGGTGCGATCAGCTGATCTTTCCATTAGTTCTTTAACCCTCGGTGATTCCTTGCTCTTGCCCCGGACGGTGATAACATCGTCTACCCGAAGCAGGCAGGAAGGAATGTTTACCTTCTTGCCATTCACCAGGAAGTGGCCGTGGCGAACGAGCTGCCTGGCTTCATTCCTGGAGGCTCCCAGGCCGAGGCGGTAAACCACGTTATCCAGGCGTCTTTCCAAAAGACGCAGGAGGTTTTCGCCGGTAACGCCCGGCTGCCTCTCGGCCTTATCAAAATAGCGCCTGAACTGGCCTTCCAAAATCCCGTAAATCCGCCGTGCTTTTTGTTTTTCCCGCAACTGCAGCCCGTACTCGGATACTTTCTTGCGGCCCTGGCCGTGTTGGCCCGGAGCGTACGCCCTGCGGTCGACTGAGCACCGAGGAGTGAAGCAGCGGTCACCTTTGAGATAGAGCTTCATGCCTTCCCGGCGGCAAAGCCGGCAGACCGAGTCTTTATACCTTGCCAAATACAGCGCACCTCCTTAAACTCTCCGGCGCTTGGGTGGCCGGCAACCGTTGTGTGGGATGGGGGTGACATCCTTAATCATGTTTACTTCCAGTCCGGCGGCCTGGAGTGAGCGGATGGCCGCTTCCCGACCGGCGCCCGGCCCCTTGACCATAACCTCTACTTCTTTCAGGCCGTGCTCCATGGCTTCCTTGGATGCTTTCTCGGCTGCCATCTGGGCAGCGAAAGGAGTGCTTTTCCGGGAGCCCTTGAAGCCCACTCCGCCTGAGCTGGCCCAGGCTAAGGTATTGCCTTTGACGTCGGTAATGGTGACGACGGTATTATTGAAAGTGGATTTGATGTGGGCAACGCCCGACTCTATATTCTTGCGTTCACGTTTTTTGGTCCTGGCTACGCGACGCGCCATAGAATAACCTCCTTTAGCTTACTTCTTTCTGCGGACGCCGACAGTTTTGCGCGGCCCTTTGCGGGTCCGGGCATTGGTCTTGGTCCGTTGCCCCCGGGTAGGCATGCCGCGGCGGTGCCGCAATCCCCGGTAACACCCTATTTCAATCAGGCGCTTGATATTTAAAGCGATTTCACGGCGCAGGTCACCCTCCACCTTGTGATCCTTTTCAATCGCTTCCCGCAGCCTGTTGATCTCTTCCTCAGTCAGGTCTCTGATCCGGGTTTCGGGGTTGACATTGGTCTGGGCCAGGATCTGTTGGGACGTAGGCTTTCCAATGCCGTAAATGTAGGTCAGGGCGATCTCGACGCGCTTGTCCCTTGGCAAGTCTACGCCAGCAATACGTGCCATATAGTATTAAACACCTCCTGGTTTACCCTTGTGACTGTTTATGCTTCGGATTTTCGCAGATAATCATAACTTTGCCCTTCCTGCGGATGATCTTGCACTTTTCGCAGATGGGCTTAACGGATGGCCTTACTTTCACCGTTCAACCCTCCTTAAATGGGTCGCTAAAAAATCAATCTATATAATTGGTGGGATTACTTGTGGAAAAACCGATGCTAACCACCAACCACTAACCACCAACCACCAAACTCATTTGTACCTGTAAACGATCCGGCCGCGGCTAAGGTCATAGGGGGATAACTCCAGCATGACCCGGTCGCCTGACAGGATCCGGATAAAGTTCATGCGGATCTTGCCTGAGACGTGCGCAAGTACCTTGTGGCCGTTCTGCAGTTCTACGCGGAACATCGCGTTCGGCAACGGCTCAATGACGGTTCCTTCTACTTCGATAACATCCTGCTTTGACATTAGAAATCAAGCCAACCTCCTTTATGGGTAAATTTCACTCTTTAAGCTTTTCAACGAGGCTCTTTAGTTCCTTCCGGACGTCCGCGTTGGTGACCCTTTTACCATCAAGCGCCTTGTCGTATACTTCCCCGGCAATAACGTGGCAGGACCTTAAGTGCCTGATGTTTTTTCGTTTAGGAATTTCAACTCTCCGCCCTTCTCCGTCGGCCACCCGGACTATGGTTTCGTTTTCGACTCCTACCACCAGATAGTACCGGCCGCTGTCGCGGCCCCGGTTGGATCGAACCAGGAGCCCGATTTGCGCCGGACCCCGGTCATCGTTCTCCGGCGGTCTGCGACCGATTATCCCGAGATAATCCGCGTCTTCAATAAACTCCACCTGTTTCGCTCCTTTTCAATCGGAGAAACTCAGTCAGCAAACACCTTGATCCCTTTTCGATTGCGGACTGCTGACGGCCTAGCGCTTGGTCAGTATTTCCGGTTCTCCGTTTGTGATTGCGATGGTGTGCTCGAAATGGGCTGAAAGTTGTGCGTCTAACGTTACGACCGTCCAGTTGTTTGAAAGAGTCCTCACCTGATGAGTGCCCATGTTGATCATTGGTTCAATCGCTAATGTCATTCCCGCCATCAACCGGGGGCCTCTGCCGGGTTTGCCGAAGTTCGGCACCTGTGGATCTTCGTGCAGCTTTTTGCCAATCCCGTGCCCCACGAAGTCCCGCACCACCGAATACCCCTGGCTTTCTGCGCAGGTCTGGACGGCGTGTGAAATATCCGACAGCCTGTTGCCGACGACGGCCTGCTCGATGCCTTGATAGAGGGATTCTTCGGTTACCTTCAGGAGCCGCAGGGCCTCACTGCCGACATCTCCTACCGGAATAGTAACTGTACTGTCTCCATAGTATCCATTTATTTCCGCCCCAGTGTCAATACTGATAATATCTCCATTTTCCAATTTTCTTAAACCGGGGAAGCCGTGTACGACTTCCTCGTTGACCGAGGCGCAGATACTGTTCGGGAACCCGTAAAGCCCTTTAAAAGCTGGCCGGGCCCCGGCTTTGATAATGAAGTCCTCGGCCAGCCGGTCCAGTTCCCCGGTGCTGACCCCCACCTTGACCGCCCTGGCAAGCTCCGCGTGTACACCGGCTGTAATCCGGCCGGCGTCCCGCATGTACGCGAGCTCCCTTTCGGATTTGCAGCTAATCATTGGCTCACCTACTTGATAAAGCCCTGGTAGCTGCGCATCAGCAAGTGTGACTCCACCTGCTTCATGGTATCCAGCGCCACGCCGACGACGATCAGCAATGCGGTTCCCCCGAAGTAAATGTTGGGGATCTGGGTTGCCAGCAGCACGAAGCTCGGTAGAATGGCGATCAGGGCCAGGAAGACGGCGCCCACCAGGGTAATTCGACTCATGATTCTAGTGATGTACTCGGCCGTCGGCCGCCCCGGGCGAAGTCCGGGGATAAAGCCGCCGTATTTCTTAATGTTATCGGCCACGTCCACCGGATTCATAATCACAGCCGTGTAAAAATACGTAAATCCTATGATTAAGAGTGCGTACATCAGTGTATGCAGCGCCGTCCCCCAGCCCAGGTACTGGACGTAAAAGTTTGCAGGGGCCGAGGTGGAAAACCAGCGTGCAACGGTTTCCGGGAACATCAGCAGGGACGATGCGAAAATGATCGGGATCACGCCGGCCTGGTTTACTCTAAGCGGCAGGTGGGTGGTCTGCCCGCCATAAACCCTGCGCCCGACGACACGTTTGGCGTACTGGACCGGGATTCGGCGCTGGCCTTCCTGAATTGCCACAACCCCGGCAATGACCAGTCCCCCGATTACGATCAGGGCCACGATACTCAGGATACTGATGGTGCCCGCGTGCAGGTATTCAACCAACCGGACTGAGCCCTGCGGCACTCTGGAGACGATCCCGGCAAAGATTAAGAGCGAAATCCCGTTACCGATACCTTTTTCCGTGATCTGCTCGCCCATCCACATCAGGAAGGTTGTTCCTGCGGTGATGGTAAGCGCGGTCATTACGTAGGACAGGGGACCCGGGTTCTGCAGCGAGCCGCTGACCCCGATTACCATGCCCAGACCCTGGACAAAGGCCAGGACAACGGTGAGGTAACGAGTGTACTGGGTAATCTTTTTACGTCCCTCGTCGCCCTCCTTGCTCAGCCGCTCCAGATGGGGAATGACCACCGTTAGGAGCTGCATGATGATGGAGGCGTTGATGTAGGGCGTGATACCCATGGCGAAAATGGCGAAATTTTTAAGAGCTCCGCCGGATATAACATCAAAAAATCCAAAAATTAGCCCACTATTAACCAGCTCAGCAAACCGCTCGGGATTGACCCCGGGAATCGGGATGTGGGCGCCCAGCCGGAAGATAAAGATCATGCCCAAGGTGAACAGGAGTTTTGTCCGTAGTTCGGAAACCTTGACGGCGTTCTTTAAACTTTCCAGCAAATCAAATCACCTCTGCTTTGCCGCCGGCTGCCGTAATCTTTTCCTCGGCCGACTTGCTGAAAGCCTGGGCTTGAACGGTTAGAGACTTTTCCAGGCTGCCCTCACCCAGTATTTTAACCCCGTCCCCAACTCTCCGGATGACCCGCGCGGCAAGCAGTGTTTCGGGCGTGACGGTGGCTCCGTCTTCAAAGCGGTTCAGCTGTTCCACGTTGATGGCAATGATTTCCTTGCTGAAATTATTGTAGAACCCGCGTTTGGGCAGGCGGCGCTGCAGCGGCATCTGGCCGCCCTCGAAACCTGGCCGCACGCCGCCGCCTGAGCGGGAATTCTGACCCTTGTGGCCGCGGCCGGCGGTTTTGCCAAGCCCGGAGCCGATTCCCATTCCCTTGCGGGTGGGCTTTTTCCGGGCACCTGTCGCCGGTCTTAGTTCATGGAGCTTCACGGTTACACCTCCCTAAGCTTCCTCAACCTTTAGCAAATGCGTTACTTTATTAATCATCCCCCGGATTTGCGGGGTGTCTGTCTGAATTACAAAGCTGTTCGTCTTGGTCAGTCCCAGTGTGCGCACGGTGACCTTCTGGTCTTCCGGCCGCCCAATCAAGCTCCTGACCAGAGTTATCTTCAACTTGGCCACGTTCATTCCCTCCTCTTAACCCAACAATTCTTCGACTGTTTTTCCCCTCAGGCGGGCGACTTCTTCCGGGGTCTTCAGGGCTTTCAGCCCCTGCAGGGTCGCGTGGACCATGTTGTTGGCGTTGTTGGAGCCCAGGGACTTGGTGAGGATATCCCGCACCCCGGCCAGTTCCAGAATCGCGCGTACCGGGCCGCCGGCAATCACGCCGGTACCGGGGGCGGCGGGCTTGAGGAGAACCTTACCGGCCCCAAAAATCCCGGTGATTTCGTGGGGAATCGTGGTGCCGGACAGGGGTACCTTGATCATGGACTTCTTGGCTTCTTCAATGCCCTTGCGAATGGCCTCCGGAACCTCGCCGGCCTTGCCCAGCCCGGCTCCTACGTGCCCGCCTTCGTCGCCCACCACCATCAGGGCGGAAAAGCTGAACCTCCGTCCGCCTTTGACTACCTTGGCTACGCGGTTAATATATACGACTTTCTCGGATGTTTCCATCTTGCTGGTGTCAATCCTTGCCATCTATTTCCCTCCTTCCCCTTACCTTACTAAAACTCCAGCCCGCCGGCCCGGGCTGCGTCTGCCAGGGCCTTGACCCGGCCATGATAGATGTAGCCGGCACGGTCAAAAACGACCAGCTTGATGCCGGCCTCCAGGGCCTTTTTCGCCAGCAAATCGCCGACGGCCTTCGCGGCTTCCTGGTTGCTCGCCGAGGCTAACTTGCCTTTCAGCTCCGGCGCCAGCGTGGATGCCGCCACCAGCGTCGCGCCCCGGTTGTCGTCGATGATCTGCGCGTAAATGTTGTGCAGGCTGCGGAATACATTCAACCGGGGACGCCCGGCAGTGCCACTGATTTTCTTGCGAACCCTGAGGCGGCGGTTTGCTCGCAGGGCTTTACGATTGGGTTTTTTCAGCACGCTCGGTCACTCCTCCCTTACTTCTTCGCCTTGGCGCCGGCCTTGCCGACCTTGCGCCGGATATGCTCGCCTTCGTACCGGATCCCCTTGCCCTTGTAAGGCTCGGGCTCGCGGACCTCGCGGATGGCTGCAGCCAGATCCCCGACTTTTTCCTTGTCAACGCCCTTGACGTTGATTTTGGTCGGCGTGGGAACGTCAATCTCCAGGCCTTCGTCGGGCTTAATTTCCACCGGGTGGGAGTATCCTACGGCAAGCACCAGCTTTTTACCCTGCTTGGAGGCCCGGTAACCGACTCCGACCAGTTCCAGGTTCTTCTGAAACCCGTTTGTCACGCCCACCACCATGTTATTGACGAGCGTCCGGGTAAGCCCGTGCAGTGACCTGTGCATTTTATTGTCACTCGGCCGCTCGACCAGTATTTGGCCGTCCTCGTGCTTTATAATCATGTCCCGGTGCATTTCTTTTTCCAGCAGCCCTTTCGGCCCCTTGACCCGGATCATATTGCCTTCAATCTTGATTTCGACGCCGGCGGGCACCGGGATGGGCTGCTTACCAATCCTGGACATCTAACACACCTCCTGTAATGCGACTACCAAACGTAACAGATGACCTCGCCGCCCAGTCCTTCCTGGCGGGCCCTCTTGTCGGTCATAATTCCCCTGGATGTCGATATGATGGCGATGCCGAGGCCTCCCAGGACCTTGGGAACATCGTCCTTTCTGGCGTAAACCCGTAGTCCCGGCCTGGATATGCGCTTCAGGCCGGTAATGACTCGTTCTTTAGCGCCACCGTACTTTAAATAAACACGGATGACACCCTGAACTCCGTCGTCAATATATTCGCACTCCCTGACGAAACCTTCATCCCTGAGGATGCCGGCGATTGCCCTTTTCACTTTGGAAGCAGGCGCTTCAACTTTATCATGATATACCGTATTAGCGTTGCGAATACGTGTCAGGAAATCTGCAATGGGATCGGTCATAACCATGCTCTCGCTACCTCCTTCCTGATTACCAGCTGGCTTTACGGATGCCCGGAATTTCACCCTTATAGGAAAGCTCCCGGAAACAAATCCGGCAGATTCCGAATTTTCTCATGTAGGCGTGGGGCCGGCCGCAGAGTTTGCACCGGTTGTAGCCGCGCACTTTAAACTTTGGCGGGCGAGCCTGCCTGATAACCATTGATTTCTTTGCCACCAATTTCCCCCCTTTATGAGGTCGTCAGCCGTAGTTACGGTTGACTGCTGTGCTTTTGTGCGAATGAATGCGCACCTGGTTTTTGCTTGGGACACTTCCCTCTTCTTAAATTATGCCGCGCGGAAGGGCATGCCCATGAGCTTCAGCAGTTCCCGGCCCTCTTCGTCTGTTTTGGCCGTGGTCACAAAGATGATGTCCATGCCCCGGATTTTGTCGATCTTGTCATAGTCGACTTCCGGGAAGATGAGCTGCTCTTTGACTCCCATGCTGTAGTTGCCCCGTCCGTCAAAGGATTTGGGCGAAATGCCGCGAAAGTCCCGCACTCTGGGCAGCGCAACACTGGCGAGCCTATCCACGAATTCGTACATGCGATCCCCGCGCAGGGTCACCTTGGCGCCAACACTCATCCCTTCGCGGAGCTTGAAGGCTGCAATGGATTTCTTGGACTTGGTCACAACCGGCTTCTGGCCGGTGATGGTCATAATATCGTTAACCGCCGCGTCGATGATCTTGGAGTTCTGAATGGCTTCACCCAGTCCCATATTCACGATGACCTTTTCCAACTTGGGGACCTGCATGGCATTCTTGTAACCAAACTTCTGGATCATGGCCGGCACGACGTCGCTTTTGTATTTGTCTTTCAGTCTGGGCACTGCACTACCTCCCTTCTGGGTCGTCGGTCGTAGATATCTTACGACTTAGATGTTTTCTCCGCATTTTTTGCAGATCCGTACTTTATCACCGTCATCCAGGATCTTTTTCCCAACCCTGGTGGGTAAATTGCACTTGCCGCAGTAGAGCATAACGTTGGAGCTGTGGATGGGAGCCTCTTTTTCAACGATGCCCCCCTGCGGGAGTTTCTGGGTGGGCCTGGTGTGGCGTTTGACTACGTTAACACCCTCGACAATCACCCTGCTCCGGTCCGGTATGACGGACAGGACCTTGCCCCTTTTACCGGCATATTTACCGGTGACCACCAGCACCGTGTCACCTTTGCGGACGTGTACTTTCGGATTGACTACTTCTTTGGCCTTCGGTTTAGCCATCGCTTATTTCACCTCACAGTACTTCCGGCGCCAGGGAGATTATTTTCATAAAGTCACGGTCTCTCAGTTCCCGGGCCACCGGTCCAAAAATACGGGTCCCCCGCGGGCTCTGGTCGTCCTTGATGACCACCGCGGCATTTTCATCAAACTTGATATAGGTTCCGTCGGGCCGGCGAACTTCTTTTTTGGTGCGCACCACCACGGCTTTAACGAGCTCGCCCTTCTTAACAACGCCGCCTGGCGTGGCTTCTTTTACGGTACAAACGACAATGTCGCCAACACTTGCATAATAGCGGACCGATCCGCCCAGGACACGAATACACATCAACCGTTTGGCGCCCGTGTTGTCAGCCACGTGAAGCATGGTCTGAACCTGAATCACAGCTACAACCTCCTTACTCACGAAGCGGGAGGCAAGATGTTGAAATGAGCTCTAGCAGCATTTCTTACTCTCACGCTTATATTTGCTTCGATCTTTCCAGGATTTCGACGACCCGCCAGCGCTTTTCCTTGGAAATGGGCCGGGTCTCCATCAATTTCACCTTGTCGCCGTTATGGCAGTCGTTCTTTTCGTCATGCGCCTTGAATTTCTTCGTTTGGCGAATGATGCGCTGGTACAGGGGGTGCCTGACCAATGTCTCAACGGCCACGACGACAGTCTTGTCCATTTTATTGCTTACCACCCTGCCGGTGATAACTTTGCGCTTTCCTTGATCTTCCACTCTTTTACCCCCTTTACGCCCGCTTGATTCCCAGTTCCCGCTCACGAATAATGGTCTTGACCCGGGCAATTTTGCGTCGTACTTCCTGCAGTTTCATCGGGTTATCCAACTGCCCGGTAGCCATCTGGAATCTCAATTTGAAGAGCTCATCTTTGGAATCGCTGAGCCTTTTATTTAGCTCGGCATCGGTCAAATCCCGAAGTTCTTTAACCTTCATTGACCTCACCCACTTCCCCGCGTTTCACAAACTTGGTTTTAATCGGCAGCTTGTGTGATGCCAGACGTAAGGCCTCCCTGGCTACGTCTTCCGTAATCCCGGCTAACTCAAACATGATCCTGCCCGGCTTGACAACGGCCACCCAAAATTCCGGGGAGCCTTTGCCGGATCCCATCCTGGTTTCCGCAGGCTTTGCGGTGACGGGCTTATCCGGGAAGATCCTGATCCAGACTTTGCCGCCCCGTTTAATGTAACGGGTCATGGCGATACGGGCCGCCTCGATCTGGCGGTTGGTTATCCATGCGGCCTCAAGCGCCTGCAGGCCGTATTCGCCGAAGTTGATTTCCGTGCCGCCCTTGGCCTTGCCGGCCATCCGGCCGCGGTGCTGCTTGCGGTATTTTACTCTTTTCGGTATAAGCACAGTTCCTATTCGCCTCCTTCACCGGCGGCTGCTTTCCCTTCCCTGACTGGGGCTCTCGGGGGAACCTTGGCTGCCGGTAAAACTTCTCCCTTGTAGATCCAAACTTTGATGCCAATTTTACCGTAGGTCGTGTTGGCCTCGGCAGTGCCGTAATCAATGTCGGCGCGCAGGGTGTGCAGGGGCACTTTGCCCTCGCTGTACCACTCGCTGCGGGCGATTTCAGCGCCTGCCAGGCGACCGCCGCAGCACACCCTAATCCCCTTGGCGCCCATCTTCATCGAGCGAGAAACCACCTGCTTCATGGCCCGCCTGAAGGCAATCCGCCTTACCAGCTGGGAGGCCACGTTTTCGGCCACAAGCTGCGCGTCCAGTTCGGGAACTTTGATCTCGACGATATTTACGTTAACCTGCTTGGCAGTGAGCCTCTCCAGTTGCTTGCGCAGGTTTTCCACTTCAACCCCGCCCCGGCCGATGACGATGCCCGGCTTGGCAGTGTAAATGGAAATCTTAACTCGGTTGGCGGCCCGCTCAATCTGAACCCGGGAAATGCCCGCCATGAAAAGTTTTTTCTTAATGTATTTGCGTATTTTTACATCCTCGATCAGAAGGCCGGAAAAATTCTTCTTGTTGGCAAACCACTTGCCATCCCAGTCCCGGATGATTCCGATTCGCATACCATTAGGATTGACTTTTTGCCCCACTAAATCCTATCCCTCCTTCTTCTTAACTTCCACAACCTCTTTGTCACCGACCACAACGGTAATGTGGCTGGTGCGCCTGCGCATAACGTCGGCGCGGCCCATGGCCCTCGGCTTAAATCGCTTCAGAGTGGGCCCCTGATCGACATAGCAGGCTTTGACGAATAATTCGTCCCTGTCCATTTGATGGTTGTTTTCGGCGTTTGCCGCAGCGGACTTGACCGCCTTGGTAACTGCCTCCGTGGCCCGCTGCGGTGAAAATCTTAGGATGGCCAGGGCCTCTTCAATTTTTTTGCCCCGTATCAGGTCCACCACCTGGCGTACCTTGCGCGGGGATATCCTTACAAACCTGGATATGGCTCTTGTCTCCAATGGAACTTACCCCCTTTTGGGTCCAGGGTCACGGGAGGCCGGACGCTTACGCCCTGCTCCTTTCGCCCTACGACTTTTTGCGCCTCATGACTTACTTGAGTGATGTGGACCTTTCCGTGCGGTGCCCGTGCCCCCTGAAAAGCCTGGTGGGCGCGAATTCACCCAATTTGTGTCCAACCATGTCTTCTGTAATATAGACGGGCACGTGCTTCCTGCCGTCATGCACCGCAACGGTGTGACCCACCATTTCGGGAAAAATGGTGGAAGCCCTGGACCACGTCTTAATAACTCTTTTTTCTCCGGTTCCATTCATTTTGTTGATTCGACCAAGAAGCCGTTCCTCACAAAATGGTCCCTTTTTTAATGAGCGGCCCAAATTGTAGCCTCCTTTCGTTTGGGTGGTGAGTCGTTTGTCGTTGGTCGTTGGGTCATTGGGTTGTTAAGTTGTGAGTAGTTGGATTCTTACCGTTCCTTTTATCCCAAACACTAACCACTAATTTCCCAACCACTAACCACTAACCACTACTTACTTCGTTCTTCTCTTGACGATCAGCCTGTCGCTGGTTTTTTTCTTGCGGGTGCGGGCGCCCAGGGTCGGCTTGCCCCAGGGTGTGACGGGGTTGCGGCCGATGGGTGAGCGGCCTTCGCCGCCGCCATGGGGGTGATCTGTCGGGTTCATTACGACACCCCGAACCGACGGGCGGAAGCCCAACCAGCGCTTGCGGCCGGCCTTGCCGATGGTGATGTTTTCGTTTTCCACGTTGCCGACCTGACCAATTGTAGCGCGGCACTCCTGAAGCAGGAGGCGCATTTCGCCGGATGGCATCCGGATGTGTGCGTACTTGCCTTCCTTGGCCATGAGCTGCGCCGCTGTACCGGCTGAGCGGACGAGCTGGCCGCCACCCTTGGGATACAGCTCGATGTTGTGGATCATGGTGCCCAGCGGAATATTTTTGAGGGCCAGGCAGTTGCCCGTCTTAATATCGGAACCAACTCCGGAGACCACCGTCTGGCCCACTACTAGACCCGCCGGAGCGATAATGTAACGTTTTTCTCCGTCGGCGTAATTGAGCAGGGCAATCCGGGCGGAGCGGTTAGGATCGTATTCGATAGTCGCAACCTTGGCCGGAATTCCATCCTTGTCTCGCTTGAAGTCGATGATTCGGAACAGACGTTTATGGCCACCGCCGCGGTGCCTGACTGTCATCCTGCCCTTATTGTTTCTTCCGCCGGTTCTCTTGACCGGCTCCACCAGCGATTTTTCCGGCTCCTTTGCGGTGATTTCATCAAAGGTAGAAACGGTTACAAACCGACGTCCAGGTGAAGTTGGCTTAAACTTTTTTGTAGCCACAGGGGTACACCTCCTCTTGGGTCGTTAGTCGTCAGTCGCCTGTCGCAGGTAGCTACTCATTCCCAGGTGTGTACCGACAACCACTTAAGTTCTATTGCGTGTTTTCTACTGCTACATACCTTCAAAGATTTCGATCTTGTCGCCTTTGCGCAAGGTCACGATGGCCTTTTTCCGCTCGGATGTTTTGCCGAGGATATTGCGGACCCGCTTGAATTTACCCTTGACCCGCATGGTGTTTACTTTTTCCACTTTGACCTTGAAGATATTCTGTACCGCCTGCTTGATTTCCGTCTTGTTGGCTCTGGGGTCAACTTCGAAGGTATACTTGTTGTCCTGCAGGAGGGACGTGCTTTTCTCGGTGACAAGCGGCTTCTTTAAAATATCATACGGTTCTTTCACTACACGAACACCTCCTCGACCCTCGCCACAGCGTCCCTGGTGATAACCAGCTTATTGTAGGCCAGGATGTCGTAAACGTTGAGGCCGACGGCCGTTAGGGGCTTGATGTTCGGAATGTTGCGGGCTGATTTTTCAACCGTTACGTCCTTGCCCGCTGTAACCAGCAGGGCGTCGTCCACCTTGAGGTTGTTCAGAATCTTGACCATATCCCTGGTTTTGGGCTGATCCAGGCTGAGTTCTTCCAAAACGAGGATATCACCCGCGTTTACTTTTGCGGACAGGGCCGACTTCAGCGCCAGCCTTCTAGCTTTTTTCGGTAGGGAGTAGCTATAATCCCTGGGGTGTGGTCCGAAAACGACCCCGCCGCCACGCCAGATGGGCGAGCGACTGGTGCCGTGCCGGGCCCTGCCGGTGCCTTTTTGGCGCCAGGGCTTTCTCCCGCCGCCCCGGACTTCCGCCCGGGTCTTGGTATCGTGTGTGCCCTGGCGCCGGCCGGCCAACTGCATAACAACGGCATCGTGCACAATCGGCTCATGCACTTCAACGCCAAAAATTTCATCCTTCAGCGTAATCTCGCCGACCTGTTCGCCGCTGGTATTATACAATGCTACTGTAGGCATGCCATTAAACCTCCTTCGCTGGGATGTGTGTCGTGGACCGGAGCCCAGGTTCCAGCACTGGGCAGGTCCGTAAAGCGTGCTCTCACATCCCACTTCTCACTTCTCACTAGCCGCGACCCTTGGTGGATGGTTTGACCAGCACCAGGCCGCCCTTCGGTCCGGGGATGGCCCCCTTCACGGCCAGCAGGTTGCGGTCGCCGTCCACCCGGATCACTTCGAGGTTCTGCACCGTAACCCGCTCCGAGCCCATGTGCCCGGGGAGCTTTCTACCCTTGAACACTCTGGCCGGGCCTTTTGCGCCCAGCGAACCGGAGCCGCGGTGGTACTTTGAGCCGTGGGCCATTGGTCCGCGGTGGAAGCCGTGGCGCTTGATCCCGCCGGTGAAGCCTTTGCCCTTGGAAACACCGACCACGTCAACCATCTCGCCCTGGGCGAAGACGTCGGCCTTAATCTCCTGGCCCACCTGGTAGAGATCGGGGTTCTCCACCCGCAGTTCGCGCAGGAAGCGCAGCGGGCGGACCCCATTCTTGCTAAAGTGTCCCTTTAAAGGCTTGGTGAAAAGGCGCTCTCTTTTCTCACCGAAACCAATCTGGATGGCCAGGTACCCGTCCTTTTCCGGAGTCTTTTTCTGGACGACGAGACAGGGACCTGCTTCAATGACGGTAACGGGAATGGCGAGACCTTTTTCAGTAAATATCTGTGTCATTCCTATTTTTTTCCCCAGAATACCTTTGGGCATGAATTGCACCTCCGTTGACGGATAGTCTGCGAGCCTGACTTTTTAAGGCCGGGGCTTAATGCCCGCAGCAGGTTTCAAGGTTGGCTGCGACTTCCGTTATCTGTGGCAAGAGGTTGAGCTGGTTCCCAACGTTGCCTCTTTTAGGTTTGTGGTTCTATAGTTTAATTTCGATATCGACACCGGCGGGCAGGTCCAGGCGCATGAGCGCATCGACCGTCTTGGGGGTCGGTTCGAGAATGTCGATTAAGCGTTTATGGGTGCGCATCTCGAACTGCTCACGGGAGTCTTTATTCACGTGTGGACTGCGCAGAATGGTATAGATATTTTTCTCGGTGGGCAGCGGGATTGGCCCGGCTACAGAGGCGCCGGTTCTCCTCGCTGTGTCCACGATTTTCTGGGCAGACTGGTCAAGCATATGGTGGTCAAAGGCCTTTAGCCTGATTCTGATTTTTTGTTGCATCCTTTTTGGCCTCCTTATTCGCCCGATTTCCGGACATTCTCGGTGAAAATTCCCCATTTCGGCAGCAGGCCGCGTCTTGCCGGCAGCTGGCTTACCTGTCGGAACTCGACTTGCTCCGGATTCACCGGCCCTTAAATTCACCAGGGCGGCGAATAGCCGGTCGAATTCCTTCTAAAAAATCTCACACCAACCACCAACCACCAACCACCAAACTGGCAACCTTTCACCTCATCGCATTATCTAACAGGATAAAAATCCCGAGGATACAGCCAGGCGCGAGCTAATAAGCTAAAATCAAACCGGCTTTTTAGCTGTTGATCGCGGTCACGACACCGGCGCCCACAGTGCGGCCGCCTTCACGGATGGCGAAGCGCAGGCCTTCCTCGATGGCAATAGGGGTAATCAGTTCGATGTCAATCTTGATATTGTCCCCCGGCATCACCATCTCGACACCTTCGGGCAGGGTGGCCACGCCGGTGACGTCGGTGGTCCGGAAGTAAAACTGGGGACGGTAGCCGTTGAAGAACGGGGTGTGCCGCCCGCCTTCTTCTTTGGTCAAAACATAGACCTCAGCGGCAAATTTGGTGTGGGGCTTGATGCTGCCGGGCTTGGCAAGAACCTGGCCCCGCTCGATTTCTTTGCGGTCGACACCGCGCAAAAGACATCCGACGTTGTCGCCGGCCTGCCCGGAGTCAAGGATTTTCCTGAACATTTCAACAGATCGGAAGAGCGTCGTGTAGGGAA
>ENA-UOOH01001243-UOOH01001243.1-fermentation-metagenome-genome-assembly--contig:-NODE-1243-length-25444-cov-60.245264_pt1 | contig 25444 bp, 22 predicted proteins | sample MGYA00245778_ERZ724025 | MGnify/ENA primary metagenome ERZ724025 (study PRJEB28704, sample SAMN03018313) | fermentation metagenome | biome: anthropogenic terrestrial biome; feature: soil... | reverse complement strand
AAAGCTCCAAAAGCTCCCAAAGCTCCTAAAGCTCCTAAAGCTCCTGACGCTTAAAGATCAGCACCGTCAAGGCCAGTAGCACCACCACGGCGGCGAGTGTGATCATCAGCGCGGGAACAGCCTCGCCAAATGTCGCTGTACCGGCCAGCAGTTTATCTTGAAAGTTCGGTAAAGCACCCGGGGTGTATTGCGCCAGCGATTTGTGCAACGCCGGCAGAATGCTGAGCAACAGGAAAGCGCCGACTGAGAATGCTCCGGAAAGAGCCAGCGAACGGCTGATGGTACTGGCCAGCAAAGTGACGGTAATAATCAAAAGATAATATGCGACCGCTAAGACAATTGCCTGTGCCGATATCGCAAACATAGCGTCTTTAAAGAGAAAAAGGGTATAGTACAGGCAGACACCATAGGCCAGCAAAAGCGCGCCCAGCACCAGTGCAGATGTAGCGATAAACTTTGATATGATGAACGACCATTTGGGCACTGGCTTGGTGAGCATCAGAATCGCGGTGCCGCGCACTTTTTCATCAGCCACCAGGCCGATGGAAGTAAAGATTACCGCCAAAATGCCAATCTGGTTCAGATTCTTGAACAACTGCAGATAAGAATCGGCTGCTTTGGGCTCTGGCAAGGTGACTTCAAAATTGGGCACCAAAGACTTTACCAACTCCGGGGTCAACTTGGCGAGCAAAGGGCTTGAGATCGCGAAGAACAGAAAGATGCACGGAACAACATAAATCTTGTGCGTGCGTAATATCTCACGGAATTCTTTTTTTAGAAAGACTATTGCTCCTGTCATGATTGGCTCACCAACCCTACAAAAATGTCCTCCAGAGAAGGTTCGATTAGTTCAAAACGCCGGAGCGCCAGCCCCTGTTCGGCAATGAAGCGCGGCAGAGATATTTGGGCCGCTTTGAGGTCGGTTGGTTTGATGCGCCAGCCTTCCTTGTATCGTTCAATCCCGGATGCTGCTGAGGCGGCAGCGGACAGCGCTTCTAAATCGGGGGCCGCGCCCGCGCCATTCTCCAGTTCCAGATAGATAAAATGGGAAGAATAGGACTGGCGCAAATCCTGAATGCGCTGTTGGGTCACTAGTGCTCCCTTATTGATAATGGCGACAGTATCGCAGACGCGTTCCACGTCATTCAGGATGTGCGTGGAGAAAAAGACTGTTGTCGTACCAGCTAATTTGCTGATCGTCTCCAGCACTTCTTTTCTGCCCAGGGGATCCAGTGCGGAAGTCGGCTCGTCCATAAAAACGAGCTCCGGCTCATTGATCAAAGCTTGAGCCAGACCTAAGCGCTGCTTCATGCCACGCGAGAATCCGCCGATGCGCTTCTTGACGCCTTTCAGTCCTGTTAGCTCCAGCGTTTCAGCCACTCTGGACTTCAGCTTTTTTCCAGCGATGCCAAAAATGCTGCCTGCCAGCGATAAAAATTCATCCGGACGCATCCAGTCATAAAAGCCGGGGACATCGGGTAGGAACCCGATTTTGCCCAGGTAATTGCGGCTATCGTCTCGAATGGACTCTCCCAAAACAAGGGCATCACCAGCTGTCGGACTGGCCAGCCCTGTAAGCATGCGCAAGGTCGTAGTCTTGCCAGCTCCGTTAGGACCCAAAAAACCGAAAACTGACCCTCGGGGCACATGCAGATTCAGGTTATTGACAGCCAATTGGTTGCCAAAACTCTTTTGTAGATTATGAGTTTCAATGGCTGGCATTGTAGTCGTCGTCATCGTCATCACTGCGATCCTTTCTTCCAAAGACAAAATAAACGAGTGGTCCCAAGATACCGAAAAGCACACAGACAATAATCCAGGGCCACTTTTTGCCACCCCGGATTTCATTGGGTTCTCTCCTGATGACGTTGACAATTCCCGTAACTGCCAGGATGAACTGCAAGAGGAAAAGCGGCACTAGTAGCGGCCAGTATTCGCGCAATTGTACCAGATCCATTTTCTTACCTCCTAATCTTTAATCAGCTTAAAAATATCGATCATTTCCTGCCGCGTCATTATTTTAGGCACCGGATAGAGCGGGTGGGCTTCGCTTAATGCGCGTTCTGCCATGACTGGGATATCCTGCTCCTTAATGCCTTTGATTTTTTCCGGAATGTCCATTCTGCGATTCATGTCCCTGACAGCAGCGATAAAGCACTCGGCCTTCTGCGCCAGGGAATCTCCGGGCGCGCTGATACCGGCCAGATCCGCCAATTCGGCAAGCGGCTTGTGAACGGATGCGCCGAAGTAATCCAGAATATAAGGGAGGAGGACGGCGTTGGCCAAGCCGTGCGGTACGCCATAAAAGCCGCCCAGCGTGTGGGCGATGGCGTGGGCATAACCGACGTAAGCCCTGGTAAAAGCGGCTCCGGCCAGAAAAGCGGCCTTCTGCATTTTAGTGCGAGCATCCAAATTGGCCCCATCGGTATAAGCGATATGGAGATTCTCGAAGACCAGCTTGACGGCTTCTTGGCTGTAGTGCCTAGTTTTGGCGGTATTACTCCTGCCGATATAGGCCTCGACGGCATGGGTCAGTGCATCCATACCAGTGGTGGACGTAATGTGGGGCGGGAGTTTCACAGTCAATAGCGGGTCCAGCACCGCATAATGCGGAATCAGAGAAATATCATTGAGAGCATATTTTTCATGGGTTTGGCTATTAGTGACAACTGCGGCTAGAGTTGTTTCGCTGCCTGTGCCAGCTGTGGTCGGGATGGCCGTAAGTGGCGGGATTTTCCCAAGTACTTTTAGCAGACCCTTCATTTGCGGGATGCTTTTCTTCGGCCGGGCAATTCTGGCGGCGACGCCTTTAGCGCAGTCCATCGGAGAACCGCCGCCAAAGGCAATAATCCCATCGCACTGGTTGGCCCGATACATAGTCAGAGCTTCTTCAATATTGTCGATCGTGGGGTTGGGGACAGTCTTATCATAGATGATATAGCGGACGCCCGCGGCGCTGAGGCCGCTAAGGAGACCATCCATCAGGCCTAAGGCTACCAAACCGTGATCAGTCACGATCAAGACGTGATTAATCCCTTTACTTTTGATGAAGGCTGGTAGCTTTCCCAGACTGTCGGCACCCTCAAGCAGTCTGGGCTGGCGCCAGGGCAGGAAATGGGATGCGATCCATAGTGTAATCTGAAAAGTGCGGTAATAGAGTTTGGACATGTGAAAATGTAGCTTGGACATGTAACTCCCTCCGCTCTCTCTCGCCAAAATGCGAGTCGCTGGCTGGTCACGTACAGGTCACCCGCAATCAGTTGGCGAGCGGTGCCTGTTCTTTATAAAAGCAACTGTTGCCGATAAACTCCCGTAAAATGGAGTTCAGGGGAACTTCGCTTTCATCCATCGGGACGAAGTACTGCAGCATTTTGAGGAGTCGCTTAGCCTCAACATGCGCAGGGTCATCAGGGCGCACTTGTTTCAGTAGCGGCTCAACATAGGATTTGAGAATGGCCAGCTCATAGACGAGCGCCGAATTGAACATCACATCTGCCTCTTCTTGAAATGGGAAAATGTGGCGTTCTTCACCGCGGCGCACCGATGGCCATATCGCAATCGTATTGGTGGCGGAATAGCCGCGCGTTCTATGATCGCGCACAATTCTGCGGATCATCCGGTTGTCGGTGGTCGGGATGCGGTTGTGCTCATCCATATTTAGCTGCGTTAAGGCACTCACATAAATCTTATATTTTTCGTGCTTGGGCACAGAGGGAGTCAGCCGCTCGTTCAGGCCATGGATGCCTTCAATCAAAATCGGCTGATCTTTGGTAATCTGCAGGATACGATCCGACTTTTCCCGAGCGCCTTTGATGAAACTATAGCGCGGCAACTGCACCGGTTTGCCAGCAATTAAGGCGCGCAGGTGCTCGTTGAACAGATCGAGATCGATCGCCTCAAGGCATTCGAAGTCAAATTCGCCGTTAGCATCTTTGGGGGTGCGATCCCGATTAACAAAGTAATCATCTACTGAAATGGAAACAGGTCGCAGGCCATTGACGCGTAGCTGCACCATCAGCCGTTGGGCAAATGTGGTTTTGCCCGAGGAAGAAGGTCCGGCAATAAGAATCAGGCGGAGGCGTTCTTTTTCGGAAGAGATGCTGTCGGCGATGGCGGCCATTTTCTTCTCATGCAGAGCTTCGGCAATGCGGACGATTTCATGGCCTTTACCGGACGCGATTTTTTCGTTTAGGGAAGCCAGATAATCAACTTCCAGAATCCGGCCCCAGCGTTCAAATTCGCCAAATACTTTCGCCAACTGCGGGGAAGGGACAAAGGTTTGGATCGCAGTTGGAGATTCGGTGCGCGGGAAGCGCAGAATGAACCCGGTATTATAATGGCGCAGTTCAAAGACTTTTAGATAACCAGTCGATGGAACCATATAGCCGTAGAAATAATCATGAAACCATCCGCAGCGGTAGACTTTGACGATGTTGCTCTTTTTGTATTTCAGCAATCTGGCTTTATCAGGCTGCTGGTCGGCCTCAAATAAGGCGATGGCGTCGTTGACAGACATCGGCACGCGGATAATTGGCTCATCGGCAGCGATAATGCGGCGCATGCGATTCTCAATGAGTTCAATACTGTCGGCATCGGCGTATTTGCCGTTCGGAAGGATGACCTCACCGAAAATGCCCTTTGATAATGAGTGCTCAATTAGGACATGGCAGCCGGGGTAGATTTCACGGGCGGCCCTGATTAGTACGAGGTTCAGGCTGCGCCAGTAGATTCGGACACCGAGCTCGCTGGTCAGGTCGATCGGGATAATTTCGGCGTCAGTGCTGACGGGATAGGTCAGCTCCCGCAAGGTATTGTTAACAAGAGCGCCCACAATGGGAACGGGTTGCCGGTGCTGCTCTGCAGTTAGCAAATCAAACACCTTTGTCCCGGCGGGGACTGCTTTTGTCGAACCGTTCGGAAAAGAGACTTCTATCTTTAGTGGAGAAGGTATTGCCAATGTACTCGTCCTTTCGTGCAGATAATTCAAAATGGATCTATTTAAAATGGATCTATGATCCGTGTCAGTGCGATATAGATCGTTGATCCGTATCAGTGCGATATAGATCATTCTTCAAAGATAATATATTCGTGAAAACCCGTTGATGTCCTGTTTTGCGCAGAATGATAGCGCGCGGGAGGAAAAAAGCCGCGGGTGCCGAAAGCAGAAGTTAGCGTTTTTGGGGTACGCGACTATACATCAAAGACTCGGGTGGGGGTTAATAATTATGAAGAGACTTGTTGTCTGGCTCAAGGCGCTGTTTTGCTTTGCATTATTACCATACATAATGATCAGGCTTTCCCAGCATTGGGATCCTTTTTTGCCGCAAATCCCGGATTGGTGGGCATTAGCGCCGGGAGTAATTGTCACCTTTTCTGGTGCCTATGTTGCTCTGCGCGGTTATCTGATCTTAGCGGCTCTTGGTAAAGAATGGCCCTTCGGACCGACGCGCTATCTGATCGACAAATATATTTACCGCTTTGTGCGCCACCCGATTTATTGGGGTTACGTAGTTTTTTTGACTGGTGTAGGACTTTGGAGAAATTCTACGGCGCTGGTACTGGAAACGCTGGCTGTGGGATTGATACTCCTGGCTTGGGTATTGCTGGTTGAGGATCCTGGCCTGAAGCGCAGGTTTGGCACGCGCTTTTTGGAATACCGCCGCAGTGCGCCATTGCTCTGTCCTTATTGGAAAGAACTCTATTATGATGTGGTGGATTATAACTGGATTCTTTTGCTGACGGCGACGCTTTGCCGCAAGCTTTTCCCGTTTCTGTGGAATGTCAAGGCGGAAGGGCTTGAGCATGTGCCGCAAGAAGGCGGTTTCGTCATTGTCTGTAATCATGTTAATTATGTAGATGGATTTTTGATGGGTATGTTTCTCAATCGACCGGTGCGTTATATGGCTACCGATGAGTTGTTCCGCAAACCAATTACCAGAGTGCTATTTACACTGTGGGGGGCATTCCCGAAACGTCGCTGGAGTAGAGACATTTCGGCTTTGCGCAAGATGCGTAAGTGGCTGTCCGAAGGCCAGCCGGTTTGCATTTTCCCGGAGGGCCAGCGCAATTGGGACGGGGGTCCGGTGCTTGTTGGCGATGAAGTTTATCGTTTCTTGTACTCCTGTCAGGTTCCGATTATGTGCGTTTCGCTGCTGGGGGCCCATGAGGCTTTTCCACGCTGGGCTAAACTGCCTTCCTTTACAGAATTAACGGTGAAGTTTTTCCCGATGATTCAGCCCGGGGAATATCAGAATGCATCTGATCTGCGTAAAGTAATTGAGGCACGCATCTTTGACTTTGTAAATCAGCCGCCGATCGAAAGACGGATCTTGAACTCTCACAGCGGGATCAATATTGTGACGTGGGGTTGTCTGAAATGCGGCGGAGTGCGTACGATGGAGGAAACGGAAACCGGCTTGAAATGCCGCAAATGCGGTGCTTCCTGGCTGGTTAACTCCAGGCTTGAGTTAATCGATGAACAGGATGGCAGGGTGTTGCTCGAGAGAGAGTATCACGGTTTGCTGAAGAAGAGGCTGGCAGCCGGAACGTTGCAGGGTGGGTATGCCACCAGTTCACCGGCATTTGCGTTCAGCATCGAATCAACTGATAATTTGATTAAGTTAGGCCCCGGGACTTTGACGATTGATGAAAATGTCATTGCTTTCGCTGGTGGGGAAGTTGAAATCAGCATGAATGTCAGGGATATCAAATTTGCCTACCTGAATCTGGCCAACCACCTCGTCGTCAATGACGGACAAGGTGCTTTCCAGTTCGCGCTGACCGATGATTCGCCGGTCAGATGGGAAGATTATGTTACCGCGATTCGTAGGTTGAGCGGTGAGGTGCACGAGACTGGGCAGGACACTGGCGATAACAATGAGGCCGCGGCTGCGAATGATCAGGTGGAATAAGAAGCCGGAATAAGAATAGGGATAGGGAGTGCGCGTGTGAAGAATGTCAGCGTTATTGCGTCCGACATTGGAGGAACGCTGGGTGGACGTCAGAGTGTGTTATCGGCACGCACGGCGAAGGCAGTGGGGCAGGTTCTTGGTGCCGGGGTTCCTTTTATTCTGGTGAGCGGCTTTAATCTCAAAGTTGTTACGCGTATCAGGGAGCAAATTCGCACACGGAATGAATCGGGCCTGTGGTCAATTGTGCAGAACGGTTCTTTGATTCTGAAGGGCAACAATATTGTGGAACGCAATTATCTTGATTTAGAAGTTGCCAAAGAGGTTGTGCGCTTCTTCTGCGACAAGGGACTGAATCCGATTGCTTTTGCCAGCCCGGAGATGGACTGCCGTCAGTTTACGCAACCGGTGGGTCGCGACACCTCTTTTGCAGAAGCGTACGGCTGCGAAATCGTGCCAGATATCGCGTCGCAATTACTGTCGGATCCGATTCAGATTTCGGTTTACGACGATAATGATTTGATTTTTGGAATGCGTGCAGAGGCCGAGTGTCTGTTTGGTGGCGGTCGATGTAATGTGATCGTCTCAGTAGGCGCGGAAAAATCGTGGCTGGAAATCACGAATGCCAGGTCTAACAAGCTGACTGCGCTGACAACTATTCTGCGGCAAATCGGAGCCCGGCCGGAAGATGTGATGTATTTCGGGGATAATCTGAACGATGTCGAACTCTTAAAAAGTGTCGGTTATCCCGTGGTCATGAATAACGGACTACCGGAAGTGAAAAAGTTGGCCCGGCGTATCGCTGCTGATTGTGATGCAGACGGGGTTGCCGAAGTGTTAGAGGAGTATTTGGCGCTGGTTAGTGGCGCGACGGTCGAAATGGTCGGCGGCGGCGGGGAAGCGACCGGTAGAGAAGCAACTGGCGGAGAAGAGACTGGCGGAGAAGTGGGGGAGACAGCTCAATGAGATTATCGGTTGTCCGGCATGGAGAGACGGACTGGAATAAAGAACACCGCATGATGGGGCAATTGGATATTGGCCTGAATGCGAACGGTATTGCGCAAGCGACGGCAGTCGCTGCCAGGCTGGCTGGGGAGCATTATGATGTGATTGTCAGCTCGGATTTGCAGCGGGCTGTTGATACGGCGCGGGCGATTGCGAATGAGCATCGGGACGCTGTTTTTGTGATGGATCCGCACTTTCGTGAGCGGAATATTGGTATTTTCCAGGGGCTGACCAGAACCCAGACAGCCGCTGAGTATCCGGAACTGATCAAGGCAGTTCAGGAAGATCCCTGGAACGCCAAAATACCGCAGGCGGAGACGCGTATGGAGATGGCGGCACGGGTGCGGGAAGGGTTGCAGGATTTGCGGCGGCAATATGGTGGAAAGAGCGTGCTCCTGGTAACCCACGGCGGCGTGTTTCAGCGCTTAACCGAATACCTTAACGAAATCGGGTGCGCTTGTGAGCTGGATCGCAAATTTGCCAACACCTGCGTTTTCGTGCTTGACTGTAGCGGAGACATACCGGTAATTGTGGAAGACTGCGATGCCAGCCACCTCGACGGGGCACAAACAGCCGACAGCGGACACTTCCAAATCTAAGCCTGACCTTTGGCACTTTGGGGACGGTTCTAAAAGTTCCATTTTACTATAAATGTATATTACTCAAAATGACCCAAATAGGGATAGACCTATTTGGGCCTTTTTGATCCATGGCACAGTTTGGGCGAGGCGTTTCGGGACAGGTTTAGTTGTCTCATTTTGATCCGTTTTGGGACAGACCTAATTTTGATGCGTATGTTTTTGAGTGGGAAAATGGGGGCGGCTCTATGTGAACCGCCCCGACTTTTTGGCGGATAATTAAGGTTTCAACGGTTTCAGTGCCACCAAAACCGCATTGTTTTTAAATCTAACCTGGACATCGATGTCGCAAAAACCAGCCTCCTGTAATAGCGCAAATTGGGTGGTGACCGAAAACGGGATGTCGATGTGACACAGCGTGTTGGTCAGCTGTCCGGAATCTAGCATTTCAAGGTATTCCGCCATTAGCGCCCGCTCAGTGGCTGGTGTTACAACATAGTCCCCTTCGATATATAGCCCGCCCGGTTTGAGTGCGGACCACACCTTTTTATAAAGCGCCAGTTTTCGATCGGGCAGCAGATGATGGACGGACATGACTGAAACGGCGTAATCATAGGCCTCTGAGGACAGCACCACGGTCTCGTATGAATCCTGAATTAACTCCAAAAAAATTGTACTGTTTTTGTGTTTCTCCGCCAGTAAGTCCAACATCTTGCGCGACATGTCAATACCTGTTACTCTAGCCTGCGGTGTTTTTTTGATGATCTCCTTCAGTTCCAAGCCGGTTCCGCAACCTAGATCCAATATGCGGATTCTCTCCTCGGTTGGCAGGATCGGTTCAGCCACCGCCTCATAAAAGAGATTGTATTCCGCAACAGTATTCTTCATATGGCGATCGTATCCGTCTGCCCGGGCATCGAAGAATGCCGCCATTTCTTCAGGGTGATGATTCTGATTTTCACTCATGGGTGCTCCTCCCTCAACCGTTATGTATTCTTTATACGCTACTAATGGCTCACGAATCAAGATACAGGACAAATCCCGAATGAAAATTCTTAATCCAAATAGGTCCGTCCCCAACGGATCGGACCGCACCCGCGAAGCCAAATAATGGAAAAAGGCACTTTTAGAACCGTCCCCAAAGTTCCCGAAAGGATAATTATGTCTAAAATGGGGTATCCTCTCTAGCAAGGCAGAAAAACCTTGCGATGCCTATTTAGGGACTTGGCAATGGAGGTGGGCGTCTGTGGAAACAATCCGGGTTCGGTTAGCGATTACCGGAGTTGTCCAGGGAGTCGGTTTTCGTCCGTTCGTGTACCGTACCGCCAAAGAGTTTCAACTCAATGGCTGGGTAGCCAATGATCGATCTGGGGTGCAAGCGGAACTTGAAGGCGCACCTACGCAAGTATGGTCGGCTGTGGAACGTATCCGCAGCGCTCCGCCGCCTTCTGCTACCATTGGCGAGTTGGTCGCGGAACAAACGGCACCCAAAGGCTATGATAAATTCGAAATTGTTGACTCCGCGGTCGACAGCGCGGAGGATGTGGTTGGTGCCGCCGCTGCTATGTCGGAAATCGCAGCCCTCGAGCACCGCATTAAGGAGGCCACATTGGCTGTTGCGGTTGCGCCCGATATCGCAATTTGTCGCGACTGCCGCCGCGAAATGACAACCTCGAAGAACCGGCGTTTCAGGCATCCTTTTATAACTTGTACTAGTTGCGGCCCAAGGTACACGATAGTGAAGGCAGTTCCTTATGATCGTTCGCGTACCACTATGGATAAATTCCCGCCATGTCCGCAGTGCGCCGACGAGTATCGCGATCCGGAGAGCAGGCGGCATCATGCGCAGCCAATTGCCTGTCCGGATTGTGGACCACAAGTCAAACTGCTCGACGCCAATGGCGTGATCATTAGCGGCGGCTGGGGCTGGGGTGGGAGTACAGACGGTGATCGGGGTGGCCCATCTGATAACGCCGCAATCCGCCGCGCGCGCCAACTGCTCAAGAGTGGCAAAATCATCGCCGTTCAAGGGATCGGCGGTTTTCACTTAGCTTGCCTGGCCACCAATTCAGCATCTGTCAGGCGTCTGCGCCGCTGCAAAGGGCGCGCAGAAAGCCGCCCGCTGGCGGTGATGGTCCATGATCTGGCACAGGCGAATAAAATCGCGTCCGTCAGCGCCACAGCGGCAAAGATAATCGGCGGCCCGGAAGCCCCCATCGTCCTTTTGCGCAGCAGATACGAATCCGAGCTAGCTCCAGAAGTCAATGTCGGTAGCCGCTATACCGGTATCATGCTGGCGTATACTCCGTTGCACTTCTTGCTAACTAAAGACATGCCTCCGCTCGTCATGACCAGCGGGAATCGCACCGGTGAGCCAATGGTCACAAGTATCAAAGAAGCCCTCAACAAGCTGACGGGCATTGCGGATGCTTTTCTGATCCATAACCGGCCAATCGAGCGCCGTTGCGATGATTCGGTGGTGCAAATAGAAGGATCAGCCACAGCTAAGGTCATTCGCCGCAGCCGGGGCATGGTACCCGGGGAAATCGAACTCCCGGTCTATAGTCGTCCGCTACTGGCGTGCGGCGCCGAACAAAAAAGCGTCATTTGCCTGGCGGCTGGTAACAAGGCAATTCTATCAGCCCATTTGGGTGATTTAAAGAGTAGCGCCGGATTGCAGCAGTATCAGTATGAAATCGGCCAACTGGCTTCGCTGACCGGAATCAAGCCACGCCTGGCGGTCTGCGATCTGCATCCCGATTATCTTTCTTCTGTTTTTGCAAGGCAACTGGACCTGCCTTGCATCGCGGTGCAGCACCATCATGCTCATATCGCCGCCGTGCTGGCGGAGCATAAAAAACGCACGCAGGTGATCGGGGTGGCGTTCGACGGCGCGGGGTATGGCGCGGATAGTCAAATATGGGGCGGCGAGTTTTTAATTGCGGATGCCCGAGAATATAAGCGTGCCGCTCATTTGGCCTACATTCCGCAACCGGGTGGCGATTTGGCGTCACTTAATCCTTGGCGGATGGCTGGTGCATATCTGGAAACCTGTTGTGCTGATCTGCACCATTTATGGCCTGCCAAGATCAAGCGGCGGCTGAATAAGGAACAATGGTCGCTCATTTGGGCGGCGACTTGCCTCGGCTTAGGTGCACCAAAGACCTCCAGTATCGGACGTCTGTTTGACGCGGTTTCTGCGCTACTTGGCTTTTGTGATCAAGTGGGGTACGAGGGTGAGGCAGCCGTCAAGCTGGAGACCTTGGCGCGTTTGGATTTTAGGTCTTACGCGTTCGACATCAAGCGCGAGCATGGCGCCAATGACGCAAGTAGCGCCAATGACGCAAATGGACCATGGATCATTGATCCGCAACCGGTGATCAGAGCTATTTTGACAGATCTGCGGATGGGTGTGAGTCCGTCGCTGATCGCGGGCCGTTTTCACCTGGGTTTGGCTGAGATGATCGGGAAAGTCTGCGGGCTGATTCGGACAGAGACCGGTCTCAATGAGGTCGCTCTGGCAGGAGGCGTGTTTGACAACGCGGTGCTTAGAGAAGTCGCCATGCGAGTGCTGGCCCGGATGGGATTCACTATCCTGCTGAATAAAAAAATACCCGGAAATGACGGTGGCATTGCGCTTGGCCAGGCGCTGGTAGCCGCCATGCAGCCGTCGCAGAAGTATGGTGAGCTATTCCGACCCGTCGCTGCGGCGTCGCAGTTAAGCACTTTAGGCCGACCGGAAGGGGGAGAAGACGATGTGTCTGGCGATACCGGGGCGGGTCATTGAAATTCAAACCTGTGCGTCACCTGCTCCACAAATGGTCGTTATGGATTTTTTGGGCGTAATCCGCGATGTCAGCACCAATTTTATTGATGCAGTTGCGGTGGGCGATTATCTTTTGGTCCATGCCGGGTGTGCCATCGCCAAGCTGGCGGCAGAACCGGCAGGGGCAGGCGGCGCGGAAGCATCGGCACTTTGGGAGGCGTTGATCAATCATGCCGCATCTTCATAAACTGATTGACAGGCTTACCGACCTGGTGGGGCAGCATGCGAATTTGCGTTTTCGGTTCTTGGAAGTCTGCGGAACGCATACAACTTCCGTAGTTCGGCACGGTCTGGATACCGTTTTTCCGGACAGGCTGGAACTCATCTCCGGACCGGGATGCCCGGTCTGTGTCATGCCAGTCGGTTACATTGATCAGGCGCTGAGACTGGCGGGTATTCCGGGAGTGATCATGACTACTTTTGGGGATTTGATGCACGTCCCCGGGGGTGGGCATCGGACCTTGGCAGACCCTTCTGCTGCCGGGCGCGGCGAGCGGGTCAGAGTCGTCTACTCGCCGCTGGATGCCCTCAAAATCGCTGAGGAAAACCCGCGCAGCGAAATAGTGTTTCTGGCAGTGGGGTTTGAGACAACTGCACCGGCGGTGGCCTTGGCGCTTGAGAAAGCAGAAGCAGCCCACATTGACAATTTTAGCATTCTTCCAGGGCACAGGCTAATCCCGCCCGTCTTAAGGAAAATGGCCCAATCAGGAAATCTGGAGGTCGATGGCTTCCTAGCACCTGGTCATGTGAGTACTATTATCGGCATGGAGCCTTATGCTTTCTTGCCGCAGGAATATGCCATGCCGGTTGTAATCGGCGGATTTGCGCCGGAGGAGATCATTGGCGCATTGCTGCTGTTGGTCACGTTGGTTGCCAATGATCATTATCAGGTGATCAATGCCTATCCGAAGGCAGTCAGTCCGCTCGGAAACATGAAGGCGCAAGGTTTGGTGGCAAAATACTTTGAGCCGGGCGCTGCCTTTTGGCGCGGGTTGGGGGAAATCGAAAAGTCGGGTTTGAAGTTGAAGGAACAGTATCTCAACCGCAACGCAGCGGTGCGCTTTAAAATTCCCTTCAGGGATGTGCCGGATCCAGCCGGTTGCAGTTGCGGCAGTGTGTTGGCAGGCAGGCTCAAACCGACAGACTGTCCACTGTTCGGGTTGGCGTGTCGGCCGGAGCATCCTGTTGGACCATGCATGGTTTCCAGTGAAGGTTCTTGTGCCGCCTATTACAGGTATGGAAAGGGAGGGAGTCGTGTTGTCCCTGATTTCGTTATCCCATGGTAGCGGAGGAGAATTGACCCATCAACTTATTGATCGTGTGTTCATGTCGAAACTGGGCAATCCGATCCTGGCGGAAATGGATGATGCTGCCAGATTGCGCGATTCTTACTGCGACTGGTGTTTTACAACGGATTCTTTCGTCGTCAAGCCGCTATTCTTTCCGGGCGGTGACATCGGGCGCCTGGCGGTTTGCGGAACAGTCAATGATTTATGTGTGGCGGGGGCTGTGCCAGCCTTTCTGTCCGCCGGGTTTATCATCGAAGAAGGCTTTGAAACAAGGCGTCTGCACGATGTTGTGGATTCAATGAAAGAAGCGGCGCTGGAATCGGGAGTGCAAGTAGTGGCGGGCGACACCAAGGTAGTTGAGAAAGGCGGTGCCGACGGGCTGTATATCAACACGGCGGGCATCGGGAAAATCCCTCCCGGACGCAAAATCAGTGCCAGTATGGCGAGACCGGGGGATGCCATTATCGTTTCGGGAACCGTTGGGCAGCATGGCGCGGCGGTATTGCTCGCCCGCGGGGAAATGTCCTTTCGCGGCAGAATCGAAAGCGATGTCAATCCGTTACGAGCACTCACTAATGCTTTACTGAACGCCTGTCCTGAAATCCATGTGATGCGCGATCCTACCCGGGGCGGCTTAGCGACGGTTTTGAATGAAATCGCCAGACAATCGGCGGTATCGATGTTGATCAATGAGCAAAGCATCCCTGTTAGCAGTGAAGTTGATAGTATTTGCCAGCTACTTGGGCTGGATCCGCTTTATCTGGCCTGTGAGGGGCGGGTGGTCATATTCCTGCCTGCGCCATTGGCATCGAAAGCGTTGGAAACCTTACGCCGGCTGCCGGCTGGACGCAAGGCCGCGATCATTGGTGAGGTCAGCGGCAGGGCACAACGGTGGGACGGAGGCGCAGGGTGGCAAGGCGCAGGGCGACAGGTCGGGCAGGTCGTGCTGAAAACGACCGCCGGTGGGTATCGTCCACTGCCAATGCTGGCGGGAGAGCCGATTCCGAGGATTTGTTAGTAGCGAAGCCGGATGGAGCAGTTCGATTTCGGGAGCGGCGCGGGCGACGGGCGCGACGCGGCGCATGTCAGGTACATTTAAAGCATCAACATTGGGGATGTTAAAAGGCAAAGGCACCGAGAGGATGCCCATGGAACACCGACAATGTCAAAAAGGAGTGCCCGTGATGGTCATACATTTACCCAACCTGGGGCTTCCGGAAAGCATGCTGGAACAGGCGGACAACGCCGAGTATCAGGCCAAGTGCCAGTCATGTGGCGATATGTTCCAATTGGATAGTCTTGATCCGGAAGATATCGCGGTCTGCCCAATGTGCCAACAGTCAGTCCGATTAGGCGATGCAGTGATTTTGGGATGTTCGAACGAGGATTATTGATAGAGCGAGAGGTTGTTACAAATAAGTCCGTCCCAAAATGGAACCAGTCCCCAAATAGAGCAACAAAAAAAGCGGGGTGGAAATCCCGCTTTTTTCAATAGAAATCTTGCTATTTTCGTTTTTCGCTGGTTTAATTGAGGACTGTGATGGCCTGGTCAAGGCGCTTGAGGACGCGTTCTTTGCCGAGAGCGTCCATTGTTTCAAAGATGCCCGGCGTCGCTGTGCGCCCTGTAATCGCGACCCTGAGGGGCATAAATACCTGGCCGGCCTTGATACCCATTGTCTCCGCCAGGCTGCGTAAAGCCTGCTCCATTGCGTCATGGCTGAACTCACTCAGTTCCGCCAATGCAGCGCGACTGCGCTGCAATATTACGTGGGTCTCTTCCGGAGTAGATTTTTTCTGCACCAGAAGTTCTTTTTTCGGCACCGCGATATCCTCATTGAGGAAGAAGTCGACCAGCTCGCTGATTTCGGTCAGCCATTTCAACCTTTCCTGCACGAGCGGGATGATCTTCACCAAGTACTCAAAACGCTCGGGAGGGCAAGGATCCGGCAGCAGTCCGCTTTCCTGCAGGAATGGCAGGCACCGCTTGGAGAGCTCACGCGGGTCCATTTTCCTGATATAAACGCCATTGAACCAATCCAGCTTGTCAGTGGAAAAAGCCACCGGCGATTTGTTGATGCGATCGACTGTAAAGACTTTCAGCGCTTCTTCCGCCGTGAACAGTTCCTGCTCGTCCGAGGGATGCCAGCCAAGTAGCAGCAGGAAGTTGAACAGCGCTTCTGGTAAATATCCTTTGTCGCGATACTCTTTGAGACCGGTGGCACCATGTCTCTTGCTCAGCTTACCGCCGCCAGAAGGTGCTAAGAAAATGGGCAGATGCACGAATTTCGGCAGCTCCCATCCAAGCGCCTGATAAAGCAGGACGTGACGCGGGAAGCTGGCGATCCATTCTTCGCCCCGAACAGCGTGCGTAATCTTCATTAGATGATCATCAACGACGACCGCCAAGTGATAAGTCGGGAAGCCGTCGGATTTGAGGAGAATATGATCATCGAGCGTGCGGTTCTCAAAGGAGAGCTTGCCGCGCAGTTCGTCATAGACTTCGGTTGTCCCCTTAAGAGGCATCTTGAAGCGCACCACCGCTTTTTCGCCAGCATCAAACCGGCTTTGGACCTCTTCCGGGGAGAGGGTGCGGCAGTGACGGTCATATCCAGGCGGTTGTTTGGCAGCTTCCTGGGCGGTCCGTACGGCATTCAGCCTTTCCGAACTGCAGAAGCAGTAATAGGCGTGGCCATCCGCGATCAGCTGCCGGGCATATTTATGATACAAATCCAGACGCTCCGATTGGAAATAGGAACCGTATGGTCCATGCGCCGTGGGGTCGCTGCCATAGCCGGCTTTTTCGTCCGTACCGCGAGCACCGGGTCCTTCATCCCAGTCCAGACCGAGCCATTTCAGGCTGTCCATAATGTCCTGGAGTGACTCTGCGACAAAGCGGGTACGGTCAGTATCCTCGATACGCAGAATAAACTGGCCGCCAGTCGACCTGGCGAGTAGCCAGTCATAGATGGCAGTTCTAGCGCCGCCAATGTGCAGAAAACCGGTTGGGCTGGGCGCAAATCGCACCCGGAAGGGAAGATCGCTCAATGGAAAAACCTCCTGCATAACTATTTAGCTATTTAACGGTAACCTCTCGATGTTCTGATGACATTCTTCTTATGACGATTCCAATTACTATTCTTAACTCTTTTGCTGAATCCTTTTCATAGTATTAAAGTTTTACCGAAACCACATGGCGATCTAGAGCTGTGATGGCCTCCTTGATCTTCTGCGGCATGTCAGTATCATTGGCGTTCTCGGTGTGGGCCGGGACGCTTGCGCGGTCAAGGGCTTGAATGGCGTCGCTGATCTGCCGCAGCAGGTCGATCGCACGGCGGCAGGCGGTGACAAAATCGCCTGGCGACATGGGAAAGTCCCGCAGGATTCGGTTGAGGGAACGTCCCTGCACCCAAGCGCGGATGAGTGGCGTGATTGCCGGATAAATCTCCGGCTTGATCTCGGCGAAACCATCCAGACGCTGGTTAACCCTAGCCAAGGCTATGTCGGCCGCGGCCAGCCAGCGCGGAGGCACAAATGGAAAGGCCGTCTCCGCCGGTCGTGGTTCATAAACCAGCGCTGCGGCAAAACCCGCCAGCGTCTCGGTATCCATGTCCGCCAAAACGCCATCGAAAATCAATTCGGTAATGAGGATTTCCTGAACATGCAAGTGCCGGCAAACCTCACCGCGCGGCAGTAATCCGTCATCGTTCAGGTAATCCAGACGACGCAGAATTTCCCTTTTTTGATCAAAATCCCGAAATACAGAGGTGTTTTCCGAGTTCTGAAAGCCAGCCAGCGAATGGGACAACAGTGCCGTGATTCTATCATTCGGCCAGCGAGCGGCCAGGTTGGCCACAAAATTGAAGGACAACTGTATTTTGCTGCTAATCGGTTCAAGTTTTTGCTCATCCCATATGGGAGGCTGCTCCTGCTGACTGAAAGCACCAAAATCAGCGGCGATCAGGACGGTGCCCTGGCGGTCAAAACCGCGCCGACCGGCACGCCCCGCCATCTGAAAGTATTCGCCTTGCGTGAGATAACGCACTTCGCGGCCGTCATACTTTTTCAGTGAGTCGAAACAGACCGTGCGCACAGGCATATTGACGCCGACCGCAAAGGTCTCGGTGGCGTAAAGCACGCGCAGGAGCTTGCGTTCCAGTAAGGTTTCGACAATCTGTTTGGTGGCCGGCAGCATACCCGCGTGGTGAAAAGCAATGCCGCGCCGCCACATTTCGCTCACCTGCGCGAAGCGGGGAATGCTGTCGGGGCGCAAAGCCATGGCAGTCAGCTCTTGTTTGATGGCCACTCTGACCGCTTCTTTTTCGCGGGGCCGGAGGTAATCAGCCTTGGCGGCCAGTTGGTGGGCCTTTTCTTCGCATCCCCTGCGGCTCATCACAAAATAGAGGCAGGGGAATAAGCGATTGGCGGCGACGTAGCGCACCATATCCAAGTGATTGGAATCATCCTGGAAGCCCAGATCACGGTCACTACGCAGGCCATCCAAATCTCGCTGAGACAGGAAACCAGCCTTGATATCCAACCCTTTATGGGCGAGCACCGAGGAAGTCCGGGCATACATAAGTTTCTCGGGCTTGATCGTCCCGCACATGCGGTTATAATAAAGATGTTCCAACGGTACGGCGCGTTCGGTATGACTGACAACGGCCACGGGAGCTTTGTGCACGCTTTCGATCCAGTCTGCAATTTCGGAGGCATTCGGCACAGTCGCCGATAAGCCCAGGAGTTTCATGGCAGGGGGCATCAGCATGATGGCTTCTTCCCAAACTGTACCGCGCTGTGCATGATCAAGATAATGGATCTCGTCAAAGACGACCCAGGCAATCTTCTTGAGAGTGGGCGCGCCAGACACCAGCATATTGCGGAATACTTCCGTGGTCATCAGCAAAACGGGGGCATCTGGATTTTCGGATAAGTCGCCAGTCAGAATGCCCACTTGATTGCGGCCGACCATTTGCGCGTAATTGCGGAACTTTTGATTGACCAGTGCTTTGACAGGCGCGGTGTAGGCGATGCGTTTTCCTGACTTGATACACGCATCCACCAAAAAGTCGGCAATGACTGTTTTGCCGGTTCCGGTCGGTGCACTGACCAGTGTGGAGGTATTGCGTTGCAGGTGCCAAATGGCCTCGGATTGGAACTCATCAAGCAACAGGTTTTTGAAAAAGCGGGGGGGTGCCGCGAGTATGGCATCTTTCATATGGCATTCCTCCCGGATCATATTAATTGCCGATACAAGTGCTGCTAGGGTGGTGCGGCCAAGACACTCTCAAGGTGCTATCATACTGTTATTATAATAGTATCAGAAATCATTGATTACTGCTACAGGTTAAGGCCATTTGACAGGGTTTGGTGGCACAGTATTACAAATGCCACGATCGCCCCGATCAAAGTGCGATTGCTGAACGACACAAAGTGCGACACTGACTTGACAAAAACCGCATTAGGAGATAAAATTATATATTGCCCCAGAATTCCGGAACCATGACGCAAGAGGTGAACCCGATGCCTGCTGATAGCGAGCGTAACAATGGCGAAAAGAATATTGTCGTCAATCGCCAAGCCCGCCATGAATATTTTATCATTGAAACTTACGAGGCTGGGATTGCGCTGGCAGGGACGGAAGTTAAGTCATTGCGTCAGGGAAAAGGCAGTTTAAATGATGCTTTTGCCAGGGTTGAGCATAACGAGATGCTGTTGTATAATATGCATATATCTCCTTATGATTTTGGCAACCGCTTTAATCTAGACCCGTTGCGGCCGCGCAAATTACTTCTGCATAAGGAGGAAATCCGGCGCTTATACGGGAAGACCCGGGAGAAAGGACTGACCTTGGTCCCGCTGCGCTTCTACCTCAAACGGGGAAAGGTCAAAGTCGAGTTGGCACTGGCCAAGGGAAAGAGACTGTATGACAAGCGCGAGGATCTGGCGGCCCGGGATGCCAAGCGTGAAGTGGAACGTGCATTTCGAGGGAAAGAATAGCGGCGCGGTACGTTAGGCGCGGTACGTAAGGCGCGGCACTTAATTGATAATTAAATATGGGGGCGTACTGGTTTCGACGGGGAGAATGAGGTGCGCCGAAGCGAGCCGAGGTTGTCGCAGGCCTCGTTAAATAGGCGGCAGCGTCAATTAGACGCCAATAATAACTACGCTTACGCTGCTTAAATAGCAGCCGTCCAATCCGGCCTTAACCTGGGAGACCGGTGCGGGCGTCACTTAAACCAGGACGCTCTGCTGTCAATTCTCGGAGACAGTAGCTAAGATTATCGAGATAGCTGACGGAGACTTTGCCGTGGGAGGCTTCAGAGGCGAAATTTAAAACACCGGCTGCGCTCGGAGAAACGGTTCACAACATCTTTTCGGACAGGGGTTCGACTCCCCTCGCCTCCACCATATGGCCACTCTGTTATTGATCAATTGTTTGTATCGTTAACAGAGTGGTGTTTTTTATGTCGTTCACATTGACAACTTTGGATTTAAAACATATGCTATAGTATATCAGGTATTTTGGATTTGAGGTGAGGACATAGTAACCACATATGATGACCAAGTAAAGGTATTCAAAGCCTTCTGCGATGAAAAGCGGCTACGTATCCTTGAGTTACTTCGGGGCGGTGAAAAATGTGCCTGTGTGCTGAAAGAACAGCTTGATATGCCGCAGTCTTCGCTGTCCTATCACATGAAAATTCTCTGTGAGTCTGGGATCGTGGACAGCAGGCCAGAGGGCAAATGGACGTACTATAAAATAAGCGAAAAGGGTAGCGGAGAAGCTATGGCGCTTTTAAGGGCGCTCATCACGCCAAGTGGAATGACTGAAGAAAGTATTTGCTATCAGTAAAAAGCCATTTGCTTATATAAATGGCTTTTTACAGGTACTATATATCAAGATATTTAGATATGATTATCCAATTGTGAAAGAGAGGGTTTACCACAATGCAAGTATTAAGATCTGTTTGGGATTTTTTTCAGAACCAAATACTCGGCATGAGTTGGCTCAATGATGTGATAGGCAGCGGGTTATCGGCTTTGGGGCTGGATACCGGTAATCGATGGGTGGCCAGCGCACAGTTTTTTATCTATGATACGATCAAGATTACGCTTTTGCTTTGCGTCTTGATTTACATTATTTCTTATATTCAGAGCTACTTTCCACCGGAAAGGACCAAAAAAATACTGGGACGCTTTCATGGAATTGGCGCGAATACCGTTGCTGCTTTGTTGGGAACAGTGACGCCGTTTTGTTCCTGTTCGTCCATTCCGCTGTTTATGGGCTTTACTAGTGCGGGGCTACCGTTAGGGGTAACCTTTTCGTTTCTTATTTCTTCTCCTATGGTTGATTTAGGGTCGTTGGTTCTTTTGATGAGCATTTTTGGAATAGAGGTAGCCATTCTTTATGTGGTGCTTGGTCTGGTTATGGCCATTGCCGGCGGTACCATGATTGAAAAAATGCATATGGAAAAATACGTCGAGGGGTTTATTTCCAGAGGAGGAAATGTAGACATTGAAGCTCCTGACTTGACAAGACATGACCGATTGGTTTTCGCCAAAGAACAGGTAATTGACACATTCAAAAAAGTATTTCCATATATATTGGTGGGTGTCGGAATAGGGGCTGTTATCCATAACTGGATTCCGCAAGAATGGATTGTAAAAGTTTTAGGAACCGGTAATCCATTGGCTGTTCCTTTGGCAACGATAATAGGGATTCCCATTTATGCCGATATTTTCGGTACTATTCCAATTGCAGAAGCCCTACTTGCCAAAGGAGCACAACTTGGCGTCGTTTTAGCCTTCATGATGGGGGTTACCACCTTGTCACTGCCATCGCTAATCATGCTAAGTAAAGCCATAAAACCTAAATTGATGGCGCTCTTCATTGGGGTTTGCGCCGCAGGAATAATAATAGTAGGATACTTTTTCAATGCTATTGCATCATTAATTATTTAGGAGAAATGTTGCGGAGTTGTGGTCATTGCATTGAAATGAATAAGAGTTATTTTCGCAGCTTTGGGGGTAATTTTGATGGAAGATAAGGAAGAACTAAGAGATCAGATACGAGAGAACTATTCTCAAGTCGCGCTGAAAGGTTCAAGTGGTTGCTGCTGCAGTCCGGGATGCTGCGGCGTCGACCCTGCCTTTGATGTCAATACGGCCGCTAAAAACCTAGGGTACTCGGAAGAGGATCTACAGAATATGCCTGACCAGGCGAATATGGGGCTAGGCTGCGGCAATCCGCTCGCGATTGCGTCACTTCAAGAAGGAGACATAGTTCTTGATTTAGGAAGCGGCGGAGGCTTTGATTGCTTTCTTGCGCGAAGGCAAGTAGGCGATTCAGGTTATGTTATTGGCGTGGATATGACACCTGAAATGATTAAGCTGGCCAGAAAAAACGCCTGGGAAAGCGGCTATCAAAATGTCGAATTCCGTTTGGGGGAAATTGAGCACTTGCCGGTGGCAAATGACGCGGTTGATGTCATCATATCAAATTGCGTTATTAATTTGGCGTTAGAAAAGCAGCAGGTTTTTAATGAAGCTTATCGGGTGCTCAAACCCGGCGGGCGAATTTCGATATCTGATGTAGTCGCCACAGCAAAAATACCAGAGTGTATAAAAGACGATCTTACAAGTCTCGCTGGCTGTATTGCCGGAGCTGAATATGTGGGAAGCATCGAAAATATGCTTAAAAATTCCGGCTTCATAAATATCCACCTGGTTCCCAAGGATAACAGTAAAGATATCATCAAAAACTGGGTGCCTGGAAAAAACGCAGAAGATTTTGTAGCGTCCTATATAATTGAAGCTCAGAAAAGTGAATCTTGATTGGGGCATCAAACTTCTTTGAACTATCAGTTGCTACCGCAATTGCATTATTTGGCATGAATTCTCCTGCCGCTCTGGCTACCACCGAAAGCATGTCAGTCAGTTTTCAGAACTGTACGTTAGGGGATAGTGGAATGAAAATCACTGTTTTGCACGGTCAGAAGCATCACGGTAGCACATGGAACACAACCCGCTTGTTGCTGGACGCACTTATTTCACAGGAAGATGAACATCATGAGTTTTGCGCAAATGATATCCCTGATTGCATTGGCTGTTTTACATGTATCATGAAAGACGAGGAAAGCTGTCCACACCGCAGTATGACAAAGCCGATCATTCAAGCCATTGAGCAAGCAGATGTCCTCATTGTTGAAACCCCGAATTACTGTATGGGTATGACCGGACAATTAAAAACCTTTTTTGATCATATGGCTTATCGCTGGATGAGTCATCGGCCGTTAGGTGAAATGAAAAACAAAATAGCAATCGCAATATCGACAACAGCCGGTGCGGGTGCACGGGTAGCCACAAAGCAAATAGCAAGGCAATTGTTTTGGTGGGGCATTCCTAAAGTGTACCGGCTTAATAAGGCTATAGCAGCTGCCAAATGGGACGATGTGAAACCTGAAACAAAGCTTAAATTAAAGCAAAAAGCCGCTGAAATCGCAATAAAGACCAGGAAAAATCACGGAAGGGTTCGCCGTGGACTACGCCAAAAGTTCCTGTTCAAATTGATGGCTGTTATGCAGAAGTCAGGACTTGGCACACCGAAGGATGCCGCTTATTGGAAAGATCAAGGTTGGATATAACAAAGCTGTTCGTAAAAACGCCAGTGCCGATACAATAATGAGTGATGAAAAGCCCAGCAATACTGGGCTTTTTCATATACATTCTTCCATTGATATTTGGCAATCATAGTAATCGCGAGTAGAGCTGGAATGAAAGGAGCGTACATCGTGTTAAAAGCATTTGAAAAATCGATCAACCTGGGATTGGGACTTTTGCTGTATTCACGCGAAAAAGTGGAGGAATTTGTCGAGGAGCTGGTCAGCAAAGGGGAAGTATCAAAGAATGACGCACGGCAGTTTGCGGGCGAGCTTGTACAGCGTGGGGAGGAGCAGCGCAAGGAGCTAAGAAAGCTAATCCAGAGCGAGGTCACAAAGGCGCTGGAGCAAACAAATCTGGCCCAAAAAGAAGACATTGTGTCTAAGGATGAGTTAAGGAGCATTGTCAGGGAAGAAATTCGCAGCGCACTTCAGGGACGGGAATAGTCACCCTTACCTTATGCCGCGCTTGCAGAATTGGATGGGGATGATGAGCCACAAAAGCAGGAGATATCGGGAGATCGTTGTGGTTTTTGCAAAATACGGTTTTGGATTAATCCGGCCGTTTTCGTCTCGCGATTCCATAGAGGAGAAGGCTGGGATGTTCGATGCCGATATGGGTTCAGCTAGTGGCAGAGCCTCCAGAGGGGGGCGACTTAGGCATGCTTTGGAAGAGCTGGGCCCCACCTTTATCAAGTTGGGCCAGCTTCTGAGCGTACGGCGGGATATTTTCCCGGCGGATATTATTGAAGAGCTCAGGAAATTGCAGGATTCGGTGCAACCATTTTCTTTTTTGGAAGTAAAGTCTATTATTGAGGACGAGCTCAACGACAAACTGGAAAATATTTATACCGAATTCTGCGAGTCCCCTGTAGCCGCAGCATCCATCGCACAGGTCCATCGGGCGAAACTACACTCCGGCACGCAGGTAGCCGTAAAGGTTCAGAGACCGGAAATAGAACAGATCATCCATCTGGACCTAGAGATATTAAAAGGTATAGCCCGCTGGCTCGATCGTCATGCCAAGTATGGAGAGTCGTATAATTTCAGCGGCATGGTGGCGGATTTTGAAAGCACGATCAATAACGAATTGGATTTCACAAAGGAAGGCGAAAACGCCGATATCTTCAGAAAGAATTTCAGTCAGGACGAAGGCATTTTTGTCCCGCAGGTCAAGTGGATCTATACCACGAAACGTATTCTTACAATGGAGTATATAGGGGGTATCAAGATCAGCGACAACAAGGCATTGGATCAGGCGGGCATAGACCGAAAAAGGGTCGCTGTAAGGCTTTCCGCATCCTTATGTAATCAAATTCTTCGGGATGGCTTTTTTCATGCGGATCCGCATCCAGGCAACATTCGAGTTCTGCTGGGCGGCTCTATCGTCTTTCTTGATTTGGGCATGGCAGGCCAGCTCAGCGAAGCTCGGAAAAACGCTGCGGCGGATTTTTTTATGGGGATTGTTCTGCGTGACAGCCATATGGTAGTCGACGCCATCATTGATATGGGTGCAATAACTAACCAAAGCAACATGAAGAGTTTTGAAAGAGAAGTCGATACGCTCATTGCAGAGTATCTGACTATGCCGATGAATAAGGTAAAGCTCGACGAACTGCTGCGTAAGATTTTCCAGATTGTATATTCCAGCCATATAAAGGTGCCTCATGAATTCGCCCTAGTGGCTAAGGCTCTAGGGATGCTTCAGGGGCTGGTGGAAAAACTTGCCCCCGAAATCAACTTCCTTATGATCGCGGAACCGATCGCCAAGAAACTTATTTATCGGTCGTTTTCATTAGAAAATGCAGGCGACCATTTCAAGAAGAGCTTATTAGCATATTATCATCTTTTCAGTGAGCTTCCGGCAACACTCCGGAACATCTTACGCAAGGCAGCAGGCGAAAGTTTGAACGTGAAATTTGAATTGACCGATATGAATATGCTTCAAAGACGATTGGAACGGGTCTTCAATAGAATATCCTTCAGCGTGATGTTGCTTGCCATAAGCATCATCATTGCCGGGGACTTGATCAGTTTCGGCCTTAGCGCGGGTAAAAGCGCCGAAATGCATGCTTTTAATATAGCCATTTTGAAAACAGGGTTGGTATTGGCCGTCATCATTGTTCTAGGTCTTATCGTCTCCATGTTTCGATCACGTCGCTAATACTCAAGCATAGCC